>ODAJ012118393.1_pt1 | contig 12965 bp, 11 predicted proteins | sample 1539241 | NCBI WGS metagenome assembly ODAJ01 (sample SAMN02144231, study PRJEB22623) | gut metagenome | biome: sheep rumen | host: Ovis aries | place: New Zealand | reverse complement strand
CCTGGCCGCCGAGCGAGAGGCGCTTCCAGCCGTAGAGCGTCGAATACTTCTCGACGTCGTTGTCGTAGTCGAGATAGTAGTAGTTGCCGAGAATGCCCGCGTGCAGGCTCTCGTTGACGCGACGCTCGAGGATGGCGTCGAACTTGAACTGCTTGCGGTCGCGTCCGATGCCGCGGCCGTCATGGTCCGTCATATCGTCGTCCTGCGCGATCTGCTCGAAGCTCTCGGACATCTTGAGGAACCAGCCGGCCTCGTCCGCCTTGGCGTTCTGCCAGTCGAGGCTCAGCTTCTCGCCGAAGCTCGAGGAGTTGAGCTGGGAGGTGTAGCGGTTGTAGGCGTGGTACTGGTACCAGACCTGGCCGTCGATCTTCCAGTTGTCATCCTTGTATGCGCCGACGATTCCGGGGTTGACGACCCACTGCGAACCGGACTTCGAATGCTTGGACGAGTCGATGTTGGAATCGTACGTGTACGAGAGGGCCACGTAGGGGCTGAACGTGAGACGATCGTTGATGAAGCGGAAGCCCTTCTGCTCCGCATCCATCTCGGCCGCCTGCGCTGCAACGGCCGCCGCGACCGTGCACATCGTCAGAAGTTGGATTTTCTTCATTTTTCTCCTTTGAAATTAGTCGTGGAATTTATCTCGGTGATATCATTCGTAGGGATAGCGATAGGGCTCCTCCTCGACCGAGTCGCCGCGCTTGATGCCGTTGTAGTAGGGCTTCTCGGGATTGAGCGTGCGCGGAACGCGGTTCATGCCGACGTCCGTGCGCGATTCGGGAAGCGCATACTGCGTCGCGTCCATGTCCAGGGCCACATCGGAGATGGAGCTCGCGACCTTGCCGTCAGAACCGACGGTGTCGGCGAGCCCGCCGAGGAGCGCGGCCGTTCCGTCCGCAGGAGTCTGAACCATGACGTTGGGGGTCACGGCCGCATTCCTGCCGCCGGACTCCTCCTCCGACTCGGAGGTGCCGAGAATCGGCTCGTAGGTCTTGGGCTCTCCCTCGCCGAGGGCGGCGGCGATCCAGCCGGCGGCCTCGTCGTTGCCGAGGCTGTCGGTCAGCTCCTTGCGGAGATCGGCGGGCTTGCCTTCGGACGCGCGGATGAACATGAGCGCGGCGAGTGCGTTGCGCTCGTCGGCGTTCGAGACGTCGGACTTCGCGTTGCGGGCCTTGACGGCGTCGAGAGTGGCGGTCGCCTTGCTCTTCATGTCGGCGTCGGAAACGGGATGCGCGGCGTCGGCGTTGCGGTTGAAGAGCTCCTTGGCGAACTGCTCGTTCATCTGCGCGAGGGACTCGAGCGACGCGGTCGCAAAGGTCTCGGCGACGAGCGCGGTGAGATTGCCGTCGGCCGCGTTCTTGAGGGCCGCCTTGGACGCATCCACGTACTTCGAGGTCTTCTCGGCGTCGGAAACGGGCATCGCCGCGATGGCTCCGTTGACGGAATTGAGGAACTTCACCTGATCGCCGGCGGACAGTCCCTTCGTCACAGCGGACATCGTGTCGGATTTCTCGGCGGCTTCGGCCAGCTTGCCGTTGGCCTCGGACAGAGTCATCGCTCCCGCCGCGGCCGCTATGGCCATGGCTGCGATACCAGTCGTCAATAGTTTTTTCATGTTCTTTTTGTTCCTTTCAGTTCTGTTGTAAGTTAGCCAATCGTTGCCGTCAGTACATGCGCTCCGGGACCCACACGACGTCGCCGTCCATGAGCTTCCTGTCAAGATCGCCGCGGCCCTCCTCGCCTATCAGGACAGTGTCGACGATAGTCCTGTCGAGCGTGCCGTCCTGGTTGCAGTGGGTGACCTGCACCTTGCGCTTGTTCGCGAAGGGGCGGAAACCGCCCGCGGCCTGGAGCGACTTGAGCACCGTGAGCTCCATCGTGGGCGGCATGTTCACCGGACCAGGCCTCTGCACCTCCCCGAGGACCTTCACCGTGCCGTACGGGCTCACGCCGGTCAGCTCGTCGAACGGGGCGAAGTAGACGGAGACCTGAGGCTCCTTGATGAACTCCTTGTAGGCCTTCACGAGCTTCTGCCTGAGGGAGTCGAGAGTCATGTTGTCGCAATGGACCGGCTCCTTGAGAAGATACGGAATGGTGATGTCGCCGTTCTGATCGACGAGCGCCTCGAACTTCGAACTCTGCCTGCCGGCGACACCCACGTTGACGATGACGGCGACGCCGGGACGAAGCCTCGGCTTGCCGTCCGACCAGCGGGCGAACTGCGTGACGTCGACGCGTTCCTCCTCCTTGCCGAAGGCGGAATCGTAAAGCGACGAAAGCCACGAGCAACCGCACAGCACGGTCGCCAGCAGAGTGACAAGAATCGTTCTAAGATATGGTATCACCATTTGTCGTACTGTATTATACACTTTTTGTATCAGCGATGTCAATGCGGATTCGGCGATTTTCTTCCCCCATGTGGAGGAATGCGACATGCCGTGCGTCGGGCGGGATGAGAATCCCGGCCCTTTCCGGCCATTCGACCGCCAGGATGGCTCCACGCGAAAGGTAGTCCTCCCACCCTATCGCCAGCACGTCGTCCTCCCCGTGCAGTCTGTACAAGTCCATATGCACCAGCAGAACGGGCCGCCGACCGCCGGACGCCGAGTCCCCGCCCGATTCCGCCGCAGGCGGACCGGCGTGCTCCTGCACTATGCAGAATGTCGGGGACGTGACGCGTCCCTTCACTCCCAGCGCCGCCGCGAGTCCCTGCACGAACGTCGTCTTGCCCGCGCCCAGGTCCCCTTCGAGGCATACTATGTCGCCAGGCGACAGTTCCTTCGCGAACTCGCGCGCCAGCGCCCAGGTCTCCTCTACCGAATCGACGTCAAAGGAGCCCTTCATCGCCTAGCTCCCTAAAGCACATTTCCAGATAGTCGCCGGAAAAGGCGGACGAGTGGGGCGTCGTCACGAGGTTCCACGGCAGGCCGGACGTGCGCGAAAGGATCGGCCCCGGCTCCCCGCCCAGCGGACCCGGCTCACCGCGGAATACGTCGAGGTACGCGCCCGCGATGCGCCCGTCCTCGAGCGCCTTCAGGAGGGCCGCCTCGTCGACGGCGTTCCCGCGGCCGACATTGACTACCACCGCGCGGCGCGGAAGTTCGGCGATGAGGCTCTCTCCAAGGAATCCGTCCGTCCCGGTGTCGCCGGGCAGAGCCATCACGAACCAGTCCGCCTCGCGCGCGGCGGACGGGAGCTCCGCCGCGCTGGAGCGTCCGAATCCCCTCACCGAAACTCCGAGCGCCTCGAGCTTCGCGCCGATCGCCTTTCCTATCCTTCCGTATCCAGCGATCACCGCGCGCGTGCCGGCGACGCGGCGGCACTTGTCGCCCATCGCGACGCGGGGCCATCGGCGGCCCCAGTCGTCGACGGGGACCCGGACCTCCGGCCTGAAGAATCCGCGCGCCCACGCGAGGACGAACGCGGCGACGCTCTCCGCGATTATCGCACCGTGGAATCCGCCGAAATGGATCTTCACTCCGTCAGGCCCCTTCGTCGGGACGAGCTCCCTTCCGGCGGCCGGCGTCGCGAGGAGCCTCAGGCTCCCCGCCCTTGCGAACCACTCGGACCTGAAGTTCCAGACTATCGCGTGCGTCGCCTCGGGGAGCCTCGCGAGGAATTCGGACTCGGTCGAGACCGACTCGACATCGCTCCCCGCCGGAACGAGAGACTCCAATAGCCGAAGCGCCTCCGCGTCCGCGCGGAAGCACTTCTCAGGCCATGCCAGCCAAACGAGATACTGGTTCTTCAATCTACTTCTCTCTCCACCGGCCGCCAATCACTCGTCAAGCTTTCCCTGATACTTCACGCGGCGGATCTTGCCGACCGAAGTGCGCTCGAGCGGATCCCTGTATGCCACGACCTTGCGGACGCGCTTGTAGTCGGCGAGCTCCGCGCAGCGCGTCTGCACCGCCTTTATCACCGACTTCTCCATCGCCTCCCATTCCGGCAGCGTCCCTCCGTTCTGCGCCTTGAACCATTCCTCGTCGGGATGCACGATCGCGCCGACGCGCTCTCCGGGCACGCCGCCCTCCGTGTAGCCGAGCACGATGATGTCGGCGACGGACGGCTCCTTCGCGATGCAGTTCTCGACCTCCTCGGGATAGATGTTCTTGCCCTCGCGGTTCACTATCAGGGCCTTCTTGCGGCCGCGAATCGATATGACGCCGTCCTTGTCGATGGACGCGAGATCGCCGGTCTTGAACCAGCCGTCTTCCGTGAAGGCCTCCTTCGTCGCCTCCTCGTTGTGGTAGTAGCCCTTCATGACGATCGGCCCCTTCACCTGAAGTTCGCCCACGCCGTTCTCGTTCTCGTCGCCGAGCCTTACGCTGATTCCGGAGACCGCCTTGCCGATGGAGCCTACGGCGTCGATCTCGGGACCGCACACGCTGACGACAGGCGAGCACTCGGTGAGTCCGTAGCCCTCGAGGAACCTGATGTGCATCCTGTTGAAGCCCTTGAGGACATGGTGCGGACACGGCGCGCCGCCGGTGATCATGAACCTGAGCCTGCCGCCCAGACGCAGCTTGACCATGTGCATCACGGGTCCGCGCAGGCCGATCGCGAAGAGGAACCTGGCGGCCTTCGACTTCGCGAGCGCCTCCTCTATCTTCTCGAATATCTTCTCTGCAAGGAGCGGAACCGCCATCATGATGGATGGCTTCAGGGTCTTGATGTCCTGCACGACCGTCCTCAGGGACTGCATGAAGCACATCTGGCAGCCGACGACCATCGCGAGGACGAAGTTCGCCGTGAACGAGAACGCGTGGAAGAGCGGCAGGACGAGGAAGATGGAGTCGCGCTCCGTCACCTTCGCTCCGAAGCACTGCAACGAGCCGACTATGTCGTGCAGGAAGTTCGAGTGGGTGAGCATCGCGCCCTTCGGCCTGCCCGTCGTCCCGGACGTGTAGATGATGGACGCGACGTCCGACGGCTGCGCGATGTTGAGGTCGTACCACTCGCCGCCGTCGCGGATGCAGAGGGACTTGAAGCCCACGACGTCCGCCCGGCCGATCTTCTGTCCGTTGAAGATGATGCCGTCCACGACGACGATCCCGCGGAGATGCGGAAGCCGCGGCGCGATCTCAAGGAACATCCTCAGGTGCGCCTTGTCGGTAGTCACCACCGCCACCTCGGCGTCGTTCAGGATGTAGAAGACCTCCTCGGCGTGGAGCTTGGGGTCGACGGGGACGACCGCGAGTCCCGCTCCCGCCTGCGCGAGGTACGAGACCATCCATTCCGGCTGGTTGGGCAGGATGAGGGCGACGTTCTCCTCGCGCGGCCGGAGCCCGAACCTCGTGCCGTAGCCCTCGGCCGTCTCTCGTACGTTGACGAGGAACTCCCCCCATGTCCTCGATTTCCATTCCTTGTTCTCGCACCAGCGCATCGCGACATTGTGCGGAATGCGCATTGCGGAGCCTTCAAGAAGTCCACGGATAGTCATGATTGGCGCAATTATACACCAAACGCCGCCGTCTTGGCAACCCCCTTCGGATCGATAATCGGCAATCGGCAGCCGGCGTGACCGATGCCGGCCGCCTATTCGAGGGGCAGAGAGAAGTCTATGCGGGAGCCGAGGCCTCGCTTGGACCAGACGGTCATGGCGCCGCCGAGCTCGGAACAGCGCCGCTCCATCGACGCCATGCCGTAGTGCCCCGATTCCATCACGCGCTCGCTGTCGAACCCGATTCCGTCGTCGACGACGGACATGACGAGCCTGCTGTCCGAAAAGACGAGCCGCACCCTCACGTGCGCCGCCCTGCCGTGCTTCAGGGCGTTGCCCACCGCCTCCTGCATTATCAGCAGAAGAGTGCCCGCGCTCTTGCGCGCGATTGCGCGCTCCTCCCCCTCGGCGGCGATCTCGACCTTGCCGTCCCAGTGCGCCATCCTTCGCGCCGCGAAGCCGAAGAGGGCCATCAGGGACTCGGGCCCCTCGCTCTCCTCGTTCATGGCCCAGAGGGTCGACCTCAGTCCCGTCTGCGTATGCTGCAGCGCCGCCTGGACCTCCGCGAGCTGCTCGGCGGAGCGCGTCGCCTCCTTCGGCAGGTAGTTGCGCGCCGCCTTGAGGCGGAACATCGCGCTCGCGAGATACTGCTGGAATCCGTCGTGGAGGTCGGCGGCGAGGCGCAGCCTCTCGCGCCTGGCCGCATCCGCCTCGATGCGCACCGTCTCGCGCTCGCGTATCGACTCGGCGAGTTCGTCCGTGCGCTTTCTCACCATCCTCCTCAAGGTCGCCGCCCAGACGAAGAGGACGAACACCACGAGACCCAGGATTCCGAGGATTCCCGCCACGCGCCGTCCCGTCCAGAACGGAGGCTTGGGCGCGCGCTTCACGACCTCGACGGCGTCCGACGAGGTCGGCAGCAGCTCGACGTTCTCGATCCTCCCGAACACGGACTCGTCGTAGTTCTCGATCGACGTGTACGCCAGCGAACCGACTATGCGCACCGTCGCGCCCTGCACCAGCTTGTCCGGAAGGGGGTCCTCGAGCGGAATCGGTATCTCGACCTGGAGGTTGTACTCGCCGTCGCCGACGAGAAGCTGCGTGGAGTTCTGGCGCCTGTTGATGTCCCTCAGGAGCCCTTCCGTCGCGAACAGTCCGCCGTACCAGCGAGTGTCCCCGTACGGCATGATTCCCGCGAAGATTTCCGGTATCTCGACCTCCTGCGGCAAAGGCGCCTCGCCGTGCGACAGGACCTTCAGCCCCTTGGTCGCGAGCCTGTTCTTGACGGCGGACGGCTCCCTCTCGCCCCAGGCCTCTATGACGTCCCCGACGACGGCGTTGGTCGACGCCGTCCGCTCGACCCGCCAGTTCGAGCCGTCCGACGCCTCGATGAAGTAGAACGGAAGCCCGCTCCTCTCGAACGTGACCACGCCGGTCAGGTTCGTGAATGCGGCGGCAAGTAGCAGCGGCAGGGTCATTCAGGCCCTCAGTATGCCGAGCTCGTAGGCCCTCCCGACGACCGAGGTCGCGTTGGGACAGCCGAGCTTCGTCATCATGCCCTTCATGTGGGTCTTGACGGACTCCGAACCGATGCCGAGCTCCGCCGCGATCTGGTCCCGCTGCCTGCCCTGGGCGACGAGCTTCAGGACGTCCATCTCGCGCGCAGTGAGCGGCGACGGTGCGGACTGGAACTCCTCGTGCGCGAAGACCCCGTCCTTCGCGGCGATTTCACGGATCGCCGCGGAAAGCCTGTCGAGGTCCACGTCCTTGGGGAGGTATCCGCTCGCACCGCCTTCCTTCGCGCGAGCCTCCTCCTCCTTGAGCGGCATGCCGGCGAGAAGAAGAACCTTCGGCCCGGGATTCAGCCCGCGCATCTTCGCGAGCATCGAGAAGCCGTCCATCTTTGGCATCCTGACGTCGCTCAGCACGACGTCGGGGCGTTCCCTGCCGGCAATCTCCACGGCGGCCTCGCCGTTCGGGGCGATGGCCGCGACGCGGAAGCCCTCCTCGCTCTCGAGCATCGCCGCGAGCCCTTCGCGGACCATCGGGTGGTCGTCGACTATCAGTATCGAGATCACTTCATCTCCACATACTTCCTGGACCCCGTGTCGTACGCGACATCCCTCGCGTCGCAAAGCCATTCGGTGAGCTCCTGGAGGTTGGCGTCCGGTCTCCAGACGAGCTTCTCGGCATGTCCGTCCGCGAAGACGACGTGCGCCATGACGTCGCGTCCCGCCTTGTGGTTGAAGCCGATCGATTCGGCGTTGCCGTGGTAGTTCGGAGCGTTCCTGTACTGGAGCACGCAGTCGTTCGCGAGTCCCGGGGAGGCCGAGACGTTCGGTTCGCTCCCCGTGAGGTTGGACCACTGGAGCTCCGCGAAGAGGAGGCGCTTGTCGGTGCGGGTGACGCTCTCCCTCCACTTGCGGGGGTCGTTGACCGTCACGGCCCTGCCGCCCTGCGAATGGTCCCACCCGAAGTACGCGCTCATGACGTAGCTCCAGCACGGCCTCTGGCCGGCGCGCATCTTGTTGACGTGCGACGGGCACGTGTAGCAGTCCGCGCTGCCGCTCACGGCCGTCCACAGCGCACCGTTGGTGAGGGCGTACATGCGAACCTCGGTTTCCTGGTTGTAGGCGGAGGTGAACCAGCTGGCGCTCGCCACGTGCGACTGCGGCCTGCCGTCGTACGCTCCGCGGGAATCCCAGCTGACCCAGCCGCGCCATTCGCTGTAGCCCTTCCTGGCGCTGCCGTTGTCCAGGTCAATGCTCATCGCCTCGCAGGAGCCGGCCAGCGGATAGCAGCCCGCGCCGCCGAGGTAGGACTGCACGCCGTTCGCGAGGTTCTTCATGTTCGCGAGGCAATGCGCGGCGCGTGCGGACTCCGTGGTGCCGCCGTAATTTGTGACAAGTATGGCGATCAGGATGCCGATGATGCTGATGACGACCATCAGCTCCACTAGTGTGAATGCGCGTTTCATGTCCTGCAAAGCTCCTTATTCGAACTGCCTGTAGAAGAGGATGCGCGTCTGGTGGGGTTCGTCGTCCTCGGTAGCCTCCGGATCGCGCCAGACGAGCGCCATCGCGCGCGCACCGAGCTGCGGAGGCGTCTGCCCCTCGCCGCCCATCATCGTGGGCTCTGCACGGACGAACACGAGGAACAGCTGCTGTCTCGCGGCGAAGGAGTCGCGCCAGTATCCGTACAGGAACTTGCGGTCGTGGCACCACGGTATGTCCGACTCTCCGCCCAGCTCCACTCCGGCGAACTGGGGATCGTCGGTCCCCGCCTTCGGATAGAAGTTCCAGCTGATGTCGTCCCACGCCGCCTCCCAGTTCTTGGCGGACCTCGCCGCATGCGAGAAGTTGCCGGCTATTGATTCGAGATCCTTCCACTCCATCCTGGAGGACGACGAATACTCGTTCCATGCCCATTCGCTGTTGAACTTCGTCATCGCCATGCCGGCGTAGTCCGGCGCGCTGCCGTACGGCTCGTTCGTCGCCGCGCGCTTCCAGTCGAGCGGCGTGTTGGCGAACGCCGCCATCAGGACGTTCGTCGAATCCGAATATGGATTCACCTTGAAGCCGGGACCCTCGTTCAGCCACGGGAGGAATTCCGTGATGTCCTGCGGATCGTACGTCAGCCAGAAGAGCTTCGTGTGGGCCGTCTTGGCATATGCGTCCGGGATGCCCTTCCACGACTGCACGTCGGGGCGCGAATAGCCGCCCGCGACGTCGCCGGCGTAGTTCGCTATGTCGGTGAGGCACGGAATGTGCGCGATCTCGTAGCGGCTCTGCAGGTAGCCTGAGTCGCTCGTCGCCATGAATATGTCGGTGTCGCGACCGTTGTTCATCGCGTTGTTGCGTATATCATTGAGCCACTCGGTCGGCGTCAGGTCGGAGGACGTCCTGTACCAGTCCTCAGGCGCGTGGTTGTAGCGCGGGTCAGGGCAGAACATCGCCCGGGGCGAGAGACTCACGTCCGAGCCGTCGCCGACCAGCTTGTCGAGCCCCTTCTCCGGATCGAGCGAGCAGGTGAACGTCGCAAGCGTGTCGAAGAGCATCAGCGGAACCTCTGCGCCGAGATAGTCGGCCGCGAGATCCTCGCCGTACGTCGGCGGAATCTCGTTCTGGGTGAAGTCCTCCCCGCCGGCGGCCGGCACCATGTCCACCACGCGGTTGCCGTCCTTGACGCGAAGCCACAGGGCCGCCCTGAGCTGGAGGTCCTTCCCGCCGTCCTGCAGGAGCGTCTTGAACCTCGTGCCGGAGGTGAAGTCCGGATCGATGTCGTTGCAGGTGCCGTTCTTCCAGACCGACGGAGGCAGTCCGCAGAAGCAGTTGTCGGTGAGCTCGTACCGCTTGCCGGCCAGGGCGTCGTTCCACTTGGGATACCATTCCGTTCCGCCGCCGGTGTTGATTCCGCCTCCTCCGCCGCCCGGGATCTTCCTCGCGACCTGCTCCCACTGGTACTCGACGCGGATGAACTCCTCGCGCTCGAGAAGGTCCTCGATCGCGGCCTCGGAATCTGAAAGCGCGAACTCGACGGTCTTGAAGGCCTCCTCCTCGGTCCTCGGCGATCTGCCGGAGAAGGACACGGACTGGTTCTGCAGCTTCGCGTTTATAAGCCCCCTGCGCTCGTCCCACGTAGTCTCGGCGAGCTCTCCGTGCGGAAGCTTGTAGACACACCCGGGATTGGACGCCCTCAGCGTAGCGCTGTCGCCGGAAGTAAGGAAGAGCGAGAGACGTCCGTCGAGCTTGAAATTGGAGGAATCCGAGTCGTCCTCGTGCGCGAACGGGAAGCAGACGAGCGCGCGTACGGCGCCCGCGAATCCTGTCGCCAGCTCCCTGCCGATCCTGTATCTGACGATCTGCCTGACCTTGCGCGTCGTGCCCACCTGGTCCGCGCTCGGCACCCCGTCGCCTCCGCTGCCGTTCTCGTGCGGCTCGGTCTTCTGGGCGTTCATGAACTGGTATTCCTTGTTCAGGCGGAACCTGGAGCCGGGGAAGACGGAGTCGATTCCGCAGATCATCGGGACGCGCTCCGCCGTCGGGATGGCGAGGGAGATCGGGTAGTGGTCGGGGTCGAGGTAGTCGTGCAGGGCCGCGCAGCCGAGGACCGAGAGCTTCTGGACGATGTCCATTCCCTCGCTTCCGTGGGCGGCTCCGGCCTTGGAGGGATACGACCCCTTGTTTATCAGCATCCAGAGGTCGAGGTCCGGGTCTTCAAGCGACGCCGACGTGAACGGCTGGCACTGCGGGTCGTTGATGTCGAATATGAACTCGCCCCGCGAATTCTTCTTCCCCCTGGCCGGCTGGACGAACTTCGAGTCCGTGACGAACGTCATGCGCTGGACGTCGACCTCGTGGGAGAAGCCCGGGTCCACGAACGTTCCGTCGCGGTCGCCGTAGTAGCCGTAGAACGGACTCTTCAGGTTCCCGATCGCGCCGCCGTGGCCGAGCCACAGGTTGAAGTCCGCCAGCGAGATGAGCGGATACCTGTCTCCGATCGAGTCGAACGTGAAGGTCTTCGGATTCAGCTCGCCGCGGACATCCTTGAGGCGGCTGTCCCACTTGTCGGCCCCGGTGGCGGCGGACGTGTGCTCGTCGTCCTCGAATATGTGCGAAAGCGTGATGCGCCGCGCGTCGGCGGACGTCCTGTGCTCGCCGGCGACCATCCTGTTCACGTCGAAGTAGTCCGACACGTCCAGCGCGCACCAGACGAAGCGGCCCGCATCGAAGGAGAACGTCTGCCAGTAGCCGGTGGGCACCTGCCGCGAGTGGTACCGCGCGCGGTTCACGAGCGCAGGCGGCATGTACGCAAGGGCCTCCACGCAGAGCGGAGAATACGTCTCGAGCTCGTCGATGTACGACGCCGCTTCGCTGTCGCCGACGAACACCCTGTCGACCCAGTGGTTGAGGTTGCTTCCGCCGGAGAGCGAGGAGGACTGGTCTCCAACGCCCGGATGGGGATTGTTGTTGATGGCGCGGTCGATCACCTCGATCGCCTCGGCGACGGCGGCCTTGGCGAGGAGGCGTGTCGAGCTCGTGCGCCTGAGATAGCTCGACGGGAGCCTGGCGTAGCGCATGTACGCGGAGAAGGAAACGGCGGAGATCACCATGAAGGCGACCATGCCGAGGACAACCAGCAGCGCACTGCCCTTCCTGGAGAAACGAGTCGTCATTCGCGCTCCTCCTCGCTGAGCCTGTAGTAGTTGGGGTAGAAGTAGCCGGTCTGGAGCGTGCCCGAGGCCGTCTCCGCCTTGAACGACACGCTGCCCTCCCTTATCGTGATCTTGTACGGTGTGTTCCACGGATCCATCATCTTGCCGCCGTCGTTCAGCTGGGCCATCAGCAGGGTCGGAATCTCGCCGGACCCGGCGGATCCCGCGTGCCCGATGAGGAAGCCGACGGCGCCGGAGTCCGCGTCGCGGTTCTCCATGGTCGGCAGACTGTGCGTCTCATCCCAGTTCTCGTAGGAAAGGATGGCCTGGGTGATTACCTTGACCTCGCTCTCCGCCTTGGCGATCCTCGCGCGACGCTTGGCCCCGGCGAGCGACGTCGTGACGGCCGCCATGAGCATGGCGAGTATGGCGAGGACGACGAGGACCTCGACGAGCGTAAAGCCCTTTCTCGTGTCAGTTGACTTCATCGGGGAAGCTCCAGATGTCGTCATACGTGTTGAACTCGCGGTCGGGTCCCGCGCTCTTGACGTTGACGGTGTAGGTCTTTCTGGATCCGATGGCCTTGGCGCTTCCGACGCCTATGGCCTTGAACTTCGACGGCTTCTCGTCGTCCTTGCTCACGGCTCCGCCGCCTGCGAGGTAGTCCGCGTCGTTCACGTCGTTGTCCCCGGCGACGTTCCACGCCCGCTGCCTCAGCTCGCCCGAATTGTCCCACAGCCCGATTATCCGGTAGATGTGGTCGTTCCAGATGTACGCGTTGTCCGCCTCCTCGCGGACCTCGGCGATGTTCTCCCTCACGTCCTCGAGCGCGTTCACGCCGGCGACGCCCGTCCGCCACGATATCGCGGACTGGTTGAAGAGCATGGTCAGTATCGAGAAGAGCATCCCCAGCAGGAGGCTCGCGACCAGAAGCTCGATTATGGTGAAGCCCCTTTTCATCAGTCCCCTCCCCCGTCGCCGTCCAGCTTGTCCGTCCTGCCCTGGAACCGGACCTCGGTGTAGAACATCGGCATCGCCATCAGCTCCGCCTCGTTCCGCGTCGCCTTGAACGCGATCCTCACGACGCCGCTGTTCCTGTCGTGCATGACGACAAGACCCGCCTTGAGCCCTCCCGACGCCGTGGAGGCCGGCCACGAGACTCCGCCGTTGACCTTGCCGACGACGTCCTGGAAGACGGATCTCGCCCTGCCCTCCGGATTCGACGCTATGGAGCCGTCGCGGTCGAGGTAGGCGCCCCAGCCGGAGCTGTCGGGCAGGTCCTCGATCGAGTTGAACGCCCGCCACGTGACGTTCGTCGCCGAAAGCGCCGCGACAAGCGGAGAAATGACGGCGTCCGCGTACGCGGCC
>ODAJ011669988.1_pt1 | contig 12967 bp, 9 predicted proteins | sample 1539241 | NCBI WGS metagenome assembly ODAJ01 (sample SAMN02144231, study PRJEB22623) | gut metagenome | biome: sheep rumen | host: Ovis aries | place: New Zealand | reverse complement strand
TCGTGAACACGATAGATAAAAGGTAAATCCATATTATAAATGTGAGATGCTACGGTTTCATTTGCTGCTATCATAAAGTCTTCAATTAGTTTTTCACCATCTTCTCTTGGATATATTTTAACGTCAATACATTTTCCTTTTTCATCACAAATTAATTTTGGTTCTTCAATATTAAAGTCAATATATCCTCTTTGTTCTTTGTTCTTTCTTAATATTTTAGCTAAAGTGTTCATATCTTTTAATTTATCAACATAAGGAGCATAATCTTCAGCTACTATGTTACGCATTAAAATATCATTTACCTTTTTATAAGTCATTTGTTTAGCTGATTTTATATAAGAAGGAAAGATATCATAACTTATAATGTTACCTTTTAAATCTATTTCCATAACACAAGATTGAGTAAGTCTTATTACTCCTGGATTTAAAGAACAAATTCCATTAGATAATTTATGAGGTAACATTGGTATTACAGAGTATGCTAAATAGCTAGATGTTCCTCTTCTAAAAGCATCTTTATCTAGGGGACTATCTTTAGTTACATAATAACTTACATCTGCAATATGGACTCCTAGAGTATATGTATTTTTATTTTTCTTAATAGATATAGCGTCATCGATATCTTTAGTATCATCACCATCAATAGTAAATATTACTTCATTAGTTAAATCTTTTCTACCTATTAAATCAGATGGATCTACACTTGTTGGAATATCTTCAATTTGGTCATTAGTTTCTTTACTAAATTCTTCATATATTTCATATTTATAAGCGATAGTTTTAATATCAACACCAGGATCATCTTTATGGCCAATAATTTTAACTACTCTACCAATATAATTATTTTTGGTTTTTTCTTTTATAAGATTAACTACTACTTTAGTTCCTTCTACACAATCTTTAGTAGATAATGCATCTAATTCAACAGTTATTTTTTTCTTATCATCTTCTAATTTTAAATATGGTAATTTATTTCTATAATAGACTTCACCTATAATATTTTTAGTGTCTCTTTGGAGTATTTTTAGGACTTTTCCTTCTAAATTTCCATTATAAGTAAATAACTCAATTAAAACAATATCTCCATCAACTGCATTATTTAAATTATTATAATTAACATAGACGTCTTCTGGTTTTAGTAATACATATCCATTACCAGATTTATTAATACTTAATTTACCGGCTTTTAAATCTTTACAATTATCATATAAAATATATTTATCTTTTTTAGTTTTATATAATATAAATTCATTAACTAATTCTTCTAAGGTTAATTCTAATTCTTTTAACTGTTCAGCAGTATTTAAATTTAATAAATCATTGATAGTTATTAAATCTAAAGCATCATATTTATTTTTTAAGATATTAATAATTTCTTGTTTCATGAATATGCCTCCAATTTTATTATAGCACAAGATTTTTTGATAAAAAGAAAAAATGCCTAATTTGGCACTTAGTTGACTAACTATAACTTATAGTTTGGTTTTTATTTAAATAATTATCTATTTCAGTTAAAGTCCTACTTACAAATTCTTGAATTTCCTCTGGAGTACAATTATCAATATCATATGGGTTTAGTTCAGTTAATGCTTGTTTAATAATATCTAAAGCTGCTACTTTGCCTTTTTTAGCACTTAATTTCATAATGCTGGCAATATAGTCTTCTTGATGTTTTAAATTTGGCATTAAGCCACCCACTTTTTGAATTAACATATCATATTCGGTTTCATGATTTTTACACTTCTCATAATCAGATACAAATTCATCATAACTAGAAGATGTATTTTGAATAATTTGATCTATACTGCCTTTAAATGATAAAATAATTTGATTTTCAATATCTCCTAATGAGGATAATTTTTCTCTTATAAATATAACAGCGTCTGGATTATTTGAGTAATATTCGGGATATACACCTAATTTACTAAAAAAATCTAATGTATACATATCAATTAATCCATTTATAATAAATCTATTTAGCTCTTCTGGACATTTAGAAGATATATTTGGATTAATAAGATTTTTAAATATTGTCTGAATATCTTCAGGTTTTAGATCATTTATTACTAATGAATCTAAGTAAGATATTTTTTCTTCATTTAAATAAGGTAAAAACATTTTCTTTATTTCATTTACATAATTGGTTTCATTTATATCTAAAGTTTCAATTGCCATATATAGCCTCCTACTTTTTAATATAACACAATTTTTAAAAAATAAAAATGCCTAAACGGCATTTAATTAAAACATATAAATTACAAATGATAATATAAAGAAAGCTAATCCTAAAACTAAAGTAATTCTACTTATTAATAATTCTGAACCTCTTTCTTTGGTATTTGAGAATAGTTCATTATTCCCACCAGAAATAATTTGACTAGCATCAGAGGCTTTATTACTTTGAAGTAATACTAATGCAATAAGTAAAATTGATATAATTAATAAAGCGGTTTCCATATAAGGTAAGCTCCTTTCATTTAACAAGTAATAATTTAACACATAACTTAATAAAAATCAATTATTTATTTGTAAGTTGTTCTTCTATTCTTAACAATTCATTATATTTGGCGATACGTTCTCCTCTAGATAGTGATCCAGTTTTAATATATCCTAGATTTAAGCCAACAGCAAGCTGAGCTATAAAAGTATCTTCTGTTTCACCACTACGATGAGAAATAATTGTTTTAAAGTTATTATCTTTTGCCAATTTAATAGTTTCTAACATTTCAGATATTGTCCCAATTTGATTGGCCTTTAATAAAATAGCGTTGTTATATTTTTCATTTATACCTTTTTGAAGATATTCAATATTTGTTACAAAATAGTCATCTCCTACTAACATTATTTTATCTCCTAATAGAGTAGTTAACTTTTGAATTGACTCAATATCATTTTCAGCAAAAGCATCTTCAATAGATATTATTGGGTACTTATTAACTAATTCTACGTAATAATTTATAAGTTCTTCTTTAGTTATTTTCTTTTTATTGATAGTATAATACTCTCCATCATAAAATTCAGTTGCAGCACAGTCTATGGCTAAGAATACATCTATACCTGGTGTATATCCTGCTTTATTAATAGCATTTATAATATAATCAAAGGCTTCTTCAATAGTGGATAAGTTAGGAGCAAAACCTCCTTCATCACCTACAGCAGTACTATAACCATTTTCTTTTAAAATTTTAGCCAAGGTATGAAATACTTCTGAAGCACATCTTAATCTTTCTTTAAAAGTAGATTGCTGAGGCATAATCATAAATTCTTGAATTTCTAAACCACTAGTAGCATGGACTCCACCATTTACAATATTCATCATAGGAATAGGTAAAGTATATGGTCCGTTAAATAGTTCATAAATTTGTTTCCCTTTAATTAGGGCTTCTGCTTTCATAATACATAAAGAGACACTAAGAATGGCATTGGCTCCTAAGTTAGATTTATTTTTAGTTCCATCTAATTTTATTAATAAATCATCTATTTCTTTTTGATTAATTTCTTTACCTATTAGGTTTTCTTTTATTATTGTGTTAACATTATTTACAGCTTTTTGAGTTCCTTTTCCTAAATATCTTGATTCATTATCTCTTAATTCTAAAGCTTCATTAGAACCAGTGGATGCTCCTGATGGTACAGATGAACGTACCATACGGCCATCTTCTAAATAAAGGTCTGTTTCAACTGTAGGATTACCTCTTGAATCTAGTATTTCTCTTGATTTAATATCTAATATTTTCATAATTCCTCCATATTTTCATTTTAATTATAAAATATTTGTAAAAATTTAACAAGTTTATTATAATATAATAGAGGTGTTCAAATGAAGATAATTGAACTAACAATTAGTGATTTTGAAAAATTTGTTGATAATCATCCTTTAAGAAATTATGCTCAGACTTCTAAATATGCCAAAGTTATGGGAGAAAAAGGATATTTATATGATTATATAGGATATACAGATGATAGTAACAACTTAGTTGCTGCTTCACTAATTTTAACTAAAAAAATTGGAGCTTTTGAAAAATTTGCTTATGCTCCTAAAGGTTTTTTAATTAATTATTATGATGAAAATCTTTTAAAAATGTTTATTCTTGATATTAGTAAATATTATAAAGATAAAGGTTTTGCTTTTATTAAAATAAATCCTGAAATTATTATTGGAGAGTTAGATATTAATAAGCTTACAACTAATTATAATAGAAATGTTAGTATTATAGATACTCTTAAAGATTTAGGATTTAAAAGAAGAAAAGAAATTAGACCTTTAGATTTTATATTTCCTAGATTAAATCCTTATATTAATTTAAAAACATTTAATTCTAAAGATATAAATGATTCTTTTAAAGATATAATTAATAATAAAAATTCTGCTTTATCTATAGAGGTATCTAGTAGTAGAGAAGTTAGTATTTTATATGATTTTATAAAGAATAATACTTATGAAAGTGTTAATTATTATCGTAATATTTTAAATACTTTTAAAGATGAATCTGATCTTTTACTTATCAAAATAGATAATGAAGATGCATTAATTAAAGCTCAAAATAGATATGAAAAAGAACAAGAAGAGAATAATTATTGGAATCAAATGATTCAAAATGATAATAATGAAAAAAATATAAATGAGAAAATGGCTTCAGATAAAAGATTAATTAAATATAAGGATGAAATGGTTTATGCGACAGAAAAATTAAGAAAAAATAAATACGAATACATTGGAGGAGCTTTAATAATTAAATATAAAAATAGAATTAGTATTGTAGTATCTGGATTTAATAATATAGATGCAGGATATTACTTAATTAATTATTTAATAGATAATTATAAAAATGATTATGATTTCTTAGATTTAAATGGTATTGCTAGTGATTTTGATTCTCAAAGTAAGTATTATGAATATAATGAATTTAAATTAGCTTTTAATCCTACTATATACGAATATATCGGTGAATTTGATTTAGTTTTAAATGATATGATGTTTAAAAGAGTTCAATCTAAAGGATTGTTATCAAAAGAATTTTATCCATCATATAAGATATAATATAAAAACCTCAATGTTGATTGAGGTTTTAATAATTTTCAGATTTTAATTCCATGTAACTTTGTGGATGCGCACATACAGGGCATACAGCTGGAGCTTTTTCTCCAATATAGACATGGCCACAGTTACGGCAAATCCATACTTTTTCTTCACCTTTTTGAAATACTAAGTTGTTTTCAATATTATCGATTAGTTTTAAGAATCTTTCTTCATGATGTTTTTCTATTTTACCTACTTCTTCAAATAGAAATGCGATTTGATCAAATCCTTCTTCTTTAGCAACGCGAGCAAATTCTTCATACATTTCTGTCCATTCATAATTTTCGCCGCTAGCTGCATCTTTTAAGTTGTCTAATGTTGTAGGAACTATTCCACCATTCAACTCTTTAAACCACAATTTAGCATGTTCTTTTTCATTTCCAGCAGTTTCTTCAAATATAGCTGCTATTTGTTCATATCCATCTTTTTTAGCTTGAGATGCATAATATGTATATTTGTTTCTTGCTTGACTTTCACCAGCAAATGCAGCCATTAGATTAGCTTCTGTTCTACTTCCTTTTAATTCCATAAATACTACCTTCTTTCATATATAAATTATAACATTTAGGCATAAGAAAAGACAACCTTTTGGTTATCTATTTTCTCTAAAACGATCTTTTGGATCTAATGTTTTTTTACGTAATCTAATAACAGCAGGTGTTACTTCTACATATTCATCATCTGCGATAAATTCTAGCGCTTCTTCTAAACTAAAGCTTCTTGGTGGAACTAGGTTGATTGCTTCATCTGATGATTTACTACGAGTGTTAGACATTTCTTTATTTTTACATGGATTAACATTTAAGTCATTATCCCTATTATGAATACCTACTATCATTCCAACATATACATCAGTAGCTGGTCCAATAATTAAAGTACCTCTTTCTTGTAGGTTGAATAGTGAATATCCTAGGCTCTTTCCAGTTTCCATACTTACTAATACTCCATTTTTACGGGCTTGGATAGGTCCAGCATAAGGATTATATCCTTTAAAGCTTCTAACCATTATACCTTCACCTTTTGTATCAGTTATAAAAGCACTTCTGTATCCGATAAGTCCTCTGGTTGGAGCTTCAAATTCTAAATGCGTATAATTATCTTCAGTTTCCATTTTTAAGAGTAAGGCTTTTCTTTCTTGAAGAGCATTAATTACAGTACTTGCATAGTCATTTGGAGTATTAACAATTACTGTTTCATATGGTTCGCATTTAATTCCATTTTCTTCTTTAAATAATACTTCTGGTTTACTAACACATAGTTCATAACCTTCTCTACGCATATTTTCTAATAGAATAGATAAGTGTAATTCACCACGGCCACTTACTTTAAATCCATCTGCTCCTGGTAATTCTTCAACTTCTAATCCAACATTAGTTTCTAATTCTCTTTCTAATCTTTCTTTAATATGTCTTGTAGTTAAGAATTTACCACTTTGACCAGCAAATGGGCCATTATTAACAAGAAAATTCATGCTTAAAGTTGGTTTTTCGATTTCAATTGGTGGAAGTGGATCAATTGTATTTAATTCACATATAGTATCTCCGATTGATATATGAGAGCATCCTGCAATTGTTACTATATCTCCATAATATGCTTCTGTTTTTTCTACTCTTTTTATTCCTTCGTTTACAAATAGTTTAGTTATTTTAAATGATTCTACTTTACCATCATTTTTAACTAAAGTAACTGTTTCTCCAGATTTAATTTTTCCTTTTGTAATACGACCAATCCCTAATCTTCCAATGTATTCATCATAGCCTAGATTAGATATTTGTAATTGTAAGTTATCACTTTCAGATCCTTTGAATGGTTCGCATTGTTTTAATATTGTTTCAAGTAGAGGTTCAATTGAATCACTTTCATCAGTTAAAGAATATTTCGCTATACCATCTCTAGCTGTACCATAAATTATTGGGAAGTCTAGTTGTTCATCAGTTGCATTTAATTCACAGAATAGGTCAAAAGTCATATTAACAACTTCTTCTGGACGAGCATCTTTTTTATCAATCTTATTAATAAATAAAATTGGTCTTAAATTATGCTCTAAGGCTTTCTTTAGTACAAATCTAGTTTGAGGCATTGGTCCTTCTGCTGAGTCAACTAGTAAAACTACCGTATCAACTGTTTTAATTACACGTTCTACTTCAGATGAAAAATCAGCATGACCTGGAGTATCAACTATGTTTATTTTATAATCCTTATACCTAATAGCGCAGTTTTTTGAATAAATGGTAATTCCTCTTTCTCTTTCGATGTCATTAGAATCCATTACACAATCTACTAATTCATCTCTTTCGCTAAATACTCCATTTTGTTCAAGCAAAGCATCTACTAAAGTACTCTTACCAGCATCAACATGAGCAACTACTGCTATATTAATTATTTTTTCCATATAACCAACTTCTTTCAAAACTTGTAAAATCATACAACAAATAGTTGTATTTTGCAAGAAAAAACTACTTTTTTTACACTTTACTTGATATAATCAAATTGGTGATGCAATGAAAAAATTCTTAAAATATGATTATTACATTATTACTTTTATAAGTGCACTCATAGTTGTAGTATCAGCATTTATATTAAAAAAAGTTGCTCCATTTGGGGATAATTCTTTACTTACAATTGATTTTTATCATCAATATGGGCCTATGCTTGGAGAACTTTATGATAGATTACATAATGGTTTAAATTTAGTATATTCCTTTAATATGGGTATGGGACTTCCATTTTTTAGAAATTTCTTTAATTATTTGTCTAGTCCATTTAATATCCTTATATTATTATTTAGACGTCGTGAATTATTAATGTCATACTCTCTTATTATAGGACTTAAAGCAGTAGTATCTGCTGTTACGATGGGAATATTTTTAAAAAATAAGTTTGGAAAGAATTATGCTTGGATTGCGTTATCTTTATTATATGCTTTTAATGCTTATTATGTTGCTTATTATTGGAATATAATGTGGATAGATGGATTAGTATGGCTTCCAATAATTGCACTTGGTATTGAAAGATTAATTGATAATAATAAAATCTTATTATATATAATTAGTTTAGCTATTATGTTATTTACAAATTATTTTATAGGATATATGTTATGTATATTTAGTGTATTATATTTTATTAGCTATTTAATTATTAAAACTGACAAAATAGATTTTAAAAAAATATTTAAAAAAATATTATATTTTGGACTATCTTCTTTAATAGCAGGGGGATTATGTGCATGTTTCTTAATACCTTTATATTTTGCTTTAAAAGGAATTAGTGCTACTAGCGATATATGGCCTACTAGTCAATATTATGATTTTACTTTAAAAGAGTTTTTATTTAATCATTTTAGTGGTATTGGTAGTACTGTATTAAAATCTGGTGTTACTTGTGCTCCTAATATATCTATTGGGGCTTTATCTATCCCATTAATAATTATATTTTTGATTAGTCCTAAAATTAATCTTAAAACTAAATGTGTTTATAGTTTATTATTAATATTCTTACTTGCTAGTTTTTTAATAGCACCATTAGATTATATATGGCATGCATTTCATGTACCTAATGATTTACCTTATAGATATTCTTTTATTTATAGTTTTATTTTAACAATAATGTGTGCTTATGGTATTAAAAATATTGATGATATTAATCCTTTATGGATACATATTATTTATATAATATCTTTAATATTAATTACATTAATGAAAATACTTAATTTTGAAAATATTAATACTAATATGCTTATCTTAAATTATATATTTTTATCTATATTTTATCTATGTTATATTATTAAAGTTTATTTTAAAAAATGGAAAATTATAGCAATTATATTTATGATTATAACTTCTATTATACATGGAATTGTATTTATAAATAATAATTGGGAAATAGATCATAATATAGATGGTTTTTATAGCGATTATAAAGAAACTATAGATGCTTTAAATAATATTAAAGCTAATGATAAAGATATGTATAGATTAGAAAAATTAAATATGTTATCATTTAATGATCCATCATGGTATGGTTATTATGGACAAGTAACATTTAGTTCTATGGAATATGAGAATATGGCTACTTTAAATCATTATTTAGGAATGCCTGGTAATGAGATTAATAGTTATTATTATAAAGAAAATACTCCAATTTATAATTTAATGTTTAATATTAAATATTTATTAGGATATGCTAGTGATATGAATAATTTTTCTATTTATCATGAAAGTGAAAATTTTAATATTTATAAGAATAATTATAATATTGGATTAATGTATGGTGTAAATGGTAATATTATCACTTGGAATAATAATTCTAGTAATCCTTTTGAAAACCAAAATGAATTTATTTATAGAGCAACTGATATACCTAATGTATTAGAAAAGATTGATAAATTTGATAGGAATATTGTTTATGAAGATGATAATAAAACTATAATTAAATATCATGTTAAAAATATTAAAGATAATATTTATTTATATTTTGATAGTTATGATATAGATTTTGTTATTATAAATAATACTTTATATTATAAGGGTGATGATCATGATTATTATGAGAATATAGATAATATAAATATTTATGATTATGTAGATTATAATGAGAATTTTATTATTAATCAAATTAGTGATACAGATTATATTGATGTTTATATTGGCTATAATTATTATGTTGTTGATGAACTTGAGATGTATAAATTAAATAAAGAAAACTTTGAAATGGCATATAGTTATTTAAATAATAATAAAGTAAATATTAGTGATTTTAAAGAAAACTTTATTAAAGGTAGTATTAATACTGCTAATAAGATGCTTATTTATACTTCAATACCTTATGATGATGGTTGGGATGTTTATGTTGATGGAAAAATTGTTAATACAGAGGTAATTGCAAATTCACTCTTAGGATTTGAAATAGATGAAGGAGAGCATACTATTGAGTTAAAATATCATATTCCTTATTTTAAATTAGGATTGTTAATATCACTTTCATCATTGGTTGGTTTAGGATTGTTTATTAAATTAAAAAAAGATTAAGCTGTAAAGATTTAATCTTTTTTGTTTATAAAATTCTTTTCTATGTTTTTACTTGGCATCATTATTTTAACGTGTCTTATGTTTTTAATATCATAGTTAAGAACTGCTCTATCTAATTTCTCTCCATCAATGCACCATGCTTTATGGGGATAGTCTTCAAACTTTACTTCAATGTGATTTGTTTTATAAAATTCTAATCCTGATATTTTAGATGCATCCATAGTAAGTAATAAAGTAAAAGTTCTGATTATATCAATTCTTCTTTTGAAGTTACAAAACAATACTTCAAATTTATTATCATCTAGTAGGACATCTCGGTAAAAATTATTTATACCAGCTATTCTATTAGCGTTAGAAATAAGCATGAATGAATAGTATCCAGTTTTTTCAATATTTCCTACTTTATAGGTTATTTTATATAGTTTAGTTGGCATAAAGAAGTCTTTAGCACCTTCAATTAGATAAGCTAAATGACCATATTTCTTTTTTAGTTTTCTTGGAGTTTGATATGGTATTTGCATAAATTTACCAAAACCTGCTACATAAACAAATGGTCTACCATTAATTGAGCCAATATCCATTTCTTTTACGACTCCTTTTAGAAGTAATCTTAAGTTTTTAAAGATATCTTTGGTATAACCAAACATAACTCCCACATCATTAGTAGTACCAACTGGAATGTGAGATAAAACTAAAGGTTTCTTTCTTTCTAAATTACCTGTCATTACTTCGTTAAAGGTTCCATCTCCGCCCATAGAGATTACTAAATCAATATTATTTTCTAAATGATTTACTATTTCCTTTGCATGGCCACTATACTGGGTCCCAATAAATCTTGGTCGATAATTATATAATTCTAATATTTCTTTATATTTTTTTAAATATTTTGTTTTAAAGATGTGCCCACTGTTAGGGTTATAAATGATTACACAATTTTTCATACGTATTCTCCTTGCAAGTAGATTATATCAAATTTTATTATATTTTTGTATTATCGTCGAATAAAAATGATTTTTTAACATAATCTTTATTGTAAAATATTATGAGATTAATTGACAAAGATATGGTTTTATTGTAAAATTTATATACATATGGGGCTTTAGCCAAGTGGTAAGGCAAGGGACTGCAACTCCCTGAGCACCAGTTCAAATCTGGTAGGCCCCTCCATATAAAAGTAACTCCTTTATAGGAGTTTTTTTATATGAGTTCTGAAATTATTACTAGTTGTTTATGTTTATCAGTTTTTTTGCATGTTATTAGTGTTAAAATATTTTTGTTATTGTTGCGGTATATATCAATATATCCTAATTTAGGTACGTCATAGATATTTACAATTTTATAAGTATACTTTTTGTTATTATAGTAGATAAAAATAATATCATTTAGGTGTAATTTGTTTATATTTTTGAAGTAAGATACTAAGCTATTTCCTGAATGACTTGCTAATACTAAATTTCCATTAGGAATGTTCGGCATTTCTTCTTTTATTATTTGAATATTTTTATTAACGTTATTTTGTTTGGAATTGATACTATATAATTCTTTTTTTAATGATATTTTTGGTATTTCGATGATAGCAATATAATCGTTTATTTGGTTAGGTTTAGAATCTTTAAGGTATTTACTTATTATATTATTTTCTTTTATAATTATGTCTTTTTCATTAATATTAAATTGAATTAAAATGCCTAGTAAAATAATAGTTAATCCTATAAACAATTTTTTATTATTTTTTAACATATATTAGTAATAATCCTTTAAATATTAAATATAGACTTAGATATATACTATAATTAATACTATTTTTATAGGTGTTAGGAACTATTACTCTTTCATTTAATAATTTTAAACTAATGGGTTCGTTATTAGTTATTTTAAATTCATAAATATTATTATTTAATAAATAATCTTGAGGTGGAATTTCTTCATAATACTTATAAGTTCCATAAGGAAGGTTATCAATTATTATTTGGCCTTTATTATCTGTTAGTTTTCTTAAAATAATATTATTATTTGAATCTAGTATATTTATTAATGCGTTAGGTATTTTTTCATTTGTTAATGAATCTATTTTGTTTATGGTTACAGTGGCTTTTATTTGTTTATTAATATGAGTTTTTGTTATTGTTTTATTATTTTCAGTAATGTCAATGTAATAAGTGTTGTTATCTATTAAATATCCATCTATAGTACTTATTTCTTTATATTGGTATTTACCTATAGGCAGATTTTCAATTATTATTTTGCCTTCATTATTGGTTTGTCCTAAGTAAACTAACTCATTATTAATTGTTTTTATTTCATATTTAACATTTTTTATCGGGATATTCTTTTCATCTATTTTTTTAATTATAAAAGTACTATTTATTAATTGATTTTCGATAGTTACGTTGAGATCTTTATTTAAATTAAATAATACAGGTTCTGAACTAGGAATATAATTATCAGGGGATTTGATTTCAATTAGTCTATATTTTCCATAAGGTAAATCATTAATTATAGTGTTATCTTCTGTAGTTATAAATTTTTTTATTAAAGTGTTTTTAGGAATCATTAAGGTATTATCTGGATAATATATATCTTCTTCATTATATATTTCAAATTCAGCGCTTTTTAAAGGGATTTTAGAATATATAATATCGTTATTATTAAAAGTATATGATTCACCTAATTTAGATATAGTTAGAGTTGGATATGATGGTGTGTTATAAAAATTAACTTCTTTAGTTTCGCTATTATTTAGTTCAATTATTAATGGTGATTGATTAAAGTTATATTCTTTAATATTAGATTCTTGTTCCTCAATTTGATATTTACCATACGGAAGATAGTCTGTTGTAAAGAAGCCATTATTGGTGGT
>ODAJ014793306.1_pt1 | contig 12968 bp, 11 predicted proteins | sample 1539241 | NCBI WGS metagenome assembly ODAJ01 (sample SAMN02144231, study PRJEB22623) | gut metagenome | biome: sheep rumen | host: Ovis aries | place: New Zealand | reverse complement strand
TCGAATCCTCGATTGATTTCGCTATGTAATGATCATTATAATGCGGGTGGGAAAACCCGGGCAAGTTCTGTGTTAAGAAAACGGGAGGCAGTCGCCTTTATTTCGTCAGAAAAAAGTATAACATGTATAAAAAGGTTGAAAACCTACCTTGAGCACTGTATAATAAAAACCGCGTTACAAAACAGAATTTGATATGATCAAACGAAAGGAGGCACAAAACATGCGCGCCCGAAAACCTGCCGTAGCGGCAGTCTGTATGCTGCTGTGCATGCTCATGCTCACAGGTCTTGCCGCGTCTTCATTTGCGGAGGAAGCCCTGGCAGAGCTGCATGTGGAGAAAAACGGCCTGACTCTGGACCTCTCGCTTCTGAAGCTCAAAATCGAAGACGGAAAGCTCGTCGTCTCCGTCGGCATCAATGGCATCACAAAATGGAAGGACGAGGAGCCGCCGAAGATAATCCTGGAGTTTGAGCAGACCGGCGAGAAGGTTACATCGGGACTCTTTACCACAGTTACTGCGGCAAAACTGCCGGAAAATGCCAAAAACTACAAGGCAACTTCCAAGCATCCCATCAGTGGGTCGGAGCTTCCCGACCGGATTCTGATCGACATTGGCAGCGGTGAACCCCTGGTGTTCTGGGAAAAGGACCCGGATGCCGAAACCCCGGCGGAAAAGGACTCGACTGTCGAAGCCCCGGCGGAAAACAAGCAGAGTGAAGCTCCGGCGGATACCAGAAAAGACAGCGGCAAGGACAGCGGAAAAGACGGTGGCAAAGACAGCGGCAAGGATGACGCACAGGAGGTTCTTGCGGAGATTCAGGCCATCTTCGACGGTGGTGAGTATTACGCCGCTGCGCTGGCTGCCCGGGACTGCGCGGAAAACTACCCCACCCTGCGGGATGAGTGCGACGAGATCCTGGAGCGGATCGCAGAAAAACTCAAAGGCAAGGAGCCGAAGACGGGCGAGATAGAACGGCACTTCCCCTTCTACGGGATGAACTGCGTCCATGCGACCGCGAAGAGCTGGCCTTTTGAAATGACCATCACCGATGTCGATGATCCGAGCCAGTTCGTGCGCTTCTATGTGCGCAAGGGTGACACCTCCGAAATCTATCTCCCGTCCTCGCACTACTATGTCACGATCGCGACAGGGAACATCTGGTTCGGTGATGACATCGGATTCGGTGCGCTGGGTGAGAGCGATGATTTCAACGGCGACACGCTGGACATGACCTCTCGCGCAAAAGGAAATACCATGAGCTATCACGAGTGGAACCCGATATTCTGATCCGACGCTTACCAAAAATACAGCCGCGATTCCCAAAGCGGGAATCGCGGCTGCGGTTATTTATCCGGAATTCTGTTCCGGGCAACGGGATCAGGCGTTGAGGAAGTCGATCATGCAGTCGGCCGCGACAATGCCGCTGGTGTAGGCGATGCCGAGGGAGGCGCCTTCGTTTTCGTAGTAGGGGCTGCAGTAGAGGCTGCCGTTGTCGACGCCGGCCACGTACAGACCCTTGATGACACTCTGATCCTCCGCGAGGGCGCGGCAGTAATCGTCGGTCTTGACACCGCCGAAGGTGGACCAGATGGAGGGCTCATACTCAAAGACATAGTAGGTGTCGCCGCTGAGCTTGTGAAGCAGATAGGGGGCTTTGTAGTACTGGGTGTCCTGGCCGGCCTCGCACAGGGCGTTATAGGCTTCGACGGTGGCTTCGAGGTTCTTCATGCCGAAGACCGCGGCGCACTCGGCCAGGGTGCCCTTGGCGGCCCATCCCTGCTCGACAGCGGCGTCCACGGATTCAGGCAGATCAGCGCGCACAACGTTTTCGCCGTTCTTGTAGAACACGCTGCCGTGGGAGCCGACGTACCAGTCCTCGGGATCGCCGTAGTAGCCGCGGATGCCGACGGTGGCGACGGCGTCCATCATCTCCTGGTCGAGCACGGCGTAGTACAGACCCTCACGCAGAGCCATCTCACCGCCGAGGGCAAGAGGACGGTCGGAGAGGAATTGCTCATTCATGAAGCGGTCGCCGTTGCGGTTGACGATCAGGCCGCCGTAGAGCGCGGGCTCCAGCGCGGGGCTGGCAGAGCGCATCTGGCCGCCCATGATGCCGGGGATCTTGTGGTTTGCGCCGCCGAACTCGTTGCAGCACAGGGCCCAGTTGCGGTCGGCAATGCCGCCGGCCTCGATCACCATGTCAAAGCCCTGGCCGACGGAAAGGGTGTTGCACAGGGGCCACACGGTGATGTCGCCGTAGATCTTCTTGAGCATGTCGGTGTTGCCCGCGTAGCCGCCGGTGGCGATCAGAACGGCCTTGGCGTTGTACTGGACAACGGTCTTGTCCTCGTTGTTCTTGACGATGACGCCGGTGACCGCGTCGCCGTCCTTGACAAGCTGCACGGCCTCACGCATGCACTGGAGCACGCCGCCGTCGGACTCAAACTTCTCGACCAGGGGCCCGAAGCGGTCCAGGCCTCTGAGCTGGGTGCCCTCGAGGTTTGCAAAGTTGTGGCGGGCGCGGAAGCCCATGCCGTAGGAGTCGATGCGCAGGCCCATGTTGACGCCGTTGTCCATGAAGTTGCCGACAACGCGGTCGCCCTGGTCGGTGCACTTGCGAAGCAGGGAGCCGTTGACGGTGCCGCGGCTGAAGTTGTACTCGCAGTCATACAGGGTCTGGGCGGAAACGGTGGCGTTCTCGGCAGCCTGGACGCGGGTCTCGGCCAGGGCGGGACCGCCCGCCTGGGAGCCGTTGGACACTGCCACGGTGGGGCCCTTCTCCAGCAGGTAGGTCTTCTTTCCGGCGGCGGCCAGCTCCATGGCGGCCATCAGACCGGCAGCGCCTGCGCCGACGACGACGGCGTCGCAGTCAATGCTCTCGGTGGGGGTGAGGACTTCCTTTTCTTCCTTCGCCTCATCGGCAAAGGCTGCGGGAATGCCGGTCAGACTGAGGGTCGCGGCGGTGGCGGCAGCAGCGGCGGCGCCCTTCAGAAAGTCCCGGCGGGAAATGTTTTTCATGGCAGTGTTCCTCCTAAACAAAATATAATTGGCAGATATTCGTATAAATCACGGAAAATACACGAATATCCTTACATATTTTACCTGAAATCCGAGCGCTTGTAAATAGTAAAATTCTGACAGCCCTGTTCTCCTGAAAAAATACCCGCCTGCACAGACAGGCGGGTAAATGTTTACTTGTCTTCGTCGTCGAAAAACTCACTCATGTCGGTGCTGAAGTCGAAGCGGTCGACGGGGTCGGCACTCTGGAAGGTCGTGCCCTGGCGGCGCTTTTGCAGCTCCTCCTCGCGACGGCGCTTTTCGGCGCGGCGGCGTTCCCGCAGGTGCTTTTTGCGAAGCCTGCGGTAACGGGTGATGAGGATGAGATAGACAATGGTGAAGAAGAGCAGCACACTGATGAGCGCAATGACCCAGCCCTTGCTGAGGATCTCACCCACACGTCTGGCAAGGTAAGCGTTGCGTGAAAGCTCTATGGCAGAGCTGTTGACAAGGCGGGAAGTACCGAAGAGGGTGGTGCCTACATACACGCGCACCTCGCCGAGCACTGTACCCGCGCCGATGGGAGCGCGCAGGGTCTCATTATAGAGGATGACCTCGCGGCGGATGTCCTCGTCCTGAATCTCGTTGGGCATCAGAGCGCGCAGCTCCTCCTGCGGGCGGAGCATGGCTACGGCGTTGCCCTCGGCAAGTTCCACGTCCTGGCGCTCCACAACCTCATTGGCGTTGATCAGTGTCCGGTAGGAGAAATTATTAAAGCCCCAGTCATAGAGAGTGCGGCTGTCGATAAAGTTGTAGTAATCCTCGATCTGTGCGTTGAGCGCGCCGTCGCAGCCCATGGCCACGGCCAGCAGGCGCACACCGTTTCGCTGGGCGGTAGAGATGAGACAGTAGCCGGCGGAGCGGGTATAGCCGGTCTTGCCGCCGCTGGCCCCCTCGTAGAGGTAGCGGCCGCCGTTTGAGTAGATGGAAGTGATGTTGATGAGCGCGTTGGAGTTGCCGATGGGTTCACCGTTGTTGACGGCGGTGCAGTCGGCCGAGTAGGAGGCGGTGTTGGAGATCTCCATGAACAGCGGGTGCTTCATGGCCTCGGCAAAGATCAGATACTGGTCATAGGCCGAGGAATAGTGGTTCTCGGCGGGCAGGCCGTTGGTGTTGACAAAGTGGGTGTGCTGGCAGCCGAGCTGCTCGGCCTTGCGGTTCATCTGGTCCACAAAGCCGGAGATGCTGCCGGATATGTAGCGGCCGATGATGTTGCAGGCCTCGTTTGCCGACTGCAAAAGCGCGCAGTATAAAAGATCCTTCATGGAGATGTTGACCCCCGGCCCGATGCCCGAGGTGCTGGAATCCTCCTCCAGCCCCTCCAGACAGTCATCCTGCGCCACAATCATCTCATCCAGACTCACGCGGCCGGAATCGACGGCTTCCAGCGCAAGCAGCACGGTCATGACTTTGGTGAGACTTGCGGGGGCACGCTCGGCGTCCATGTTGTAGCCGTAGAGGACCCGCCCTGCGTCCAAGTCCACCAGCACGGCGGCCTGGCCGTTAAGCTGGGGCACCTCCAGCGCCAGGGCTGCCGGGGCAGACATACTCATCACCAGACTTAAAAGCAGGATAAGGGGGAAAATTCTGCGTTTTTTCATTTGGTTCTCCCGTTGTTTTCCGAAATGGAGTATGGTATAATACTTATCTGTGAATCAATTATGATGTACGGATACAGGGCGCGGATAAAAACCGTATTGGTTATTATACCGGGTCACGGAGAAAAATGCAAGGCCTCTGGAAAGGAAGCATTTATGAATATTCTGGTCGTTGATGACGAAAAATTGCTGGTTAAGGGCATTAAATTCAATCTGGAGAACGAGGGCTACACCGTTGATACAGCCCATGACGGCGAGGCCGCCGTCGAAATGGCCCGGGAGGGGGACTATGCCCTCATCATTCTGGACCTCATGATGCCGAAGAAGGACGGGCTGGAAGCCTGTCAGGAGATCCGCGGCTTCTCCACGGTGCCCATCATTATGCTCACAGCGAGAAGCGAGGACGCGGACAAGCTCATGGGCTTTGAGTCCGGCGCGGACGACTATATCACCAAGCCCTTCAACATCCTTGAGCTCAAGGCACGCGTGCGGGCGCTCATCCGCCGCTCATCCATCACGACCCCTGCTGCCCCGGCGAAGGCCGAAGAGGAGGACGTGCTCCGCTGCGGCCACATCACGCTCGATGAGAAGCGCCGCAGCGCTTTCAAGGACGGGCAGGAGGTGGAGCTTACGATGAAGGAATTTGACCTCATGCTCTTCCTGCTCAAAAATCCGGGCAAGGTCTTCTCCCGCGAAAAGCTGCTGGATCTGGTGTGGGGCTATGACTACCTGGGCGATACACGCACGGTGGACGTGCACATCCGGAGGCTCCGTGAAAAGCTGGAGATGAACCCGGCCCAGCCGCAGCACATCATCACCAAGTGGGGAGTGGGGTATTACCTTGCCGAATGAAGCATCCGCGCCGAAGACCGGCGCCAAAAGGGGTATCAACACCGGCAGCATCAGCTTTCAGTTCTTCTCGTTTATCGGGATGCTGCTGATGATCCTGCTGCTGATGCTGAATATCTTTCCCTATGTCTCCACCCGGGACGCGGTGTATCAGGAGAAGGAAAAGGCCATGGAGAGCCAGGCGTCCACGCTTGCCTCGGCCCTGGCGGGACTTGAGAAGCCGGACGAGGAAAATGTTGCGGAGGTGCTGCGCCTGCTGGATATGCAGGGCTTCGAGCGCGTCACCGTGGCAGACAGAAACGGCGTTGCCGTCTACGATTCCGACGAGGGCTTGAGCGGCTCGGACGCGGAGCCGGATGTGCTCCTGGCCCTGAGCGGGAAGACGGTGTTTCGCTCCGTATTCCGGGACGCAAGCTTCCTCTCAAGCTATGCCATCCCCATCTCGAACCGGCTCAAGATCACCGGAGCCGTGTTCCTGCGGGAAAACGACCTGGAGCGCGGTCAGATCCTGCGGGAGCTGAAGCTGCAGATCCGGGTCATCTCGGTGGTGATCGCCCTGGCGGCCTTGGGTCTTACCGCCATCTACGCCACCACCGTGCTCGGAAAACTGCGGCAGCTTTCCAATGCCATCCGCGTGGTCTCGGGCGGCGACTACAAATACCGCATGGAGGTCTCCGGGAAGGACGAGCTTTCCGAGCTCAGCCGGGAGTTTAACGCCCTCACCGCCTACCTGGAGGATACCGAACGGCAGCGCCGCCGCTTCGTGTCCGACGCGTCTCATGAGCTCAAAACACCGCTTGCCTCCATCCGCCTGCTGGCCGACAGCATCGTGCAAACCGAGAACATGGACACCGACACCATGCGGGAATTTGTCTCTGACATCGGCAACGAGGCTGAGCGCCTGCAGCATATGACGGAGGACCTGCTGAGCCTGTCCCGCATGGACGACGACATTCAGATCGTGCCGGAGCCCGTGGACGTAAAGAAGTCGGTGGAGGACGCCATGACCCTCCTGCGCCCGGTGGCGGCGGAAAAGCAGATCACGCTCAACGCCGAGCTCGAGGATAACTGCATGGTGCTCGCCACAAAGAGCAACATGCACCACATTGTTTTCAACCTCCTGGAAAACGCCGTCAAATACAACTTCCCCGGCGGCAGTGTCACGGCAAAGCTCCGCGCCGAAAACGGCAACGTACAGCTGACCGTGGAGGACACCGGCGTCGGCATCCCGGAGGACGAGCGCTACAACATCTTCGGCCGCTTCTACCGTATCGACAAGGCGCGTTCCCGCGAGGCGGGCGGCAGCGGCTTAGGCTTAAGCATCGTGCACGATGCGGTCAAGGCCCACGGCGGCAGCATCGCCGTCGGCGCAAACGAGCCGCAGGGATCAAGGTTTATCGTGACGTTTCCCCAGTATAAGGGATAATCCGGCTCCCCTGAAAGGGGAGCTGCTGCGAAGCGACTGAGGGGTACCGCAGATCACGGGAAACCCCTCCGGCCTTCGGCCACCTCCCCTTGCAGGGGAGACAATATTGAAGGACAGAAGAAGGACAAGACACATGAATCAAATTGCAAGAATCCGGGAAGAACTCATCAAGCGCGGTCTTGACGCGCTGCTCATTACCGACGAGAAAAACCAGCGCTACGCGGCGGGTTTCCCCTTTACCGACGGCGCAGTGCTCGTGGGTCGGGAAAAGGCCTTTCTTATTACCGACTCCCGCTACATCGAGGCGGCCGAACAGCAGGCCGAGGGCGCCGAAGTGCGCATGTTCGACAAGGCCTGCCCGCTGGCAGTGAAGCTCAAGGAAGCCCTTGCGGAAATGGGCGCTGAGAAAATCGCGGCGGAGGACCAGAGCCTCAGCCACGCGGCCTTCCTCGCCTGGCAGCAGAAACTCGGCGTCAGGCTTGAAAGCGCGGGCGAGCTGTTCCGTCAGCTTCGCATGATCAAGACGGAGGAAGAGATTGCCTCCATGATCCACGCCCAGCGCATCAGCGAGGCCGCGCTGGAGGAGGTCTTGCATATTATCAAGCCCGGCATGACCGAGCGTGAGGTCGCGGCGGAACTGGTCTACCGCATGCTCCGTCACGGAAGCGAGGGCAATTCTTTCGACCCCATTGTGGTCACCGGCTCCAAGACCAGTATGCCCCACGGCGTGCCCGGTGACAAGGTCGTCCAGAAGGGCGACTTTGTGACCATGGACTTCGGCAGCCTCAAGGACGGCTACTGCTCCGACATGACGCGCACCGTCGCTGTCGGAGAGGCCACCGACGAGATGAAGAACGTCTACTACACCGTCCTCAAAGCCCAGCTTGCGGGTATCGCGGCCGCTCATGCGGGGGTGCTCGGCAAGGACATCGACGGCGCCGCCCGCAAGGTCATTGCCGATGCGGGCTACGGCGAATACTTCGGCCACGGCTTCGGCCACTGCCTGGGTCTCGACATCCACGAGCCGCCCTTCGCCGGCCCCACCGGAAATGTGCCGCTGCCGGCAGGCGCCCTCTCCTCCGCCGAGCCCGGCATCTATCTCCCCGGCCGCTTCGGCGTGCGTATCGAGGATGTCATGATCATCCGCGAAGACCACGCAGAGGTCATCACCAAGGCACCGAAGAACGAGCTGATTATTCTGTAAAGACGGGCTTTTCATTATTTAATCCGTTTTTGAGGGAGCTTTGCTTCCTTAAAAACACCTTGAGCCGAACTCTGCGAGGCCTCGCGCCGACCAAGCGCGGCGTGCCACGCACCGCCGCGTGCGATAAGCGCGAGTCCTCAAATGCGAATCGTGTTTGCATTTGAAATAAAAAATGCTTGCATTATACGCACATATCCTGTAAAATAACAGAGATAACTGGATTTATCTATTTTTAACTTTCATTCGGGAGGTCCCTTTTTATGATTACTGCAGGCGATTTCAGAAACGGCGTTACCTTTGAGATGGACGGCCAGGTCATGCAGGTCGTCGAGTTCCAGCATGTCAAGCCCGGCAAGGGCGCAGCCTTTGTCCGCACCAAGATGAAGAACGTCATCACCGGCGCCGTAACCGAAACTTCCTTCAACCCCACCGCTAAGTTTGAGAACGCCACCGTCGACCGCGTTACCATGGAGTACCTGTACAACGACGGCGATCTCTACTACTTCATGAACCCCGAGACCTACGATCAGGAGCCGGTCAACGCCTCCGTCCTGAACGACAACTTCAAGTTCGTCAAGGAAAACATGGAGTGCACCATCTACTCCTACAAGGGCAAGGTCTTCAATGTCGAGCCTCCCTTCTTCGTGGAGCTTGAGGTCACCGAGACCGATCCGGGCTTTGCCGGCAACACCGCTACCAACGCCACCAAGCCCGCCACCGTTGAGACCGGTGCCGAGATCAAGGTGCCCCTGTTCATCGAGCGCGGTGAACGCATCAAGATCGACACCCGCACCGGCGAGTATCTGTCCAGAGCATAAGAACGAACAAAACCGATCAAGGGAAGGCCATGCGGTCTTCCCTTGTTTTGACGCAGCGAATAAGGAGGTATTATCATGACAATTTCCGAAAAGACCGCGTATCTCAAGGGCCTGGCCGACGGCTTGGGGATAGACCCCGCCTCGAAAGAGGGCAAGCTCTGGGGGGCGCTCAATGACCTGCTTGGCGATATTGCCCACGAGCTTGAAAGCCTGCACGAAACCGACCGCGGGCAGGCTCAGGCCCTGGACGGCGTGGCTGATGAGCTGAGCTACCTGGAAGAGCTGTGCGGCGGCTTCGATTCCGAAGACGAGGATGAGGGCCGCGCACCCTATTGCGGTGGCTGCTGTCAGCGCGGCGACGAGCCTGCGAAGGATGACGACGAGGACGAAGAGCTTCAGTACGACGGTGTGATCTATGACGCCACCTGCCCTGTCTGCGGCGAGGAGATCAGCTTCGACGAGGAGACGCTGGAGCAAGGCTCCATCCTTTGCCCCAACTGCGGGGAAAAGTTGGAATTTGACCTCGGCGACGATGACAGCGGCGCAAAGGACAGCGCGAAAGACAACGAGGAACTGCCGTTTTGAGGATACGGAATATGAGACGTTCAAGACTGGTATCCGTGCTGCTCGCACTCACACTGCTGCTCTCGGTGACCGCTGCGGCCTTTGCTGAGGATACGGCGTCCGGGGCACAGATTAAGCTGATGGGCGAGACGGAACTCTCCTGGGTCTGCGGCGAGCCCTGGCACGATCCGGGCTTCACCGCCGTAGACGCGGAAGGGAAGAGCAGAATCACGGATGTAGAGATCGAGGGGGAGGTTATCCCTTGGCGGCCCGGCTATTATAAACTGCGCTATGTACTCACCGAGGGCGACGAGGAGATTGCCGAGGCCACGCGCACGGTCCATGTCACGGCCCAGACCCTTCCGGAGACCGTACAGCCGCCGAAGGGCACCATCTGTCTCACCTTTGACGACGGCCCCTGTGAAAATACCGAGGAGGCGCTGGAGGTCCTGGCCAGGTACGGCGTGAAAGCGACCTTCTTTGTCGTCACGAACCAGACAAAGTATCTCCATCTGCTGCCGAAGATTCTGGAGCAGGGCCATACTCTGGGCATCCACTGCAACGATCACCGCTCATACGGGTGGCTGTATCAGAGTGAGGAAAACTACTTCTCCGATCTCATGACCGCACAGCAGGTCGTACACGACTACACGGGGCAGTATGCCCATGTGGTGCGCTTTCCCGGCGGCAGCCGCACGGCGAGCTTTCTCGCGGCTGCCTTCCCCGGCGGCTATGATGAGCTGTACCGTGTCATGCGTGACGCGGGCGTGCGCGCCTACGACTGGAACGTGCAGCCGGAGTCCAGCACGAAGACCACCGAAGGCACCTTCATCGACTTTTCGCACCCGCAGGAGCCCTATGAATATGCCGTGGTGCTGCAGCACGACGCGCGGCTTTTCAGCGTGCGTGCGCTGGAGAGCATGATCGAATGGGCACTGAAGGAGGGCTACACCTTCGCCGCGCTGGACGAGACATACCCGGAAGTACACTTTGAATAAGACAAACACCCCGGACAAATGTCCGGGGTGTGCTGGTATTTGTAGAGTTATTCAGCCTCTGGCGGTTCAAGCCGGTCGCGGATGTACTCCTCCACCTGCCCGACATCCATGCCGAGCGCAATGGACAGCTCGCCGTGCAGGATGTCCTTGGCGCGCTTCATGGTGGTCTCGGCCCGGCTGGAGCGGGACTTTTTCTCGCTCATGCGCAGGTGCAGGCCCTTGACGATGGACACCAGCGCCTCGCAGCTGTGCTGGCGGAACAGCTCCTTATAAAAGGCGTCCACATGGTTGAAGCGGTTGTCGCGGCAGATGGCGGGCTCGATGCTGGGAATGGCGTCGATGAGCGCCTCCGCCTCCTCGCGGCTGATGACGGGGCGCATGAAGGCCCCGGAGTCCACCGGCGCGAAATACACCCCGCTGCCGATCAGGGGCTCCAGATGATAAAACAGCTTGTCCGACGCGCCGGAGGACTCCAGCGGTGCGACCTTGGCGACGGTGCAGACACCGTTTTCGCCGTAAATGATTTTTTCACCGATCGTATACATACATTCACCCTCACACGGCAAAACAATTCAACATACCCTCAACCCTATAATACACCAAAACGGAGAAAAATGCCAGCCCTATTTTACTAAAATTTTTTCAAATAATGGCCTGTCATGCGCCTTTACGGGAATACTCCCAGATTCTGGTGCACGCCTGTTTTGCCAAATCGGTGATTGTCAGAGACTTATATATCTGTTATAATCTTTTAAAAATCCCCGCCTTTCCGGCGGACTCGGAGAAAAGCATGAAGCTGTACCTCTACGGACACGAATATAAATACGCGGTGGAGCAGATGCTGCTTACCCTCTTTCCCAATGAGCGTCCGGAGTATCCGGACGCACCGGCGGACGGAGAACGCATGGAAATAAGCCTCAAGCGCGGCGAAAAACTGACCACCGGCAGCTGCGCGCTTTATCGCGGCGGGCAGGTCTGGCACGGCACGGCGCGGGCGGAAAACGCCGCCATGTGTGATCCCCTGCAGCGGGACCGGATCTGCCAGCGTTTGGTGAAAAACGCTATCTACCGCGCGGCACTGCGCTCGGGCGTCAAAAAGCCCGCCTGGGGGGCGCTCACCGGCGTGCGGCCCGGCAAGCTCCTGGCGGGGCTGATGAACGCGGGCCTTGACGAGAAGCAGGCAGCGAAGCGCTTTGCAAAGGAATATGATGTGAGCGGGGCGCGGGTAAAGCTCTGCCTTGCCACGACGCGTGAAACCTTGAAGGCGGAGTCCTCGCTGGATGCGCGGGACGTGTGCCTCTATGTGGGCATCCCGTTCTGCCCCACGCGCTGCGCCTATTGCAGCTTCGTCAGCCAGTCGGTGGAAAAGAGCATGAAACTGGTGACCCCCTTCTGTGAGGCGCTGGAGAAGGAGATCGCGGCGACGGCAGCCCAGGTGAAAAAGCTGGGCCTGCGGCCGGTGTCGCTGTACATGGGCGGCGGCACGCCCACGACGCTCGAGGCTCCGCAGCTCGACCGGCTGTGCACAGTGCTGGCGGAGAACTTCGACCTCTCTTCCCTCCGAGAGTATACCGTGGAGGCGGGCAGGCCCGACACCATCACCGAGGAGAAGCTTCGCGTCCTGCGCGCCCACGGCGTGGACCGGGTCAGCGTCAACCCCCAGACCATGTCCGACCGGGTGCTGGAGCTCATCGGAAGAAGGCACACGGCGGCGGACATCGTCTCGGCGCTGGAAAAGGTGCGCAGGGTCGGCGGCTTTGACGTGAACATGGATCTCATTGCGGGGCTTCCCGGCGACAGCGTTGAGGGCTTCCGGGAGACGCTGGAAAAGGTGCTCACCCTGGGGGCGGAGAATGTGACGGTGCACACCCTGTCGCTCAAGAAAGGCTCGCGCATCACGTTGGAGGAGACACCTATCCCGGGCGCGGAGGAGGTGGCGGCCATGCTGGAATACGCCGCCGGACGCCTGACCGCGGCGGGCTACGCGCCCTATTACCTCTACCGGCAGAAGTTCATGTCGGGCGGCTTTGAAAATGTCGGCTGGGCGAAGGCCGGACGCATCAACCTATATAATATCGTCATCATGGAGGAGCTGCGGAGCATCCTGGCCATGGGCGGGGGCGGCTCGACCAAACTGGTACGTCTGGACGGCGGGCGCAACATCCGCCTGATGGCGCCGAAGTACCCGCTGGAATATATCGAAAAGATCGACGATACCTGCGCGGAAAAACAAAAAATCAGCGACTTCTACAAGCAGCTTTCATCCCCTGCCGCTTCGGGCGAAAAGACGGAATATGTATAAATGGGAGGATTATCATGGCCTATAAACTTGACGAGATCAACCTGAAAACCGTGAGCGACCCCATTGGCTTCATGGAAGAGTGCGACCAGCTCTACCGTGACCGGGTGGAGGAGGCGGTGGACCTCATCCTGGAAAACAAAAAGCAAAGCCC
>ODAJ012152163.1_pt1 | contig 12969 bp, 12 predicted proteins | sample 1539241 | NCBI WGS metagenome assembly ODAJ01 (sample SAMN02144231, study PRJEB22623) | gut metagenome | biome: sheep rumen | host: Ovis aries | place: New Zealand | reverse complement strand
GGGTGTGGAAAAAGTTTAGTTGCAAAAAGCATTTCGTCCATGTGGCATTTACCTCTCTTAAGATTTGATGTGGGTAAAGTTTTCAATAAATACGTGGGAAACAGTGAATCCAACATGAGAGAAGCCATCAAAACTGCTGAAGCCATTGCACCATGCATATTGTGGATTGATGAAATTGAAAAAGGTTTCAGTGGACTTGGTAATAACGGAGATAGTGGTACAAGTAGTCGTATCTTTGGAACATTTCTAAGTTGGATGCAGGAAAAAACCAAACCAGTGTTTGTTGTTGCTACTGCAAACAACATAAGTGAATTGCCTCCTGAAATGATGAGGAAAGGAAGATTCGATGAAATATTCTTCATAGATTTGCCAACTTTCAATGAAAGAAAGCAAATATTCAAGGTTCATCTTCAATCCCGACTAAAGGATCCTGATGTAATAGGTGATTTTAAAATTGATGAACAAACATTGGAACATCTTGCCAGTCAAACTGAAGGATTTGGTGGAGCAGAACTGGAACAGATAGTGATAATGGGATTGTTTGATGCATTTGCAGAAGACCGCAGCATAACAATGAAAGATTTTGAAAATTCAATAAAAAATACGGTTCCACTTAGCATAACGCAGGCAGAACAAATAAGGTCAATAAGAGAATGGGCTAATATACGTGCTGTTGCAGCAACAACACGTGAAGATAGAAAAGAATATGATAATGAATCTCATCCAATGCCTAAACCACCAGAAGATAAACCTCAAGATGATGATTCACAACAAGAAAATCAATCAGACATAAACGATTCAAGGGGCGGTAGGACATTAGACTTCTAATACCTTAAAATCATCCCCACAACCCCTTTAATATTATTATTCCCTGATCTTTTTCTCAGCATTCAGGAAATATGTAAGCATCTCTTCATCTTCCATTTGTTTTATTTCATCCAAAGACTTTTCATCTTTGAGTGTTTTGACGCATTCAAAGAGTGCTTCAACATTTTCAAATTCACATAAACTTTTAATATATTCTGATAATGACATTTCCTTTTCTTCGTAATTGATTTCACAAACCATTTTTATTTCAACTCATTCTGGTATATATTTCATATTTTGTATTATACCGTTTATTAAAGTTTTTTATTATTCAATTTACAAATATAATATTAGATAACTTAAAGGGTCTATTATATGAATAAGATTAATGTACATAATAAGGAACATGCCTTAGAAAGATTAGAGTATGTTAAAGGATTGAACTATACTGATAAGGAATATAAGAAAAACTTGAGAAAACACATGTTTAAGTACAAGACAAATGCCAATGGATTGCTTATCCAAAGACTTTCTGCCGAACAGGAACTCTTCATGTTTGAAACATACGGATATGACAATCTGAAAAAATATGCTATAGATGTCCTGGAACAAAACATTGAATACTGTACAGTACTGGAACAGCAAAACCATGAAGATCAAATAGAAAAAACCATTGAATTCCTGCAAAACAGTAACACGAAGGAATATCTATTATCCCTAAAGGATTTTGCAACCAAAACTGCATATAACTGGTACATTCCAGTTGACAGATTAATTAACTGGATTGACTGTTTCATGATACAAAGAGAAGTATTTTTCGAGTTTGCATCAGATGAACAGACATACATCTATGCTCCAAGTTACTTTACCGACAACGTATTGTTATTGACTGTTGAAACAGATAACATTGCTGAGGATTACGAAGCTGATATAGATGAAATTATGAAAGTCTATGGAATTGTTGTAGATGGAATATCAAAAATATTAAAAGAATTACCTGAAGATCGTATGATAGAAAATCTTTTCACGATTACCAACGAACAGAAACAGAAGAATGGTGAAGTAATCAGTAAATTAGCACAGGATTATTACGAATTTATCGAACAGTCATCTAATGATAAAGATGAAGATGATTTAGAAGAGGAAAAATCAGAATAATTTCCCTCTCCTATTCTTTTTTTATAAATTAATCGAATATTGTCCAATGTTCCTTAATTTTATTGGATTCAAAACGAAAAATATCATAACTTACTTGTTTTACGTTTCCTACAAAGATATATACACATTTAAGAAATACATAATTACATAATTCCTTTTCTGTTTCAATGATTATCTTACGTAGTATTGGAGAACTTTCGAGTAAATCTATTATTTCCAGGAACTGGTACTTGGTATTGATTTCATCATTGTTATGATGGATAAAATCTTCACTAGTTACTTCTTCAAAATAATCATGATTAGCTTTAACTATATTTTTTATAAATAGTTTTGCTATCTTAATTTTTTGCATATAAATCCTCCAATTAATGATTTCTTAAAATACTTTATATGAATTAATTAAAATACTATTTGTAATCAATAAATTACTAATGAACATATATAAGTAAAAAAAACTTATATCCAGAACCTAAATATTAATACTTTCTCGGATAAATAAAATATTATGAAAATATTTATTAACATCGATAAAAATAAGGAATTAGCCCTGTCCACAAAAAATAAACTCTTGGATACATGTAACGAACTGGGAATAACAATATGTGACAATCCAAAAGAGGCTGATGTCATTTGTTCCATAGGTGGTGACGGTACCTTTCTTGAATCATCCAGATTGTCAAAGGGATGTCCTACCATAGGCATTAACTGTGGTACATTGGGTTATCTTACTGATGTAGATCCAAAGGATATTAAAAAAGCCATGGAAGGTTTGCTTAATAACAAATATTATATCGAAGAACGTATGATGCTCGAAGGTGAAGTAATTAAGGAAAACGGTGAAATAATAAAAATACCTCCGGCATTGAATGATATTGCAGTAAGTAAAAATACCTTTGGAGTAGTGCGCTTTGATACAATAGTAGACGGAAAATTAATCAATTCATATACTGCCGATGGTATAATATTATGTACTCCAACCGGTTCTACGGCATATAACTTATCATGTGGAGGACCAATAGTAGATCCAACCGCAAACATCATTACAATAACACCAATTGCTCCCCACACAGTACTTAATAGAAGTGTAGTTTTGTCCGACAATTCAATAGTAGAAATAAACATCACAGAACTAAGAAATCATACAAGTTCATACGTATTATATGATGGAAGACCAATAGAAGTTAAGGCCGGAGATAAAATAAGAATTTACAAGTCAGAACAAATAACAAAAATCATAAAGCTTAACTGGCAAAGCTTTATAGAAAATATAAGAAAAAAGATTCATTAATTTGGTTAAAAATATATTTATAATACATTATCCAGTAAAGTAAAGAAATCAACGGTTTTTTCTGAGTTTACTCTGTTTAGAGTATGATAACATGATGGACAATATGTTATGACTTTATCCCCGCTAAGTGTTTGCTGTGCCATTTTAAGTCCCAATTCCTTATTTCCCTTTGTAATTCCCTTACCAAAACCACAACAGGAATTTGCACGTTCCTGGGGAACGTTTTTGACGATATTTCTCACCTGCTTGCTTCTTTCTAAAGCATGACAGGGATCATGTATAACATAACCGGTTGCATCAATTTCCTCATCATCAAACAAATCCATGGCAAAAGTAATTTCAATGTTGAAATCAGGATGATTAGAATAATAATCCCTAAATGATTCATAGCAGCCAGGGCATATGGTTATTATCTGCTTAACACCATGAGAATTAAATTTTCTTATATTTGCTTCAACAACCTTATCAGCCTTTTCTTTCTCATTAATAAGGTAAAGCATTATTCCACAGCAGGACTCGTCAGACAATATTGTAAATTCGATACCCTTTTTTCTTAAACAATTACTTGCGGATTCTATTAATTCATTTTCTCTGAATCTGCTGGTACAACCACGAAACAATATGACTTCATGTTTTTTCTTATCATCAAACACTTCCATATCTGACCCATAGGAATTTCCCTTATTTAAAATATTATTTATTATTCTTTCATTATAACTCATAATCTAACCAAATTAATCTTTTTATTACATATCCTCGAAAATATGATAAAATTCTTATATAAATTTATATTTTCCCTAATTAAAAAGCTTTTCAATATTATTAATGAATGTAAATAATATATACGGATAGATATTTAAAATATAAAAGAATATAATAAATCAGTCAATAAAAATATAAAAAATTAGAATTTTCATAGAATAAAGATGTATAAATTAATACCGTGGTGTTTCATATGAAATTAATGTTTAAACAAAAAATATTCAGCTGGTTTGACAGTTATAATGTATATGATGAGCATAAAAACAAAGTATTTGAAGTTAAGGGACAATTAGCATGGGGACATGTACTTAAAATATATGATTCTAAAGGAAAAGAGATAGGTAAAGTAGATGAAAAAATCATATCACTAACCCCACGATTTGACATTTTCGAAAAAGGCAAACATATAGGAAGCATTAAAAGAAAACTAGTCTCAGTACTGGGCCCAGCATATGACATAAAATTCAAGGGATGGAAAGTAGACGGTAACGTTCTGGAATGGAACTATAGAATAAAGGACTCTGATAATAATACAATAGCCACAGTAACTAAAGAACTATTTCACTTAACTGATTCATATACATTGAATATTGTAAATTCTTCCGATGCATTATATGTGCTGATGTTTGTTATAGCCATAGATGCCGAAAAGGATTCACGTGAAAAAAAGGATAAAAATAAAGAAAAATAAATTCAACTTTTTTTATAGCTTTTTAGAGAATTATTATATAGATGTATTTCAATATATATCTTATAACTGAATTATATTTAAAAAATTTAGTGTTTTTTCTAAAAAAATAATGGTGATTATATGAATAAAAAACTATTGGCTATCCTGGTAGTAATATTGGCAATTTTGATAGGTGCAGCCTATCAGTTCGTATATGTACCTTATCAAAACGAACAGGCAATCAAGGAATTTAATTCCGGTTTGGAAAATGCTAGTGCTATTGAAATGGACATAAATAAAACTATGAATGAGTTAAATAATGCTGATCAATCAGATATTACTCAATATACTAAAGTTTTTAATGAAAAATACAATAACGAAATAGAACCTAAAATAGACAGTGAAATTAACAAATTGAATGAAACCTTAAAATATGCTAACGGAAATAAAACAAAAGAAGACTATATTAATTATCAAATTCAAAGACTTCAAGTGGAAAAAGAAGGTACACAAAAAACTGTTGATTACATGAACAAAATGAATAGTGCAATTGAAAAAAATAACATTGGTGAAGCATTAAATTTAGTTAATGACATGGAAAAAGATATGAACTCTATTGTAGAAAAGTTAAAACCTATTAAAGATGACATTTATAATCTTTTAAAAGCTGATCAATCATTTAATGAATCATTACATAATCTTACTTTAAATCCAGAATATTATGGGGACATAAATGTTACAGCAGTAAGTTTGTACTAATAGAAAAAAAATATAATGATAAGAATATGAACTTATATCATATTCTTATTTATTTTATATATAATGACATACACTATTTTTTTGCCTGTAACAGTTATTGCACATATTACAACGGGATTCTATGTTTTTGTTTTGTTTCCAATCATTTAAAAAGTCTGGTTGTGCAATAAAAGGTCTGTACATTGAAAAGAATTCTATGCTCTTATTATTCAATACATCATTTATCTGATTTTTACTCTTCAATCCACCACCAAGAATAACCGGAAGATTAACATGTTTTATTAGCTCTACACAATAATCCAGTAATTCAGTGTTTGTTTTTTCTCTTGTGAAATATAATGGAGATAAAGGTTTTGTTATCTGTAAACTGTCTGCTCCGTATTTTTCCAATAATTTACACATTTCAATACTTTCCTGACTTGTAATACCCCCTTTTCTTCCATCATAAGCATTTACACGACAATTAATGTGCATATCAAAATTGTCTTTAATCACCTTAATAGCTTCAAGAACTATTCTCATTCTTCCAAAGGTATCATTGCCATATTCATCTTTTCTATGATTAAAGTAAGGATTGATAAATTTACTTAAAAAGAAATTATTACCTAGTTGTAGCTGTAAACCATCAAAACCAGCAAATGATAATTTTTTTGCCGAAGAAATCAGATCCATCTGAATTTTACGTATATCCGTGATATTTAAGTCATTGATGTCAATGTTTAAATCTATTCCCCTGTTGAAGTTTACGAACCCCAGTTGTGCAAGAATTGGAACTTCATATTCATGTACAATGTCAGTTAATTTCCTGAAATCATGGACAAAATTAGGATCATATATTTTATGAGTATAATTATTAAATTTATCCTTAGGGTATAAAGAAATAATTTCGCTGGTAATCATTCCCACACCACTGGAGGCAATGTTATCATACCTATCATAAATATTCTTTGTTAATCTGTTGTTTTCGTTCTGAGATTCCCAGATACCTGTTCTAATGATTCTACTGTTTAGTTCTAAACTTCCTAACTTGCATCTATCAAATATATCCTTCATAAATTATCACTTATGTAAATATATGTTTTTAATCATTAACTTCAATTTTGTAGGCAATCAATTATTGTGGCACATTTTATATTTGTGGCACAACTAGTGATATGTAGCACAATTAGTTTTTGTAGCACAAATAATTTTGTTGTAGCACAATTATTATTTGTGGCATTATATTTTTTGTAGCACATTATTGATTTGTAGCACAATAAAATTATGTAGCACATTTTGAATTTGTGGCACAAATAATTTTATAGAATTTATGAAATTTTGTCCTGATTCATGAAAAAATTTAAAAATATCATAAATACCTAAATATCCTACATTACATATACATGTGATGTTATAGATAATGGATAATTGGTATTTTTTTATACGAGTCATTATGACATATAACTGTTTAAAGATATATATGGAAAATACATTATCCTTTATAAAAATATAATTTTTAATAATTTATATAATATTGTGAAGATATGTAAGTAATATATAATTAACAATAATTTCATTATCTGAAATAAAATTATGATATAACTTTGATGATTTGAAGAAATTTATCAAAAAGTTTGAATGAAAATTTTTTCTTAAATTTTTGAGAATAAATTTTTAAAAAAATTTTCAAATTGTACGAATTTTTCTTGTTCAAAATACTGTTTTTATTTTACTTCGCTATACTCACCTATAACGAAGTAAAATCAGTTTTTTTACCCGGCAAAAAAACACCCTAAATACATGAAAATTAATCTTTACATATACACCAATTTGTATAAAAAAGCAGTTCTTTAAAATTTTTTGGAAAATTGACTAATTTTGGGTAATACTTTTTATTTTTGTATGATTTTATTATAATTAAATTAATACTTTTTATGTGTTTTATGTAGATTTTCATATTTTTAAGTTGACTAATTATATTCATGTTAATTTAAATATAATTAAAAAATATTTAAATATTTAGAATATTATAATAATAATTATATGGTATTTAATATTACGAAGTTAAATATCATATTTTAACATATGGAGATACAATAAAATTTGTAAAATATAACACTAAACCTATATTCTATGATCATATCATCAATAATGAAATCCTTTCATTCATAGCCCTAAATACACAGTTATTAATTGTAAAGATGAGATATGTATCTAGTTTTGTAAGAATATATTAACATTAATATAATCTTATTTTTAATTTGGTTTAAAAAATTAAAGATTTTACAAGTAAAAATGAGAGATTAACTAATTAATAAGCTATCAAAAAATTATAATTTCTCTAAAAATAGTATAAAACAAAGTTATATATCAAGAAATTTCTGATTATTAGATTTATTATGATATAATAATCTATTCATATTATTCACAGTATTAAAAGATTTTTTAAGATATCAAACTTTGTTATCCAATAAGTTAATAATTACTTCAAATAAAAAATGATATACTTAAATAAGGAATAGATAATATTCTTTTTTTAAATATAACATTATTTATTACTTAATCATTGTTTAATCAAATGAAAACATTGATTCTCCCCTTTTCTTTTATAAATAATTTTGTGGAAAGGAAGGTTTACTGGATGTAATTTGTAATACCAATGGTTCCAGAACCTTCCTCATTTGGAACTTTGGAGTTGAAAATGTAGTTTTCTTCATTTTGAGCTTCAAAATTTCCTTTATTTTTAGATTCAAAGCTGTTATTACCAACATTTAGATAACTGTTTACATCGTTAAAAACTGTTAATCCACTAATATAATTGCCTTCTAGGATATTAGAAAATTTATTATCCAGTAATGTAATTTCACCAATATTGTTGTAAATTACTCCTCCTCTAGAATAATTACCAACCATAATGTTATTGAATTCATTGTTTTTTACTGTCATCGTAGCATTTCTGTTAAATATTACGCCTCCCTTGGAACAGGAAGATGTTGATGTAGGATCATAATTTATATTATAGTTGTTTATTTTATTATCACTGAATTCTAAATTTCCTACCTCATGATAAAGAATTCCTCCACGTAATTCTCCTGTTGTAGTATCATTATTGAATTCATTGTTTTTTATTATCATATCTGATTCGTAATTATCTATTATACCTCCTCTAATAACACCTTCTTCAGTCATGCTATTTCCAAGGAATAAATTATTAATTACTTTGGTGTTTGTTTTATTAAATGAATGGATACATCTTCCATGATTTTTAACAAAATTATTGTCCTGTACAGTATTATTACCAGAGGATACTAAGTAAATAATAGATGTTCTGTCATTGTTTTGATTTATGTTGGCTGTATTTTCTTCAAAAGTACAATTATTTATGTTAATAGAACCTCCATATTCACCGGTACTCCATATTGAACCTCCATTTTCCTCTACTGTGTTATTTATGAATACTGAATTAGTAATATATGCTGTGCCTCTGTTAGTAATTGAACTGCCCTTGTTTTTTCCTTTATTGTTTATGAACTTACAGTTGTTGACGTATAAATTGGATACGCTTTCCATGGTTATTGCACCTGATGAGTTGGATTTGCCGGGTACTGTATTTTGTATTGTTAAATCTTTAAGTTTTAAATTTGCATATAATTCCATGAATTGGTATTTGTTTTGACCATCCAGTGTGTGTCCGTTTCCATTGATAGTGAATTGTGAATCTGTATGTGGATCTCCACATCTAAATGTGTCTGTTATATTATAATCCCCATCATTTAAGTTAAATACGTATGATTTGTTTTCCCATGTATGCGAATTGTTTATTATGGCCTGTTTTAGTTCTTCATATCCTGATACTTCTATAGTAACTACTTCATATTTGTCTTTTGGTTCATTATCATCTGTCAGTCCGATATATGTTTTAATATTATCCCATATATTATCAATAGTGATTTTTAAATTATCAGCAGTTTTATCTATATCTGATGCATAAGATGTTGATAAAAATGATAAAAATAATATTGTTAAAAGTATGAATATGTATTTTTTAGATTTCATCTATAAAAATTCCTATATTTTGATGTTAATATTATATCGGATTTTCTATAAATTTTTATGTTTGATAGTGTGTGCAAGACTTATGTGAATTAATGTCTTGTTGACTTCTCAGATTTTTTTGAGTAACCTTTAAATGTTTACAATTCTTTTTCATCATAATTTTAAAATAAAAAATACATGATTGTCTGGAATCATAGTACCTATCTGGGGGTAATAAAAATGGTTGACCAATATTATCTTAGTTTAAAACCATAAAATAACAATTAAATAAATGTATCAAAGAGAAAAAAAATCAAATATTAAATAAATTAAAAAGATTTAAAGTATGAAAAAAATTATTAAAATAAACTTTGTTGTATGCCATCTATAGAGCATAGCCTGTGAAAACATACTTTTAAACAATTATATATTTAAAAAAGAAGATAAATTTTAGTGATGAAAGAAAAAATTGATATGGTTTCAAAACCAAAAAAATCTTTCTGGCATTTGAGTATACCGATAATTACTTTCTGTATCTTTGATGCAATTTATGGCATTGTCGATATGGCATGGATATCACAAATCAGTGTTCATGCTTCTTTTGCCGTGGGTGTTTCAATCCCTTTTGTTTCTCTTATATTTTCATTTGGAGATTCTATTGGTCAAGGTGCCAATTCCTTGATGTCGCGTTATATGGGGATTGACGATTATGAAAGTGCATATAATTCATTAATTCACGGAATCATTTTAACTAATATAATATGGTTTTTCATAGTACTCTGTGCTATATTTGCCCAGGGAATAGTATATAGTTTAAATCAGACTGACTCATATCTTTTAGTTTGGGATTATTTGATTCCAGTTATAGCTTTTGCATATGTATTCATGTTTGTTAATTTTTTCTCTGAAACTTTACAATCAGAAGGAAATTCAAATATTCCAACCATATTCATAGTATCATCAAATATTTTAAATATAATATTGGATCCAATTTTTATATTTAATTTGAATTTAGGAGTTAAAGGAGCATCATATGCTACTGTTTTATCTTCACTGATTCCATTTATAGTTTTTGTATATCTATATTTGTCTGGAAAAACAAAAATTCCATTATCTATGAAATACTTTAAATTCCGACCATATATACTTGTTGAAATTTTCAAAGTAGCCCTTCCTAATTTTCTGGATGATGGATTATGGGCTTTCTCAGCATCTTTCATTAACGGAATATTGCTAGTGACAATGGGTGAGATTGGACCTGTACTTTATTCCGCATCAAATAAACTTAAAACTTTATTGAGTTCACCTATTAAAGGTTATGGAAGGGCCTTAATGAGTGTTATAGGACATTTATTCGGTGCACATGAATTCGATGAATTAAATGAGATGTATAAATATACACTTAAAGTATCTCTTATAACAACAGTTGCAGTGATGATAGGATTCATCATTTTACGTGATTATGCATTCGGTTTCTTTTCCATTACAGGAATGCAAACAGAGATATTTTGGATAGCAATTCTTGGAACAGTTATAATGCTTTCAATACCTTTTTCCATTATTTCTTCAAAAATGTTGGACGGTTTTGGAAAAAGTATGTACTCACTGATATTCACTTGTATAAAAATTGGTCTGGAATCCGCTTTAATATATGTATTGAATATTGTGTTATCTAATGGTAGTTGTGTCCTGATTGGAATAACTGTTACTGAGATAATATTTGCAATTGTGTATTATGTATTCTTAAGATATTTATTCAAGAATTTTGATAGAAAATATGAAAATAAAGATGTTGTTAAAACATTCAAATTCGATGATGAATCCCTAAAAGAGGATGAAAAAATCAACAATGGCAGTGCGAAAGAAAATAGAGCCATGAAAAAAATATTGTTAAATGTAGCATTAATAGCTATGTCAATTGCTGTAATATGGATTGTACTTTCACCTATTTCAGTTAATAATTATCCAATATTTTTGGCTGGAATAATCTGTTTAGCAATCTGTACTGTCAGCATATACTTAATTACAAGATTAAATCGGCCAACAATATCCTTATTAGGATTTTTTATCGCCACAGCCATACTTTTCATATTTATGCATAGCTATGGTAATGAGTCCATTCTTTGGTTTATCATTGCGGAGATCCTTATAGTTTTAATTATCATAATTCTAATGCTAAGATGACCAGAAGCCACACGTGTTATTAAACACTTGAATGTACAGTTTGACTGTATTTTTTGCTTCTTGTCTCCATCCTACTATTTTTTTTTATTATTTTTATATTAGTCCTGATAAAATTTCAATAACATTTTTACATGATTTCATTATTACTATGCCTTCACAGTAATTTTGCATAATTAGATGAACTCGGAGCTTGTCGATGATAAATATTCTAGTTTAGAACAATCGATGAACACGCTGTCGAGAGCATATTTCTTAATCTTCTCATAATTGACAAGAAGATTAGGTGCGTTTAATGTATCTTAATTTTCTGAGAAGATTAGATTAAGTCTATTATCATCGATTGATTATCTGCATTAAAAGATTTTGTCTTGGTATAGTATATTATCATATAAAGTTTTACTGAGAAAAGTTTAAAAATAGTCTTTAAAAGGGGGAGAGATGGAGTAGATTTTATTGATGTTTATATTTCAAATCCACCGTCAGCTTTTATGATTTGACCATCGATAAATGATGATTCATCACTTGCTAAAAATAGTGCTAAATATGCAATATCTTCTGGTTCTCCACATCTTTTTACCGGACATTGATCAATCATTTGCTGTAGAGCTGCTGGTCCTCCAATACTATCTACCATAGCTGTGTGTATTAAACCAGGAGCAATTCCGTTACATCTTATTTCTGGACCTAATTCCCATGCCATTGATTTGGTTAATCCGGCCATAGCGTGTTTACTATCTACATAAGCAGCAAATCCATGATGAGCTCCAAATGATGCTACTGAACAAGTATTAACTATTGTTCCTTTTCCTTTTTCTTTCATTACTGGTGCTACTAATTGTGTTAATACTAAACTTGATGTTACATTTACATTGAATACTTTAGTCCATTCTTCAATTGTTACATCCATTAATGGAGACATACTTAACATTCCTGCATTATTGAAGAGAACATCTACTGTTCCATATGTTTCCATGGTCACATCAAATATCTTTTTTACATCATCCATGTTTGACATGTCTGCAATTACATATATTGCTTCGTTTCCTGCAGCTTTAATGTCATCCACTACTTCTTTTGCTCTTTCTTCGTTTCTTCCTGTAACTACTACTTTTGCTCCTTCAGCTGCAAATAGTTTTGCTGATGCTCTACCCATTCCTGAAGTTGCTCCTGTTACTATTGCTACTTTTCCATCTAATTTTCCCATTATGTCACCTCAATAATTTATCATAATTAATCATGATATTTATAATAATAGTTTAATTAAACTTATATTTAAATATTTTTAATTTTATGAAAATAAATAAAAAAAATAATATTTTAGAATAAG
>ODAJ011985528.1_pt1 | contig 12970 bp, 11 predicted proteins | sample 1539241 | NCBI WGS metagenome assembly ODAJ01 (sample SAMN02144231, study PRJEB22623) | gut metagenome | biome: sheep rumen | host: Ovis aries | place: New Zealand | reverse complement strand
CATTACATATTTGCTCAAATCGTCTTCCGAATCAGCACCTCGCAAAACGAGTTTAACGAGCAAAGACTAATTCCTGTTTGGAGCCGCGTATAAGCGTAGGCTTCATCCATAAGGAATTAGGGTCGTGCTGAACCTGGAAGACGTATGGCAGTTGTCTGCGCTTTCTCTTTGCTCAAAGGTTAGTGCCGATTAAGCCATGAACTGGAGTATAAACGCAAAACCAAAGAGCAAATATGGAAGTTCCACTTGCGCATAACCACATAGGAATCCGTCACGGATTACAGGGATATACAAGAAAGTCCTCAACGTTCAGTCACCAGACTGACGTTGTAGGGCTTTCTGCGTAAATAGTTCTATAATCATGGTTACAACCAAAGTTGTTTTTGCATTAATAAAAAAAGTCAGATATGAAAGTTCTTAAATTTTTTACATTTCTATTAAGCGCATTGCTAATTACAGGATGCGGGAAATCACTTTTTGTGTCAGGTGGAAATACTGAAGAATACGAAGTGGATGATGACATAAAATTAAAAGTTTATCTTGAAAATTCCGGAAGTATGGACGGATTTATGGTTAATGGTTCGGAATTCAAAGATGCAGTATATGATTTTATTAGTGAAATAGATGCATGTGAAGTGGTCGACACAACGGAACTCTACTTTATTAATTCAAATTTAATTCCCTTCCCAAAGCAGGTTGATGATTACATACTTTATATGAATCCATCTTCATTTAAACTAATGGGAGGTAATCGGCAAAACTCTGATTTGGCAGATGTCATTGCCAAAGTTGTTAATAAATCTGACGACGAAACAGTGAGCATGCTTATATCAGACTTTATATGGGATGTGCCAGTAGGCTCACTTGATATGAACTCATCTAAAATTCGCAATGCAATTAAAAAGCAGGTCAATAATCAAAAGGATTTTACTGTTTATATCATGCAGTTGGAGTCTCGATTTAACAAGGCACACCGTCTTTATTACATCTGGCTTTTCGGAAGTCGGAAATCGCTTTCTGCAATCTTCGAAAAAGTTCATCCGCAAGACATTAAGCACGGACTCAAAGACAACAACGTGGCTGTTTTTTCACCTGAAAGCGATATAAATTGGCAGCTAGCATCAAAAAAACAATTTGCCGAGGTGAAATCTTCTCATGATGAAACATATAATTTCAGTTTCAATGTTGCACTAAACAATACTTTACAACCAAGTGACATATTATTGTCTGAAGATAATTATGAATTTAGAAAAGGGGAAAGGGTAGAATTGAAGGATATTGTTGCAAATACAGAGAAAAACGATTATTCTCATACCATAAAATTGTCTGCTAAAGAAAACTTTTCCACAGGAACGTATGAATTGGCACTCAAGACAAGTAGTTTGCCAAAATGGGTAGAAGATTCCAACGCAAGTAGTCCACAAGACACAGCGGGAACGGCAGGTATAAAAAACCTCGTCCAAGGAGTCTGTGACGCATATAAAGAATTTAAATATAGCACTATTATTAAGTTCAAACTCTCTAAAACAAAGCCAGAGAATAGTAAAGTAAGTAAAAGTACAGAATCAAAAGATGACAAATAAAACATTAAATTAAAATAGTATGGATTTCTTAGGAGAATTTTTTGGAACTATGTATTGTTGGTTTGAGACATTTTTTGGTCTTGACCTTGCAAACTACATGTGGGGTGGTTCTTTAGAAACCACTGATGGTGCGGCACATTTCCAGTCAGATGGAAACATGTTCGTTGTTGTTGGCATCACAATGTGCTTAATTTCATTATTCACATTTACTCTTTTTTACTATATTATTAATCACCCCAAACTTAATCATTGGTGGGGATGGCTACTATTTTGGATTTCCAATGGTATTATAAACCTTATTGTTGGATGGTCATGGACTCTTTCTCGTTTGAATTCAGGAGAAATGAATATTATTGAAACAGCCTCCGGCAGTGAAATAAGCCCTGATGATTATATCAACAGTACTGATTGTTTCTGTTTCGGTATTTCTAACATGGTACTTGCTTTGATTTTCATGTTTGCTTTCTCTATGCTTTTTAAGTGGTGGAGTTCCAATTGCTCTAAAGCTCCATTTGTAAAATAATAAATTGATAATTGTATGGCTAAACTTTTTGTTTTTGGTATTGGCGGAACGGGTTCAAGAGTCCTTCGTTCTTTAACAATGATGTTGGCTGCTGGCGTAGATACTAATGGATACGAAATTGTGCCAATAATAATAGATCCAGACGGTTCTAATTATGATCTTACCCTTAATATAACCCTAATGAATCAGTACAATAAAATTAGGGGGAAACTTAATTTTGCTCAAAGTAAAAACAAGTTTTTCAAGACACCAATTCATGAGGGTGAGAATGGCTACATGCTCAATGTTAAGAATACTAATAATAAAACATTTGAACAATTTATTGGGCTCTCAACTATGAGCACACCAACCCGGGCAATGACTGAGATGTTGTTTTCAAGTAAAAACTTGAAAGCAAAAATGGATGTCGGTTTTAAAGGTAACCCTAATATTGGAAGCGTCGTTCTTAACCAGATAGTGACACCTGAAGACGCTACCGATGAAAATCCTGTATCAGAGGAATTCATGTCGTTTGCAAATTCTTTCTCAGATGGAGACAAAATATTTATAGTTAGTTCCATTTTTGGAGGTACGGGTGCTAGTGGATTCCCTTTGTTATTAAAGAGTTTACGCCTAAATACTAATATCCCCAATCAAAACTTAATTAATAATGCGGAAATTGGTGCTATTACAGTTCTGCCATATTTTAAGTTGGAGGTAAATTCTGATTCTGAAGTAAATTCTGATACATTTATGTCTAAAGCACGAGCTGCACTTGGATATTACGAAGATAATGTTAAAGATGAAATAAATGCTCTATATTTTATAGCAGACGACAAATACAACAAATACAAGCACAATGAAGGAGGCCCTGCGCAGAAAGACAAAGCCCATTTGGTGGAATTTTTTTGCGGCTTCTGCCATAGTAGACTTTGCGCATAGGACATTTAAAGGGCAACATCAATATTTGGAACTTGGCATTAATGATGCGCATTTAAAAGACAATAAACCTGTTGAATCTGTGAGATTTACCGATTTTTATAGTAAGCTTACACGTTATTTGAGACGTCCACTTACTATGTTTGCGCTTACTGCTAATTGTTTTAATAATGAAAAGAGTAAGATTACGTCCAACTCCTTAGATCAGAATGGCAGGATGTTTAAAAACACAGAATCTTTTTACAATAGTGAATTTGTAAGCGATTTTTGTGATTTTCTTAAACAGTATCTATTATGGTTAAAGGAATTGGCAGAAAACAACAGGCAATTGGATTTGTTTAAACTTGATTGCGGTAGTAAGCCATTTAACATTGTCAATGGCATAGAACCGAGTAAAGTTGCCAGTTTTTTAAGTGACTATTCTTTGTATTTCAGTTATTTGAATGGTACAAGCATCACCTCTGGTATTTCTGATAACGACAAATTTATGGAAATGCATTATCTTGCTACGGAGAAAATTACAAAGGATAAAATAAAATTACAATAATTATGGCTAAAGTATTTAGAATATATAAAGGTGGAAATGATACTTATGAGGATTGGAAAGAGTCTCCTAATTTCCCCTACAATCAAACGAATCGTTCGTTAGAAAACATGGTTGACCCAGGTGGTGACAACCCGTCAAACGAAATAACATCTATACCATCTCCTTTCGCAAGGATCGATTTGGTAAAGAATGCTTTTCGTGAAGTTGTACAATCATGTAAGGTTAATAGCGGCAAAATAGATTTGAGCGGTCTTTCTGGAACTACGATATATAATAAGATGGTTTCTGACACATTGGATGTCGCTGAAATTTTCTTTAACATTGATAAGTATGACGGAATTGTAGAAATCCTGTCTTGGAATCCTGCTCAGGCAATAGAAGAACTGAAAGACTCGGATATTGACGGACATTACAATTACGCTGACGCACTGGAGAAATTCATGAAATCCGATTCAGAGACATACAATTTCGATTTAAGTCAGAATTTTTACTTGCTTAATTATCTCAATGGTGAAAGCGAATTGAATATTATTGGTTCCACATCTCCTGCCACATTGTTTTTCTGTAGTGCAAACGATCTTCAAGAAGTTGGAGAAGATATTGTTTTCGGCCAGGACAAGCCATTCGACTCAGAATACCAACCACTTTTCAAACGTGATATAGAGTTTGTGAAGTCGCTTTTTTTGTTACGTAAAACAAATCCAGAATTTGCTGCTCAATATCCAGAAGTTAATGATTATTTGGATTTAACTTTGAAAGCAATTACAGACCCCGATAAGAAAAAAACGATCAGGAATCTAACGGAAGCAAATGCCACAGATTTTGAAGAGATTATAATTACTGATAATGAACAGCAAAACATTGTAGAAGTTAATGCGGACAAAATATATAAAAGAGGTGCCGTTCCAGTTAGCAGCGATTTTGAAATAGCCGCAACTCGTGAATTAAACAAACTTCCCTTAGTACTGCCTGTGGAATCGGGAACTAGATATCAAAATTTCTGGTATGTTACAGATAAATGGGGGAACCAAAACAAGGCGCCTTTCAAGGTAAGTAAAAGAGTGGACGGTCAAATTGTTGAAGTTAATTATGATCTTAGAACTCTTCCAGGAGAGGGAACCCAGCATCCGTATTTGACAATTAGTGACTTCTTAGAAGACAACTTGATACCTATTCCTCATGGAACAAATAAAAAGTATCTGTTTGATGGTAATTTGAAAGCTTCAACAAACCCACAGATAAGTGAAGAAACGACTTATTTGCTTCCTGTGAAGGATTTGTTCTTCCGCTTTTTCCATTTGAAAGACTTATATGGCAACATTCCGAACACAAATGTTCAGAAAAAGATGTTTGAAATGGAATATTTGGCTGGCGGTGGCGTAAAAGTAACATTGCGTATACCTGTTAAAGGGAATGACTCTATTAACTTTATAGAATATACCCGTACTTATTATAAGGAACGTTCTGCCAATGTTGACGAAAGTCATAACGATGGCGCATTGCTTAGCGAAAAACAATTCAGTGATGTGAACCTGCTGATTATGCCTTGCGTGGAGTTCTCGAACCCGACAGATGGTATATATCGCGTATTCTTAATGCGTGATAAATCTGACAGTATAGCGCTGGATTTTTATAACGATGGAAAAATATTAGAAAAAGTAGGACTGGATTGCAGAAATAAAAACGGAGAATACCAGTTGTCTACTGATGTATATGTAATAGACAATAAAGTATTTGACATTATAAAATTTAAAATTTCAGGAGCAAATGGATTGATTATTCCAAAGTTTAAAGGCAATGCAGAAAATGAATCGTATACATTTGCTGTTGACCTTGGAACAACAAACACTCATATTGAATACAAAAAAACAAATTCTCGAGGCAATTGCGCACCATTGGTGTTTAATACAGTAGATTCGATTGTAACCAAAGCTGACGATGAAATGGCGGCAAGTCTATTCTTACCTCGAACTCAAATAATTGAGGGCAAGAAAGTTGTGGTCGAGTTCGAACGCCAGAAGTCAATAGTTGAGCGTGACATCTTCCCATCAACCTTTAATTCTGAAGTGGATTTCCACTTCCCAACAAGAACCATGATGTCAGTTGCCAATAGTCTTAACTGGGATGATGCTATCAATACCTTTGGACTTGCGAATATTGCATTTGCCTATTGTAAGCGTTCTGCCATTGCATATAACAAGGATTTGGAGGAAAGCGTCAAATGGGGTACAGGAGGTAACAGCAACAACATTACCAAGGCCTTTATTGAAAACCTACTATTTATTATAAGAAATAAGGTGGTGTTAAATAACGGTAAATTGAGTAACACTACAATTACATGGTTTTATCCTGCAAGTATGGCAACGGGGCGTAGGAATAATTTTGCACAAACGTGGAATAATGTTTGTCAAAAATATTTCGGCAATGGTGTAACCGTAAAACGTATGACAGAGTCAGAAGCACCTGTTAATTACTTCTTTGAAAAGGAACGTAATGCAACAGATATGATTACTGTCGATATCGGTGGCGGAACAACGGATATTGCTTTTGCTAAAGATAGGGAGCTTAAGCTTATCACGTCATTTAGATTTGCTGCAAATACGTTGTTTGAAAATGCTCTTGCAGGTTTGAACACCTCAAACGGTATTGTGGATTACTACAAAGATAAGATTCACAAAAAAATTGAAGGGAAGAACAATGAAATAGATACTATTTTTGCAGAGCTTGATCAAAAACCAGCAGAGATGGCATCATTTCTGTTTGGTCTCAAGGAAAACTTATATGTCGATCAGACTGGAATTAATAAAGACGAAATTGATTTCCTGCACAAATTACAAGAAGATGGGGATTTCAAAATTGTATTTATCCTATTCTATTCTGCAATTATCTACCATATTGCACAAATAATAAAATCTGGTGGATTGGACTATCCCAGGCATATCGCATTTAGTGGCAATGGTAGTAAAGCGATAAAAGCAATATCACCTGACGAAGGAACTTTGGCTCGTTTTACGAAGAAGATGATTGAACTTATTGTTGGCAGACCTTATGACAAGCAGTTAAGTATTATAGGACTAGACAAGGATGCAAACCCCAAAGAGTCTACATGTAAAGGAGGAATGTATCAAAACATTGTTGAGGATGCGCATGAACTGATTAAAGTTTTCATGTGTGGCAGCAACAGGTTCTCTGAAGAAGATGATACTTATGAAAAATTGCCTACCAACTATCAGGATAAGGTGAAGGAAGAAGTTCAGAAATTCTTTAAGTTCGTGCTTGAAGACATGAACAAAGCTTTCAAGTTTGGTGACAATTTTGAAATGTCTCAAAAAGCATTTGAAATCGCAAAGGGAATTGCATTTGACAAGAATAATGATATCTCGACATATCTACAGCGTGGAGTGGAAGCTCGTATTAGTGACGGATCCCGTTCTGATCAAGTCGGAGAGACGTTCTTCTTCTATCCAATTATCGGTTTGATTTCTGACATTTCTGATGGAATATACAACTCACTGACAAAACCACAGGATAAATGAAGCATTTAAATAAATGTATCACGTTAATACTCTCACTGGCATTTCTAATGTCAGTGGGAGCTTGTGACCGTCATAGCGGTCGTGGCAGAGTAGATTCACAAAGTGGCAAAGACAGCTTAAATCAAGAGGAAAGCGTAAATGACACTGCAAAAACAGCGATTGTAAAAGAATTAACAAAAGAGCAAAAAGACTCAATTGCTAAAGCAAGGCAGGACTCGATTATAAAAGCGAAGCAAGACTCTGCTAACCAAGTCGTTGTTAATGAAATTGCAAGGCGTATTAAAGAAATGCCGGACTCTGTCTTAGATAGGAAACTAGCAGATGTGACCAGTCTATCAAAAGTTTGCGAAGAAGAAATATCTACGCTAAAAACATATATATATGTATTAGCAGGTATTTTATTATTAGTTATACTCATCATAATCAGATTCTTTATTAAAACTTTCAAAGATATTGGGGATTTGTTTAATAAGTTCACGGGTAACGATTCAAGTATCAAAGGTATTCAAAAAGATCTTGACGGAAGGAATCGTCCCAGTACAACAAAAACGACAAGTAGTACTTATGACGAGTCTTCTATAGAGAAAATCTTAAATAACATATTAGAGAAAAAAGGAATCACTCCTTCTGTAGTTTTGAATACTGATCCTTACAGGGATCTATATGAAAAACATAGCACTGATTGCGATAGAGACGAAAACCATAATTGTACAAAATCAAAAGGAAGAAGTGAGAAGGAAAAAGAACCTCGAGTTCCAAATTCTTCAAAAGAAATCATTTATTTAGGTTTACCCATAAACAATCAATATTTCAGAGCAGAAGAAAAAGGTGATAGCAATTGCTTTATTGCGGAAATATTAAAGAGTGGGAATTCTGGCTTTTTTAATTTGATATCATTGGACAGAATCAAATCAGACACGATATCTTCTAGTGTGCTAAATATTACTGGTAAGGTTAAATTGTCTGATGCTTCAGATTTTGAAACTATCGCTGAAGGAAAAATTGTCAAAGCAGATGACTTTTGGAAGGTTGAAGTACCATTAACAATTTTAATCAGTTAGTACATGAATTTCTTACTTTTTATAGGTGCTGTCGTATGCTCCCTCATATTTTTCGGGGGAGCTTTATACTTTTATTGGATATTCTTCTCTAATAATAAGAGAGATTCATTACATAATTTATTTTCGCACCCAGAGGCAGATACAAAAGAAATAGAACATTGTATTGACGCGTCTACAGCAAAGATTCTTCAATCATTGCACGATACAAAAATTGGTATTGGGCAAATAATTCAAAGCAAAGATATCAAGAATATAGAAGATGAACTTAAGGAAATTAAGAAGATACTTAATACACTATCTTATGATTCAAGCCAAAGATTTGAAACTATAGAATTATTTGTTACTGAAATTAAAAATCAAAATGAGCCGGAAATTTCGATAGTTAGCAAGAATATAGGACAAACTGAAAAGCATGGATATTTTGGTTTCCCTATTTCGCAAAAATACTTAAAATTCCAAAAAGATAAAACTGATGACTGCTTTTTCTCTGCATTAATTAATGACAAGGACAAAGGTACGTATGATTTACTATCTTTGGATAAGATTAAATCTGAAGATGGACTAGACCATGTGATTAAATTCGTGGGAAATGTTAGAAAATCTGAAGCTAGGTATCATAAAGTGATTAAGGAGGGTGTCGTATCCAAAATCGATGATAGAGATTTGTGGAAAATCGAAAACCCTCTCATCATAGAATTATCATAATCAAATAGTAAGATATGTTACATTATATTATTATTGGGGCTTTTATAGCATTTATAATAGTTGTTCAAATTTGGTCATTCTCTTCAAATTTGAAAAGGATGCAAATGTTTAAAAACACGTTTGGAATACCAAATTCAAAAAAAACACAGTCTTTTTATATCTCCAAAGATACAACTACAAATTATGTAAATGGAGTAATTTTTAGAGGTAAGAAGAATGCTATTTTAGAAAGAATACTTGCTTCTATTAATAAATATCTTGCCAATAACAGAGCCAATGTTATCGATTTCCAATTATTGAAAGATACCGTTGACAGAAACTGTGATTCTGTTGAAGAAGACATCAATATTCAGACACCTATTCCATTGTATTTAGGTTTGGCTGGAACCATGTTTGGTATTATTGTCGGAATTGGTTTCATGTGGCTTACGGGTTCCCTTAATGCGCTATTACAACAGGGATCTGAGAGCGCGGGGTTAGCTGCAGATGGAATAGCGACTTTATTGAGTTGTGTTGCAGTTGCTATGCTGGCAAGCATTGTAGGACTTAGTTTAACTACATATTGTTCTTTCTACTTCAAATCATGTAAGTTACAGCTAGAAGAGCAAAAGAGCGATTTTCTCACGTGGATGCAAGCTAATCTTCTACCAGCATTGTCAGTAGATAGTAGTGACACATTAATGCATTTGACAATGAACCTTATGAGATTTAATGAAACTTTTGCTCAAAATACAACAAATCTCAAAAAGGTCTTTGATGGTGTTAATGTTTCTTATGACAAACAAGCAGAGATTATTGAAAACATTCGTAACATGAACTTCCACCAAATGGCGCAAGCAAATGTTACCGTTTTGAAACAACTTGAACAAAGTACTCAAAAGTTAGAAGACTTTAATAAGTATTTATTGGCTATAAGAGGTTATACGGATACAATACAAAAGTTTAACGAGCAATTTCATAACGAAGAAAGTCGCTTGGGTGTGTTAGTAGAAATAAGAGATTTCTTTCGTTCAGAGTTCACACAGATTAATCAGCGGAAGGCGGAAATGGCCAAAGCCATTTCTAATGTGGATGATGAACTGAGAAAATCATTAAGTTCTCTTTCAGAAGGAGTTGAAAACAGTAAAGGCGATCTGAGTAAGTCGGTGAGTGATGTGAACGACATATTGATAGATTCACTAAAAGAATTAAAAGACTATTCCCAATTGCAGTTAGATGAAATAAAGAAAACTCTTGGTGAACAAGCTGAACAATTCAAGTTTTTTATTGATGAGCAACAACGCGCTTTCCAAAGAATGAATTCTGATATGCAAGGTGAATTTAAAGCACAATTGGCAACAATGCCCCAAACTTCACGTCAACTTGCGACTATTGGCACTCTTCCTCAACAGATGAAGGAAATTGCAGGTATGATTATCCAATCAAATGAAATAATGGCCAACAGAGTTGCAACAGTTGTTAGTGGGAACGATGTAGATGTTAATGGTAAAAGGAAGAAATCGTTTTTGGATTATCTTAAATATGTCTGTGTCGCTATAGGTTTCGCATCTCTTTTGATAATTGCTATTAATAATCTATTAGAATTATTAGGATGAAAAGAAATAAAGAGTCCTTTTTTTGGACTAGTTATTCAGACTTGATGACGAGCCTTTTTTTCGTAATGCTTGTCCTCTTTGTTCTTACAATGGCATTGTTACATCGTAAAATGGTGGCAACAGAACAGGAGCTAGAGCAAATAAAGCGCGTGGAAAAATCAACTAAAGACTTGAGTCGCGAGTATTTCTCTTATAATGCAGATTACAAGAAATATGTCCTAAAAGTGAAATGTTTTTTTAATGTGAACAAGTATAACATACAAGAACTAGACAAGAACACAAGGGACAGTCTAAAAATGGCAGGTGAAGAAATAAACAAATTTCTTGAGAAAAATCACGAAAATAAATACCTCTTAGTTGTCGAAGGTCAGGCATCTATGAATTCAGAGAAATGGTCTCAGTTCAATTATGAACTAAGTTTTAGACGAGCGTTAGCACTGGTAGATTTTTGGTCAAAAGACTGTAAAATCCAGTTTAGTAAAAACTGCGAAATACAAATTGCTGGTAGTGGGGATGGACGTTTAAATGTGGATCCTATGCGTGATAAGACAGAGAAGAACAATCAGAGATTCTTAATTCATATCGTTCCAAAAAATATAATCACCGAAAATTATTAACAAATATTATGAAAGAGAAAATATTACTATTGTTGGCAGTATCTTTTTTGTGTCTCTCATGTACACATAAGTCTGGTTACAAAAACACAGGTTCTAAGAAAATGGTTGCATCATCTCCTGCTATTTATAGTAACAGCAGGGATGTTATGCTTCCCCGTTCAATTTTCGCTAAATATAACAAAGCTGTTTTTATGGTGTTTACGACTGACGGGAATCATCAATTTCAAGGATCTGGTTTTTTTGTTAATAGTCATGGATTAGCAGTTAGCAATTATCATGTTTTCAAAGGTACGTATACAGGAGCTGAGGTAATCAAGTTAATGGGCGATAACAATACAGCCTATAAAATCAACAAAGTGTTATATAAGGAAGATGAATCTGACTTTATTATTTTCCAGGTTGATTGTGACAACACTAAGTACATCCCAATTGCAGCCCAAAAACCTGGAGTCGGCGATAAAGTTTATGCTATAGGAAGTCCTAAAGGATTAGAAAATACGTTTAGTTCGGGAGAGATTTCACAGTTACGAGACCAATATCTAATGCAAATTAACGTGAGCATAGATCATGGAAGTAGTGGGGGTGCACTGATAAACGAATACGGTCAAGTTGTCGGTATCACTTCCGGAACACTTGATGCTTCCTCAAATGCTAATCTGAATTACGCATGGAGCATAGAAGCTGTAAAAAAACATCTTAAACTAAAGGAAGAATAATATGAATGGTGGTATTTTTCAAATTATCATAGGGCTTTTAATCTGGAAGCTCATGCCAAGATGGATAGAATATGGAGATAGAAAGACACGGGAATATTTAAAACTTGGTTGCAATATTATTGGTGTTATTTTAGTAGTTCTTGGCATAGTATCAATTCTCACATCATTATTGAAACTAATATAATAGTTGGATGAAGATTAAAAGTCTTTTCCGTTGGCAAACAGAGATAGTAGAACACAATAATGTTTGCGTTCTACTATTTACATTGCTTATTTCCTGTTGTTTATGCACCTCGTGTAATTTTTCGTCAGCGAAGAGACATAATAGGATTAATAAAACATCAAACTCTTCTTCTACTATAATTGCTAGCAGTTTATTATGTGTTGGTTATCCAATGATATCTGACACCATTTCGTCTGATATTTTGAATAGAAGGTGCTACACCGTATCGTATAATAAGTTTACTCGCCAGCCTAATTGGGTGATGTGGCAGCTTACGGGGGAGCACGTGATGAAGCGGAAAGATGGTGTGTGGAATGAATATAGAGAAGATTCAGAATTACCATCAGAGATTCGCTCGACCTTGGATGACTATGCATCATCTGGGTATGACAGGGGGCATATGTGCCCGGGCGGAGATTGCAACTGGGATGACGAAGGTAGAGATGAGACTTTCCTTTTGTCGAATATGTGTCCTCAAAATCCTAATCTGAATCGTGGGGACTGGAAAGAGATAGAAATTGCTTGCAGGAAGTGGGCGAAGCAATACGATAACATATACATCGTATGTGGTCCTATATTCTTCAAAAGTCAAGAACACGAAAAGATTGGCCTTCATCAGATTCCTGTTCCTGAAGCTTTTTTCAAAGTTATCTTGTGTGTTGAGTCTTCCAATCCCAAAGGTATCGGATTTATCTGTCGAAACACTGATGGGAACAGGAAGAAGGACTTCTATGTGAACTCTATCAGGCAGGTGGAAAGAGTGACGGGCTATAAGTTCTTTCCTAATCTGGAGGATTCAGTCAAGGATACAGTGTATGATATGGACGATATAAATGAATGGTAAGATATGAGATACTGTAGTTATTGTGGTAAACCGATACAGGATGGGTATTTGTTCTGTGGGAGTTGTGGCAAGCCTGTTGCGACAGAGACTACTGCAAACACT
>ODAJ011791790.1_pt1 | contig 12970 bp, 12 predicted proteins | sample 1539241 | NCBI WGS metagenome assembly ODAJ01 (sample SAMN02144231, study PRJEB22623) | gut metagenome | biome: sheep rumen | host: Ovis aries | place: New Zealand | reverse complement strand
AAACAGTGGTTAGTAGACAGTAGGCGGTAGAAAGTTGGCTAAAGTTCGATCAAGATGCCGGCCTGCAGATAAATGAATCCCTTGCCGTCGTGCTCCAGGAATTCGTATCCGCCCATGAGCATGATAGAAGAATAGTCGCCATTCTTGATATCCAAGCCACCGCCGGTCCTCCAGAATAGCTGATGGTCACTGCCGATCAGGTAGCCGAGATCCCCTGTAACGACAGGGAGAGTCTGTCCGCCCATCGGCAGACGAATCCAGGCACTGGCACTCAGCGGCACGAGACCGACATTGTCGATTTCCTGATAACCGCCACCGATGCCAACAAAGACCATCTGGTCGATAGGATACCACCAATGGCCATAAATGCTCAGGTTGAAGTCCGTTATTTCGCTCACGTGGTTGACGACGCCACCCTGGACATCCATCGTAAACGCGTTCGCAGGAGCGGAGCTCATGGCGACAGCACAGGCAAATACCAGCGGGAGCGCCTTGACAGCCACGGCGGCACTTTCGTCGTCATCGCTTCTGGCCTCGCGAGACCAGCCGCCACTCTTTTCCCTACGGAAAGCCAGGAAGAATCCCTTGAGCAGCGCCATGTTCATAGAAACGAAATAAAAGGCGCTCGGCACAATCTTCGTCACGCAGACAAGCGCAGTAAGGACCATCATGGCAAAGGTCACGCAGTAGACGGTCCCTTCCGTCAAGAGCAGGGCATTGATAATAAAGAGCAGAATCAGGATATGCGGGGAGAACCAGCGCAGAAGCTTGTGCGAAAGGAACAGATAGGCGAGCAGGGGCCTGAACGGATTCAGCAGCGGCAGGTAAGAGAACAGGTAATTGAAATTCGCGCGGCCGATACGCACCTTGCGGCGGTATTCGCCACCGCCTTCTTTCGAGGTCTGTTCCGTACCGATTGCGCTCGGGACGAACGTACAGAAATAACCTTTCTGCAAAATCTTGGTCGTAATGAAGAAGTCGTCCATGACGCTCTTTTTCACGGGCAGTTCCGTATAGAGTTCCCTGCGGATAGCGTACAGGGCGCCATTGCCGCCTATCAGGCGGTCCAGGACACCTTCGAACTTCTTTATCTCGGATTCCAGATCCCAATACGAACTTTCGCCGCGGCCAAGGACGCTACCGCTCTTGTCCGAAAGAATCAGGTGTCCGCAGACGCAACCGATTTTTGTATCGCAGAACGGGGCGACCAGCTTGCGGATCACATTCGGGAAGAACATCGTATTCGCATCGCAGAACACGAGGATTTCGCCATGAGCCAGTTTCTGCAGACGGTTGAGCATCGCCGCCTTGCCGGCGTTTTTCGGGGCCTTGACCAAGGTGATTCCCTGATCGGCATACCGCGCCACGATTTCGGCAGTCGCATCGGCGGAACCGTCGTCGCCAATCAAGACTTCCAGCTTTTCCTTGGGGTAATCGATTTCCTGGATGTTCTTTATCTTGCGTTCGATAACCGCCTCTTCGTTATAGGCAGAAATCAGGAGCGTCACCATCGGCAATTCAAAATTCTTGTCGATATGGCGGTGGCGGCGCTTGAAAAGTTCGCTCACGAAAGGCAATGACAGCGGAAAAAGGCAATAACAGAGGACCAACAAAAAGACGAGCACCCAGAACGCAATCTGCAAGTAGAGTAAAACCTGGTCGTTCATCGTTCTATCCACTCCTTCTCTTTGTCAAGGAACTGCAGCAACAGCATCTGCAGCTCCTGGGGGCTCATGGAATCCGTTACTGTCAATATAGAAAGACCTTTCGGGGCAATCAACACGAAGGCGGGCAACGCATGCAGTTCCCACACCTGGAAATAACATTCCTGCACCGTTTTCTTCTGGCCGTCGCACATAATCGTGTCCTGGGAATCCGTGTTCAGCTTTACGGGATAGAACCTGGTATTCAGAATCGAGGCCACGGTCGGGTCGGAGTAGACGTTCGCATCCATCACGCGGCAAGGGACGCACCAGTCCGCATAGAGGTCGACAAAAACCAGCTTGGCAGAGTTCTTCGCCTTCTCAAGCGCCTCGGAATAGCCCATCCAGTGAACCAGCTTGGGCTTTGCAGGGGCGGCAAGTCCCGTAGTCACAGCCAGAAGGACGCAGCACAGCAACGTGGAAAGACGGGACATCATTGTATTTTCTCTCCCCTTGGCTTCTTGAGCTTCTTGGCGGCGGCCTTCGCCGCTTCTTCTTCCTTCATTTTTTTGTAGGCTTCCGGATTGAGAACGGAATCTATCCTGTCCGTGACGCGTTTCTGGAACGGCATCCAGTAATGCGGATCGTTCAAGATATTGTCCGACACGGCCAAAAAGGTTTCACGGGTATAGCCGTGCTTTTCAAGAGTCTTGCTGCGGGCAAGGCGCGCCATGGGCGATTCCGTCCCGTACATCTGTTCGGCAACGCGCAATTCCACGAACGTCTCAACAAAATTCTCGTCGACAGACGGGGCGTCACCTCCGCAGGCGGCAAGCGTCAACAGCAAGCCGGACATCCATGCGAAAGCGAGCGTTCTGCAACCCATTCTAGCCCCGTTACGATTCTTCCAGGGCGTTTTCGAAAAGCCCTTCTACATACTCGGCCTTGCTGAAAGGCACCAGCTGGTCGATGCGTTCGCCCATGCCGACCCAACGTATGGGAATCTGCAGCGAGCTCGCGATAGAAAGTACGGCTCCGCCACGCGCGGTTCCGTCAAGCTTCGTGACCACGATTCCCGTGAGCGGGAAACTCTGGTTGAACAGTTTCGTCTGGTTAATGGTATTCTGTCCTGTATTGCCGTCAATCACGAGCCACATGTCCTGCGGCATTTCCGGATTCACCTTCTTGATGACGCGGACAATCTTCTTGAGTTCTTCGAGCAGGTAATCCTTGTTGTGGAGACGTCCGGCCGTATCGACCAGGACGACATCGCAGCCTCGGGCGACAGCGGCATTGCAGGCGTCAAAGGCTACCGCAGCCGGATCGGAACCTTCCTGGTGCTTCACGAATTCGGCTCCGCTGCGCTGCGCCCAGGTTTCGAGCTGGTCAATCGCCGCCGCGCGGAAAGTATCGCAAGCGGCAATCATCACCTTCTTGCCTTCGCCAATCAAGCGCGCGGCGAGCTTACCGATGGTGGTAGTCTTGCCCGCCCCGTTCACGCCGATGACGAGCACCACGTGAGGTTTGCCCTTGAGTTCGAACGGCGGCGGGTCTTTCAGCAGGCGTTCCGCCTCGCCCCTCATGATATCGAGGACCTGCTCTGTCGTGAGGGATTTCCCCAAAGCCTGCTCGCGCAGGGCGTCCGTCAATAGGAAGGCGGCCTCGACGCCCACGTCGGCCTTGATCAGGTGTTCTTCGAGTTCTTCGAGGGTGTCGTCCGTAATTTTCCCGACACCGACAATGCCCTTCAGTTCGCCCACGAGGGCGTCACGCGTCTTGGCAAGACCCTGCTTAATTGTAGATAACAGACCCATTAGACAAGGCTCTCGACTTTGTCCACAAGGCCGTACGCCTTGGCTTCTTCGGCACTCATGAAGTTGTCGCGTTCAGTATCGCGGTCGATTTCTTCAATCGTGTGTCCGCTCGTTTCGGCCAGAATCTTTCCCGTGATGCCGCGGATGCGCAGCATTTCTTCGGCCTGGATCTGGATGTCGCTCGCCGGAGCGACAATCTCGCCGTGAATAAGCGGCTGGTGAATCATGATGCGGGCGTTGGGCCATGCCACACGCTTGCCCTTTGCACCGGCGGTCAGCAAGACGGCACCCATAGAAGCCGCCTGGCCACAACACACCGTGACCACGTCGCTCTGGATGGCGTTCATGCAGTCGTAAATAGCGAGGCCGCTCGAAATGACTCCGCCCGGGCTATTGATAAAGAAAACGATGTCTTCGTGATTCAGGGAATCCAGGTACAGCAACTGCTTCACGATTCGTTCGGCGCTTTCGTCGTCAACACCGCCCCACAAGAAAATGCGGCGCTTCGAGGCAAGAAAATCCTCGGCTTTCTTCATCAGTTCGGGAGACTGTTTTTCGTTCTTATCTTCGCAATCGGCCATAAAAAGCTTCCTTCTGTTTTGTTCCCTAATTTAGAAAAATCTTGGACGGGCGGTCATCCTCAGTTGCTATATTTCGGCCATGCCAAAGAGCAACGAGAAATTTCTGGTCGGACTGGTGGACAAGACTGTCCTCGAGGCCATCGAAGCGGATTCCCTGAATCCGGTATTCATGGATTTGCAGGCCTGCAACGCCATCGAGATCCGCTACGACTTCTTCAAGCCTTCCGAATGGCCGGAGCTTTCTTCGCGCGTACGCAAGGTGGCACCACACGCCATGCAGATCGGGACCATCCGCCTCAAGCGGGACGGGGGCCAGTTTCCCGACGCCCAGGCCGTCGCCAGGCCCGCCCTGTGGAAAGAAATCCTCGACGTCGCCGAAATCCCGGAATGGCTTGACCTGGAACGCGATTGCCTCGCCCAGTTCGCGGAACTCAAGAAACTCGCTGCAGCAAGGGGTACCCGCATCCTCGTTTCCGAGCACAACTTTGTTCGTATCCCGAACGATATGGAGCTCAAGACGCTTGTCGACGACTTGCGCCGCGTCAAGGCCGACGGCTTGAAAATCGCCGCCATGAGCAACAGCGCTACAGACTGCGACCGCCTGTACAAGTTTATAAAGAAGTACTCCAAGTACTTCGAACTTTTCGGGGCGTTCGGAATGGGAGAAACGGGCAGGATAAGCAGGCTCTGGTCCCTCAAGGAAGGAGCGAACCTCACCTATGCCGCCATCGACTCCGTCCAGGCTCCCGGACAAATCGATGTCATGACATCCAGAAAGGCCCTGGACAAGTTCGAAATCATCTATTCACAAGCAGATTTGTGTGATTTTTTAACGAAATATCGTCAATTTTAAATATTTTCATATTACAAAAGCCTTTTTGGACTCCCAAAAAGGCTTATTTTTTTCTACAATATTTAGTTGCCAAAAGAAAAGGAATCATTATGCGTCTTTCTGAAAGATTTGTGGATAATTGCATTCTTATCAACTCTGCCAGCGAAACCAAGGAAGCTATCCTGAACGAGCTGGTCGACACCCTTTGCAGCGCCTACAAACTGGAACACAGGGACGAAATTTTTGAAGCCGTATGGAACCGCGAACAGAGCCGTTCCACGGGTATCGGTTGCGGACTCGCCGTGCCACACGCCAAGATTGACTATGTTGACCGCATGTGCATGGTCGCCGCCACTGTCGAGAAAGGCCTGGACTTCCAGTCTTTCGATGGCGAACCGGTCTACCTGCTCATCCTCATCGTGAGCCCGGGCAACACCGTCGGTCCGCACCTCAAGGCCCTTTCTTCTGTCAGCCGCCTCCTAGCCGACGGAAACGTCCGCAAGGACCTCATCGCCGCGAAAACTCCGGCCGAGTTCATCACGACTCTCCGCGCCGCCGAAGACAAGTACTTGTAGGCGGCATAGCCGCAGTTACTAGTTGATAGTTAATAGTTACGAGTTACTAGAATTTCCATTTCCAAGAAGCTTCTTGGAAATGGAAATTCTAGTAACTTAGAGCTGCCACGAAGTGGCCCTAGAAACTCAGAACTTAGAACTCGTAACTGCCGCGCAGCGGCCCCCCCCTTGACAACCCGCAACACCTTTTATATATTTGCACTCGCATTGGACGGTTAGCTCAGTTGGTTTAGAGCGCTGCTTTCACACGGCAGAGGTCACTGGTTCAAATCCAGTACCGTCCACTCTCGAAGGTCCGGTTCAACCGGACTTTTTTTCTATTTTCGCAAAAACGGGCAACGTAACAGCCCGGACAGGCATCTAAAAGGCATGGACAAGACCAAAACTTTTCTAATCGGCATCCTGGCGGCGGCAGCCCTGCTGCACGCGGAATCCGCATGGACTCTGGAAGCCTGCCTCAAGCAGGCCAAGCAGAAAAGTCTTTCGCTGGAATCGGCCAAACTCCGCGAGCAAAAAGCGGACATCGGCATCAAGCAGGCAAAGTCCGGCAACTATCCGAGCGTGAACGCGAGCATCCAGAACACCCTTTTCGACCATCCGTTCATTGACCAGGAAGACCACTACCGCCTAAACCTGGGCATTTCCGGATCGTACACCATCTGGGATGGCGGCGCCACCAGCCTGAACGTCGAGGCGACCCAGCTTTCGAAAGAAGCGACCCAGCTCGCCACGCGGCAGACGGAACGCACCGTCCAGGAGAACGTGCTGAACGCCTTCATGAACCTGCTCGCCGCCAACGAGAAACTGCACACCGCAGACGCTTCCGTCGAGCTCGCCCAGGCGGAATTCGAGCACTACGGCAAGCTCTACGAGGCCGGATCCATCACCAAGAAAGACCTCACCCAAAGCCAGTCCAACGTATTGCAGAAACAGACGGCGCAACTTTCCGCACAACTGAACGTGAGTACGTCGAAGACGACACTCCGCCAGCTGCTGGAACTGGACGACAGCAGCGATTTCCAGATTTCGGCACCCGAGACGGACATGGAACATCCGGATTCCCTGCCACCGCTGCCGTCACTCGACGAACTGCAGAAAAACGTCAAGGAAGCGCACCCCGGACTCAAGTCCGACAGCGTTTCTGTCCGCGCGGCCAAGAAGAGCACCGAAGTCGCCGGCAAGGGCAGCTCTATCACGGTAACGCTGGGGGCGAATTCCTCCACCGGCCTGCAGGCATGGGAATCTAAAGCCTACAAGAACCAGCTCAAGTACGGATGGCAGAATTCCATATCGCTCGGCATCAACATCCCCATCATCGATGGCGGTTCCACCACGAACAAGGTGCTGCAGGCCCAGGTAAGCGAGGCCGAGACGCAGGTCAGCATGCAAGAAACCGCCAAGGCACTCGAAAACAGCATCGAAAAGCTGTACCTGAACGCCTTGAGCGCGGACATGCAATGGAAAGCCGCCATCTTGCAGGTGCAAGCCGAGCAGGAAGCCCTCCAGGTCGCCGAAGAACAAAGAAACGCCGGTTCGCTCACCTATACCGACTTCCTGACACAGAAAAACAACCTCGAAACGGCCAAGATTACCCTGGTCAACGCGAAGTACACGAGCCTCCTCGCCAGGAAGATCCTAGACCTGTACCAGGGACTGCTGGACTAGCGGATTTATCCACGACAAAACGCCTTTTTTGAGCTAAATTCGCCATTTTTTGCATCTGTCATGGACAATTTATCCATGATGGCATTTTTATTTTACGCCCAATAAAAAGACTTCCATTTTATATTGTATACCTGGTACAGGATTGTTTGGATGAACTTTGGGTTGAAAAAAAAAGGAGCAAACCTATATGAAAGAATCCAATCTTTCGTTGTTCGCATTGGCACTGGTTGCCACCGTGGGAACAACCGCATCCGCATACACGATTAGCGGAAAAGTCACCGACGATCAGGGTACAGCCATCAACGGCGCCGACGTCACCCTCGTCAACGAAAACAAGAACACAAAAACCGATGCAAACGGTGATTTCTCCATTCACGAAGAAGAGTCTATTGACGCCCTGCACGGCCAGACCATTCCTGGATACGTCAACATCAATAACGGAGTGCTCTCGTACAAGCAGAGCAGCTCTTCTCCGGTTTCCGTCAAAATTTTTGACATGGTAGGAAACCAGGTGTATTCTTCCACCCTTTACGGATCCGGCAAGGCCGACTTGCGTCAGAACATCAGGGCCCAGGGCAACTACGTGGCCAAGGTTTCCGTCGGCAGCGCCGTACAGACGGTTCGTTTCACCGCCTCCGGAAAGGCCGGCACCAGTTTCGCCTCCCGTAACGCCCTCGCAAAGGACGTAACCCCGGGTGAAAAGCTTCGTATCGTAGCCGACGGGTATGACACTCTCTCCATCCCCCTCGGCACGCTCGATACGACCGTCAACGTGAAGCTCACGAAGACCGCGCCCCCGGAACCGACATTCAAATTCGGTTACGCTTTGAAGAACGAGCCGACCCCGAGTAAGGGCTGCGGCACGACTTCCAAGCTGCAAAAGACCAAGAGTGTCGAAAATGGCGACCGCTTCGAAATGAGAGTGGGCAGCGACAACCGCGAATACTTCATCACCTTGCCGAAGAACTACGACAACAAGAAACCTTACAAGTTGCTCTTCGCCATGCACTGCATGGGCTCTAACGCCGAAGACTTCGTCCACCACAATCCGGACCAGGACCATCCGTCTCCGTACTACGGCCAGCAGAAGCTGGACAAGAATGGCGACTACATCTTCGTTTCTCCGCGTGGCGATACCGACGGCATGCCGTGGAGCACGAGCAGCGACAAGGACCACAAGTTCATCAACCAGTTGCTTACGACTCTCGAAGAAAACTACTGCATTGACACCAGCCGCGTGTTCATGACGGGCTTCAGCTTCGGCGCCATGGTCACGAACTCCATGGCCCAGGATATGCAGGACCGCCTCCGTGCAGTCGCAGTCTATGCAACCGCCGACTACAACATCTACTTGCCGAAGAACAAGGGCTTGCCTATCGCCTGGATGGCCGTGCACGGCAAGAACGACGGCACCTGCAACTACAGCCGCGCTCGTGACAGCGCACTCAAGCGCATCCTCAAGAACAACGGTAAGGCCGACGCAGATGGCAACTTCACCGATGCCAGCGCTGAAAAGCCGCAGGAAGTCGGCGGCAGCGGACACCTCTGCTATGATTTCACGACGGTTGACGAACGCTTCCCGGTCAAGTTCTGTAGCTGGAACGGTCAGCACCAGTGGACCGCATTCGACAACGGCAACTGGCAGAACACCTGGGTTCCTGAAGAAGTTCACAAGTTCTTCGAACAGTTCTAAAGAATTCCTCCATAACCAACCCAAGAACGGTCCCTGTCCCCACAGGGGCCGTTTCCATTTGTCCCCGCTTTTCAGATTGAAAACGCCGTTGTTTCCCCTGCGAAACAGCGTCCGTTCCTTTTTGAAATACTTTCGGCTTTTTTTATCAAAAAACGGCTTTTTTCGCAAAAAAAACCGTTTTCTTGCCATTTGGCACGGCGTTCGCTTATAGGGGAGTGAACAAGAAACAATGGGCGGCGGCGAAGGCCGAACCCGCAACCAAAAGAGGTAAAATTATGATCAACGCACAGATTCTCCCGACTGCATTCTATGGTATCCAGAACTTCCTTGACAACTTGAACGCCGAAGCCGCCAAGGGCGAATGCACCTACACGCCGAAGGCCGACTACTACGAGACCGAAAACGGTTTTGCACTTGAAGTCGAACTCCCGGGCGTGAAGAAAGAAGACATGAACATCCAGGTCGAAAAGAACATCATCACCGTCAAGGCGACGCGTGTCCGCAGCAAAGACGAAAAGTTCACCTTCGAGCGCAGCTTCCGCCTGGCCGACGACATCGACACCGAGAACATCAAGGTATCGCTTGAAAACGGCATCTTGAAATTCGACTTGTCGAAGAAGGCCCAGGCCGCAGCACGCAAGCTGACCATCGGCTAACCCGCAAGACTTAAGTGTTACTCCAATCATCGTTCTCCTTAGAGGGCTCCCGGTTTACGCCGGGAGTTCTTTTTTTATCGTCATGGCGGCCCACAAGGACAATCGTCATGGCGGCCCATGAGCCGCCATCTAGCATTCTCTTGGATTTTCCATCGCGAATTTTGTATATTCTCGGTGAAAAGAGATACCAAGATGCTTGATAAAGAAGTTCTAAAGACCGTCAGCCGCATCGAACTCAGCGTTCGCGGCACGCTCGATACCGTGATGACCGGCGCCTACCACAGTTCCTTCAAGGGGAACGGTATGGAATTCAGCGAAGTCCGCGAGTACATGCCGGGCGACGACGTGCGTACCATCGACTGGAACGTGACCGCACGAACGGGCACGCCGTATGTGAAGAAGTTTATCGAAGAACGCGAGATGACCATGCTCTTGATGGTCGACGCGTCCAGCAGTTCGGAATTCGGTTCCGGCAAGCAGATGAAGGGAGAGGTCATGGCGACGCTTACCGCGCTGCTCGCCTTCGCCGCCATCAAGAACAACGACAAGGTGGGCCTGCTCATCTACACCGACCAGGTCGAGCTGTTCATACCGCCCGAAAAAGGCCGCAAGCACGTGCTGCGGCTTATCCGCGAAATCCTTTACTTCAAGCCGCAGCACCACGGCACGAACACGCAGGTGGCGCTCGAGTACGCCGGCAAGATTCTGAATCGTCGTGCCGTCGTCGTGGTGATGAGCGACTTCTTGGACGAAGGTTTCGAAAACGCCTTCAAGATTCTCCGCAAGCGCCACGACGTGCTTGCGGTCTCCGTGGTGGACCCGCGAGAAATGGAACTCCCGCCCGCAGGCCTCGTGGAACTTGAAGACCCCGAAACCGGCGAGACGCTCCTGATCGATACAGGCGATGCGGCCTTCCGCGAAGCGTTCGCCCGCGAGGCAAAGCGTCAGGGCAAGGCGACCAAGGAGCTGTTCCAGCGCATGTCCATCGACTTCGTACGCATCGAGACGCACGACGACTTCAAGGAAACGGTCGCTCCACTTATCGAGCACTTTAGGCGAAGAGCCCGCGCCGCAAGAATGTAACGCGCCAAAGATTGCAAATTAAAAAGGTGGTTTTAAACCACCTTTTCTGTTAATTCTCGAATTTTGTTTTTTACGAATTCCAAATCGCTATTCGTGAGCACGGGAATTAGCGCGTTAATTTCTTCGACGGGCTTGTCCCACCACTTAAACTTCAGCAGCAGCGAAGTCAGTTCCTCGTCAAAGCGGTAGCGGATCAACTTGACCGGGTTCCCGACGACAATCGAATAAGGTTCCACGTCGCTAGCGACAACGCTGTTCGCGCCGATAATCGCGCCGTCACCAATATGCACGCCAGACAAGATTGTCGCATTCTGCCCAATCCACACATCGTTCCCGATAACGGTATCGCCCTTGAACGGCATATCGCTTGCAGCAGGTGGCTTCATGTCCCAGCCTTCAAGCGTATAGAACGGGAAAGTCGAAACGGCATTCATCTGGTGGTTCGCGCCATTCATCACAAATTCCACGCCAGCTGCAATTTGGCAGAACTTCCCGATGATGAGCTTGTCGCCGATAAAGTCGTAATGGTGCGTCACATGGCTTTCGAATTCCGAGTCAGCGATGTAGGTAAAATCCCCGACGATGATGTTCGGATTCTTGATAGTCGGCTTGACGTAGATTTCCTTGTCGTAGCCTGCAATCGGGTGGACTGTATTTGGATTAGGGATTTTTCCGTTCATGGTTTAAATATATATCAAACTGTCGCGTGGCGGTAGCCGAGCAGCTTCATACTATAAAGCGCAGTGCCTTTGCTGATGCTACGCACGCCTGTGGCGTAACCAAAAATTTTGCGGAGCGGGATGTCTGCCTTCAAAAAGTGCGTCTTGCCGTCACCGCCAATTTCCTTCACCTTGCCGTCGCGGGCCTGAATGTCGCCAGTCACGAGCCCTGCAAAATTCACCGGACATTCCAGAGAAAGTTCCATGATGGGCTCGTAGAGTTGTACATCGGCGGGCTTAATCAGCTTGGTCACGGCATCGGCGCACGCCTTCTTGATCATCGGCGGCAGAGCGCCTTCGGTCCATGTGAACTCGCGGACTTCAAAGCACACACCCACAAGCGGGCCCTTACCCAAAATTCCCACTTCGGTTGATTCCAGGAGAGCCGAACGCACGCCTGCCAGAATCTCGCGGGGAGCGGTTTCCAGAAATTCCGCGGACAAGCGGATGTCATGCGCGTCACCTTCGAGCGGCATCGCCGAAAGCTTTATCGAAATCTTGTGCGGCCCGAGCTGGAATGTATTTTCGACCGGGCCCACATTGCGGCAGAGGCGTTCCTGCCAGCGCACTTCCGGACTGCCGGCCTTCACTTCGCAACCGAATTCGCGCTTTAAGCGGGCAAGCAGGACTTCTAGCTGAACCTCGCCCACGGTATGCAAGTACCAGAAACCGCCATCGTCCTTCTGCACGCGGAAACTCGGGTCCATACGGCTAAGCGTCGCGAGGCTCTTTTCGACATGGTGGTAGTCGTCGGAACCAAGGCATTCCACACGCGTCTGGAGAAGAGGATGGTAGTTGTCTCGGATGGAGGTGTCAGGGTGCAGCGGGTCTGGATCCTTCGACTCCGCTACGCTTCGCTCAGGATGACACCGTCCATCTAAATAAATAATCTGTCCAAGTTCTGTCTCGAACGGAGTGCGCATCGCGTAAATATCACCAGCGCGAATCTCGTCTACCGGCAAAAGCAGGTTTGCCTTGAGTCGCGAGAACTCGAAACCCGCGGGCCATTCCTTACGTTCCATGTCGGTATGGCTGCGGAAAAGGGAAATCTCGCCAACGCCCTTGAAGTGCCGCAAGCGAATCACCTGGCCAAGCTCGTTGATGCCGAACCTGGGAACCTCGGGCAAGAAGAACGAAAGCGCGGTGATGAGGCTGCGCACGCCGAACCCTTCGAGCGCGGAACCCGCATAGCAAAGCGCGTACTCGTCGCTCTTCACGAGCTTCCTTAATCCGCGCAGCAGAATCTTGGGCGCGACCGGTTTTCCGTCCATCGCGTTTTTCAAGATTTCGTCGTCAAAGTTGCTGGCAAATTCGCACGCCTCGGCATAGTGCTTCTTGAGTTCACGGGAACCGTCCCAACCGTCTTCAACATTCCAGTCTTCGTCAACGGTTTCCTCGCCCGATTCGGAATGGACAAGACGGCTCTGGCTCAATACGTCGAGCACCGCCGACATCTTGCCGCCCTCGAACTGCGGGAGCGTCATGAGCACCGGGCGCACGCCGAGCTGTTCCTCGATATTGATGAGCGTATCGTCGAGAACGTAATCTGGATTGTCAAGCTTGTTCACGAACAGGATCGTAGGAACTCCCGCTTCGCGCAACTTGCGGAACGCGGCGACCGTCTGGGTTTCCACGCCACTCGCGGCACTCACCACGAGAACGGCTCCTTCCACGGCCGTGAGCGCCATATCCACCTCGGCACCAAAGTC
>ODAJ012156644.1_pt1 | contig 12974 bp, 10 predicted proteins | sample 1539241 | NCBI WGS metagenome assembly ODAJ01 (sample SAMN02144231, study PRJEB22623) | gut metagenome | biome: sheep rumen | host: Ovis aries | place: New Zealand | reverse complement strand
CATGACGGCATGCCAGGCTACTGCCGGGACATCTGAAGAGAATCTGTTAAAGCTTCCGCAATGAGTCAGGAAGTTAAGGTGCAACGCCCGAAAGTGTTAAAAAGACCCCCCGCTGCCGCATTCGACAGCGAAGGGTTCTCTTTATTTCTTCAGCACCCATTGACATATGAACGGAGTCGCAAGACTTGTAAGCGCTACTGCAAGCGCAATCTGCGCCGCAGCTGTTTCAGCATATGGCGCGTACTCCGGCACAGCTGCCGCAACAGCGGCAGGCATGATAATCGACACCGGAGACATCGATGTCATCGATGCCGCCGCATAGCCCGGTCTCTTCAGAATCGCCCGATCCACAAAAAGCAGGATTGGAAGCGAGATCACAAAATAGATGACTGTAAGAAGCACGCCTCCTCCCAGTTGAAAGAAAAGCGTCTTCCAGTTCATGGTCACACCGCAGCTGATTCCCATAAAGAGAAGGAATACGGGTGTCGCGCCGCTCACCATAGCTGTGAACGAGTGATCGATGTTCCCGCAGATCATGCCGAGGAAAAACGGAATGATCGTTGTCACGAGGCTCATGTAATCCACGCCTGCCCCTGCCGCGAAACCAAACATGATCACCGGAATCGCCGGCACCGGAACAATATTCATGATCCCGAAGCCCGGAATATCAAACCTGTCACCGTGCTCCTGGCACACAGCCATATACACACCCGGATTACAGCTCAGAAGCCCGATGACGAGTGCAAGTGCCGGGATTCCGAAAAAGCCTTTGGGACCGACAGTCGCAAGGACAATTAGCTGCGCTGCGATTCCGATCAGGATGCGTGTAAGGCTTAAGATGCCCCCGCGCTTTAATGCGGGTCCCATCTCGTGAATATCAAGCTGCGTCCCCGCAATAAACAACAGCACAGATATGATGAAGGGCGTGTTGTCCGACGAAAAAAACGCTGAAGTAAACCCGCCGGGATTCAGGATCCCCGGAGCCACCGTACAGACCACGGACATGGCGAGCATGGGAACGATCACAATACCCCCGGCAATCATATTCAGTGCGTTGGTTATGGGTTGATGTTTCTTTTCCATTGGGATCCTCCCGGTCAGCTTCTTTTCAGGCCGTCAAGTGCATTTATGCTGAAAGAAGCGCTGTAAAGCAACTATTGTCTCCTACCCTGCCCTTTACGAACAGGGTATCCTTTTCTATTCCATACTGAAACACGATGGCATCCCCCAGGCGTGCCTCTTTCTCATAGTTGATCCAGATTCGCCTGACAGCTCCGGCCCCCTGCATTCTGTCCGGAAAACCGCTCAGCAGTTTCTCTGCCCAGTCCAGGTAGAACGAATTGTTTACATGTTCATTGATATCGATCTCGTGTATGCTGACGGCATGCTGCTGCGTAAGCGGAGTCCGGATGCCTTTTTCTTTCAACTTCGGGAATGCCGGCTCACCGTCAAATTCCACAACCGGGAAAGAGATTTCCGCATCGGCAGGCACGATCATCTTTCTTGTTTCACGGTCCACCGCGGAAGACAGCACCGTACTTGCGATCAGACAGTCTCTTTCCTCTGCGGAATACATGACAAACCGCCTGGAATACATGCCGAAACGCTCTTTTCCGGGCCATGTGAAGATTTCCAGCACTTCTCCGTCAGAAGGCATCCGGTTGATCTTGATTTCCATGAAGCACATCACCCAGATCAGGTGTTTCTCTTCCAGCAGGGAATAGCCGATTCCCAGTTCCTCCATGGCTTTCTCCGAGATCCTCTGCATCAGCCTTGCAACATCTCCCAGCGCATATTGTCGGTCGATCAGTACTTCTTCCCTGTAGAGGCCCTCCCGGCATGCAGTTTTCAATTCGCAGTAATTCATACAGATTGTCCTATTCAAAATCAAATCCGTCCCAGACCGGCTTTCCGCTGTAGATCCTGACCTCTTCTTCTCCGCAGAGAACACGTTCAACGCCTGCGCCAAGCGCTTCTGTTTCATAGCTGCCCGGATAGACATATACAGGCGCGATCCATTCTGTCTTCTCTCTGACCCTGGCAACCAGCTCATCATCATAAGCCATGCCGCCGGTCATAAGAATACCATCGACCTTTCCGCCAAGCGCTCCGGCCATCATGGCAGTCCACTTGACAAATGTATAGATCATCGCATGGTAGGACAGTTCGGCAAACTTATCCCCCTCCGCGATCATCTTCTTCACCTTGCGTACATCGTCCGTTCCGACGAGATCCACAAGACCGCCTTTTCTTGCCGCAAGCATATTGACGCCTTCCAGGTCAATATTGCGCTGTTTCATGAGTGTCATTACATCATCGATGCACAGATCGCCTGAGCGGTTCGGTGAGATAACCCCCTGGCCGTCACCGGATCTGGTGCTGTCGATGATCCTGCCCTTCCTGTGGGCTGCAATGCTGGTTCCGCCGCCCATGTGAAGAATGACATAGTTGCAGTCCTCATATTTCTTTCCCTGAAGCTTGCTGTGATTGATCGCAACCTGCTTCATATTCAGCGGATGTCCGTGGGAGGGGCGATACAGCCCTTTTACGCCTGTCATTCTGGCTTCGTCACACAGTTCATCCACACTCATCGGATTGACAAAGTAGGACGGTACGCCGAGACGGTCGCCGAGCTTCTTCGCGATCACGATTCCTAAAGTAGCCGGATGATGGATCCCTGCCGCATCATTCCGCGCATGGGAATATGCGGTATCGTCGATCAGATAGGTGCCGCCTTCGCAGGAGTATACTCCAACGCCTCTTCCGGAGACTGCATCCACGGAACTCATATCTATGCCTGCATCCTCAAGAATGCTCATGATCTTTTTCATGCGGATCGGCTCCTGATCGGCGAATGTCTTGCAATCATCGAATTCATGGGTGTCATGATCCACAGTCTTGTCGAGTATGACCTTTCCGCCTTTATATACTCCGACCTTTGTGCTGCTGGAACCGGGGTTAATTGTGATTACGGTATATTCTTTCATGTTGTATTCTTTCCTTTTCGCCAAAAGTTCGGATCAGACAGCTGCCTGCGCCTGAACGCAGAGCAGAGCGATATTGTCATATGCGATCACTTCGTCCATGCCTCTGGAGCAGTCAAGAATCGGAAGACGGAAGCCCTGATAAAGCGGTCCGTAAGATTTACACTTTGCGGAGAACTGGATCGCCTTGCCGCAGATGTTGCAGCAGGCAGCATCCGGCGTAATCAGGACGTTCGCATGTCCGGCAACTTTGCTTTCTCTTTTCACTTTCTTTTCGCCTACTCTCGGAAGCATGGCAGCATCAAACTGGAACTCACCATCGATCGCGAGGTCCGGTCTGAGCTCCTGCGCAAGTTCAACGGCAGCTCTGACTTTCTTTACAGGCGCGCTCATTCCGCCGGAGCCATCGGTAGAGTAGGAAAGAAATGCACATTTTGCCTCAATGCCTGTGATGGCCTTGAACGTATCGCAGGATGCGATCGCGATACCCGCATGCTGTTCAATCGTCGGTTCAACATTGATCGCGCCATCCGAGATACCGATAAATTTATCCTTCTCTCCCTGGAACTCTTCCAGCTCGAGAATCTGCAGTCCGGACGCTGTGACGCATCCCGGCGCCATACCGATGATGCTGTTCGCCGCAAGCACGAACTCGTAGGTCGTTGTGTCGATTCCTGCTATGGTTGCATCAACTTCACCGACTGCCTCCATAAGTGTCGCCAGGTACACCGAATCTCCGATTCTCTTTGAGACGAATTTTCTGCCCATCACTTTTTTCGGAGATGCTTCATACTTGTCCAGCAGCGCGGTCTTATATTCTTCGTCTGCTGTGTCCACGATCCGGATCCCGGCGATATCCACGCCGATCTCAGCAGCTTTTGTTCGGATCGCTTTCGGATCCCCCACAAGAACGATCCTGCAGATTCCGTCTGCACTCACTTTTGCGGAAGCCTTCAGCATCACTTCATTCGTGCTTTCAGGCACTGCGACCGTCTTCTGATCCGCCTTTGCCTGTTCATATATTTTCTCTATAAATCCCATACCAATTGCCTGTCCTTTCCGAATTATTCTGCCAGTTTCTTTCTTACCAGAGCAGCAAAGTCAGCGATCGTATTCAAGGATCCTGCTTCTGAAATCTCAATCACTACGTCAAGCTCTTCCTCGATATTCGAAAGCATGACGATCATCTTCATGGATTCCGAAGAAAGATCTTCGCGGATATCGGTAGACAGAGTGATCGAGTCCTCATCTGCATCATAGGCTTCTGCTGCCGCAGTGATTACAGTTTTTGCGACATCATCAAGCTCACCTTCGCCGCCTTCGCGGGCAGCTGTGCCTGCGCCTGCTGCCGCACCTTCCGCTGAAACAGTCCCGCTGATGCCAAGCTTTGCTCTGACTGTATTGACAAAATCAGCGATCGTATTCAGCGATCCTGCCTCGGGGATTTCAATAACGACATCCAGAGCCTCCTCGATATTGGAAAGCATAACGATCATCTTCATGGATTCCGAAGAAAGATCCTCACGGATATCGGTTGCAAGCGTAATGGTCGCTTCATCTACGTCATATCCTTCCGCCGCACATCTGATCACAGTCTTTGTGATCTCATCGTTTTCTGCTGCCGGTGCAGCTTCTGCGGTTTTCTTCGCTTCCGGTGCCTTGACCTCTTCCTGTTTTGGTTCTTCTACATAGTTCTCGTCAACCCATGAGCAGACTTTTGTATCTGCACCCTGGATGATATATGGCTTCAGGACAATGTTCTCCATATTCTCATGGATTCTTTCATATGCGTCTTTTCCGACATGGACCATAGATGTTACATAAGGATCCGCATTCTCGATCTGGATGCATACAGCCACAAAGCCGCCGTTTTCGTTCGCGAATTCCGTCTCCGGAAAAACGTTAAGCGGAGGAAGCACCTGCAGGATACGTGCTCTGGTGTTCGTCAGATCAACCCACTCCGTATCCAGATTGCCGCATTCGTTGCATGCAAGATAAGGCGGGAATTCGATATGTCCGCATGAGGTGCACCTACGTCCAAGGACTTTTCCCTCTTCCAGTGCGTCATAATATGTTTTTACAATACGTTCTGTTTTAATGACTTTCATTGCTTTTCCTCCTCCCCTTTTTTAGTTATATCTCAGGATCATGCAGAGCAGATTCTGCCCGCCTCCGAATCCGCGGAGCATCGCATGTTTAATGGGGCGGTCGATCTGATGGTCATCCGCTTCGCCTCTCATCTGCATGCAGACTTCGTAGATATCATGTGTTCCGGATGCCGCGGCTGCATGTCCATAATGGCATCTGCCGCCGTTCGTCTGGATTGGCCGATCTCCTGTATACATACATCTGTCGTCCATGAAGTATTTCCAGCCTTCGCCCTTCGGCAGATACTCACATGCCTCCGCAGACAGAAGCTGCTGTGCGAGGAAGAAGTCGTTCGTCATGAACAGGTCCATATCTTTTCCGGTCAATCCGGTGAATTCCTTAACCTGTTTGTAAGCATTGAGCGTTCCGGTTCTCTCATTCTGAGGATTGCCGTATTCTACGCAGGAATGTCCGATTCCGAGAATCTCGATCGGATGGTCAGTATACTTGTAGGCCATTTCCGTCGGCATAAGCACGAAAGCTCCGGCTCCATCACATCTCTGTTCGAAATTGCTGACACGGTACCAGTGTCCGAGCTTCGGATTCCACTTGGATGTCAGGTATTCTTCAGCAGTCTCAAACCCGTTTTCCTTGGCGACCTCGTCATAGGTCTTCCCGTAAGCCAGGGCAAGAGGATTGATCGCCGCCATCTTTCTGGCATTGATGGTCATATGAACGAGGAGATCGTCTGCCATCTCATCGGTCAGCCCGTTCTCCTCCACATATGCCTGGAACCAGGACTCCCAGTGGAAAGGAAGGATACCGTTCGTGAAAAGATTGTAGTCTCTTGTAATTGTGGAGCACAGTGTTTCATGGAAGATCGCCTCTGTTCCAAGTCTTCTCTGTGTCAGTACCCTGTCCGGATACGCGATCGAATGCGGCATTTCCACACATCCTGAAAGGACAACATCGTATGCTCCGGAGGCAATCAATGCAGCACCTGTCTCAAGCGCGACATATCCGGTCGCACAGGCTTCGCTGTGATGATAGGATGCCTTGCCCTTCATACCCAGCCAGTTTGCTACATGCATGTTCGGAGTCGCAAAGTTGCTGGTCCATCCGGGACCTGCCTGTCCGTGGATGTAGAAGTCCACATCCTTTCCGGTAATGCCCGCATCACGCATTGCCTCAATTGCTGCATATCCGAAAAGCTCCCCTTCAGTAATTCCATTAAGCTCCGGATCTTCTTTCGTCTGTCTGAATGCAGTTACACCGACGCCGACAATTGAAACACTTCTGTTCAGTGGCTTAAGCTTTGGAAGATTATCACTAAAACTCATATCTGTTCCTTTCCTTTCCTGGTTTAACAATCCTGATTGTTTCTCTTCTATTTTTCCTTTGGAATAGCGATTTCTTCCCATCCCTCAGGTTTGAAAGGATATCTCTCGATAGGGATCCTCTCAGTGAAAATATGAGGCTTCCCGTCCTCACTCTTATTATCTACAAGAACCCATTTCAGCCAGTTCCTGTCATCGCGCTCCGGATAATCCAGACGGGAGAAGCAGCCTCTGCTCTCTTTTCTGGTCTTGAATACCATGAACATCATTTCAAGCATATCGATCATGGTACGCAGCTCAATCGCTTTGGCAAGATAGTGACCATTGACCTTCGGCAAGTGGATCAGCTCCTTGTACTGACCACGAATCTCGTTCAGCTCTGTAATCAGTTCCGTCATGGTCTCTTCCGTCTTATTGAAACTGTACTCAGGTCTCTTGACCAGGCGGGAGATGTAACGGATAACATGATCCGGGCGAAATTCGCCCTTATACTCGGCAGCCTCGAAGATCCTGTTGCGGAAGAATTCTACCTGAGCCTCATCGATCTCTCCGAGCTCTGTATCATCAATACGTTTTGCAATTGCCCTTGCTGTCATGAGTCCCGTCTTGGCTGCTACGCCGAGTCCGTCGCCGTGGACCCAGCTGCCGTGAGCGGATCCTGCAGTAGTCATCTGACCTATACCCCAAAGGTGAGGAACAGTTGTCTTGCCCTCAACATCGATACGCAGCGACCTGATGCTGACACGGTATGATACGGAAACCTCAGGCTTTGGATTGCTAAGGTCAATATTCTGGATGTCACGGATAAACTCATCGAGTTTCAGCCTCTGCTTCATTTCGATGCCGTGGAAGAAACCATCAGCTCCTTCATTCAGCGACTGAAGCTGTGTGAAGTCTGCGACCAGCGGACCATTTCCCATCTCGAGTTCTTTTGCCATACCACGAATCAGGTTGACATCCAACTCTTCCAGAGACTGTGAATTGTACTTACGGAAGATGTTCTCACCCTTGCTGTTGGAAACGACCCAGTGTACGCCGTAAAGGAAATTGCCGGTATTGCGGTAGCACAGATCCCACTCTGTGAGGTGCTCAACGTTACGAAGCTGTGCGCCTGCCTCATACGCGGCTGCGTACCCGGTCGCAGGGCAGTAGAACATGTCTCTGCAGGATGGATTGAATTCATTCATAGCGAGGACGACTTCCTTGGCACGAATAACGATGAATTCTGTTGTATCGAGGTTAAATCCTACAGCTCCGACAACTTTTCCGTCATTAGTCAGCAGATCGGTAAAGTACGTACGCTCCAAGATCTGAGCGCCTCCGGCCATGACGTTCTTACAGAATGGAGTCATGAAATCAACGTCAATCTGTACCGCCGATATTTTCTTTCCCTCGAACTCGTGGTGATGATGCAGTGTTCCGTCCGGGTTATGGGAGAACTTTCCGCCCATACGCTCCAGTTCCTGAATATAAGTGTACTGTTCTTTCTGATACTCAAGAAGATATTCCTGGTCGTTCAGATAGGTTCCATACGGATTATGCTCAACCTGTTCACGACACATTGCATAGATCTCGTCTCCCGCTTCCGGAGACATGATGCACATTCCGTGTCCTGCTTTGGTCGTCTGTCCGGTGTATCCGAAGTAGCCTTTTTCCAGGATCGTGATCTTAACATCCGGTTTGAGTGAGTGAAGCTTCTGTGCAAGTATTGCGCCGCCTAAACCGCCGCCGATAACCAGGACGTCGGTCGTATATGTTTTTCTTGTGTTTTCCATATTCTTATGCCTCACTTTCCTGATCGTTCATTCCCAACGGATCATATAATTGATCGTAGAATGCCAGCTCTGCCTCTTTTACCGTAATTGCTCCTGCAGGGCAGAAGAACATGCACTGATAGCAGGATACGCATTCTTCAGGATATGCTGCTGTCGAGAGTTTTTTCTCCGGATCCCATTCGTATACGTCATAGCAGCAGGTTCTGATGCATTTCATACATCCCATGCACAGATCCGGATCAACCGTTACACTGTTCATACGACGAGGGTCATCCTTTAAATCCGTAATTCTCATTACTGTTCTCCTTTCGCCTGATATTTTGTATGCAGATATGAATGCGCCTTCTCACTTCCCGGCTTTCCGAGAAAGCTGTCATACAGTTCTATGATCTCAGGATTTTCGTGGGATTTCCTGAGAAGATCTCCCTTATCCAGCTGATACAATGTCATAGCGCGCTCAGTTCTGATATCGTTGATCATTCTGACCTTAGCCTTCTGCTGAGGCTGTCCGCCGCCGTTTACGCAGCCGCCGGGACATGCCATAAATTCCACGAAGTCGTAAGCCGCTTCTCCTTTGCGGATCTTTTCAAGCAGGTTTTTCGCATTTTCAAGTCCACTTACTGCAGCAACGCGAAGTTCAAGGTCACCCACCTTGTATACTGCTTCCTTGACGCCGCTTATACCGCGCACCTCAGAGAAGTCCAGCGCATCCTGAGGTTCACCATTCAGCCAGTCATTCGCTGTTCTGAGAGCTGCCTCCATAACGCCGCCTGTCGCTCCGAAGATCGTTCCTGCTCCGGAACCGATACCCAGAGGAGCGTCAAACGCTTCATCTTCAAGACCTGGGAAAGAAATACCTGCTTTCTGGATCATGCGCGCAACCTCCCGACTTGTAAGCGAGAAGTCAACATCCGGAACTCCGGCAGCATTCTGATATGCTCTCTCCAGTTCTCTCTTCTTTGCTGTACAAGGCATCGTGCTGACGACAACGATATCTTCCGCAGGAATGCCTTCTTTTTCTGCGAGGTAAGTCTTAACCATAGCCCCGAACATCTGCTGCGGTGATTTACAGCTCGAGAGATTATCCAGGAAATCACTCTGGAATGTCTCGCAGTAATTGATCCATCCGGGACAGCAGGATGTGAACATCGGAAGCTTTCCGCCGTTCTGAATCCGCTCTACAAGTTCATTGGCCTCTTCCATAATGGTAAGGTCCGCCGAGAAAACAGTATCGAAGACCCGGTCAAAACCAATCTGTCTTAAAGCCGCTGCAAGTTTTCCCTTCGTGCCGGATCCGATCGGATAACCGAATGCCTCGGAAATACTTGCGCGCACAGACGGAGCCGCCTGGATCACAACAAACTTTTTCGGATTCCCTACAAGTTCCAATACTTTATCTACATCATCTCTCTCATAAAGTGCCCCGACCGGACAGACTGTGATACACTGTCCGCAGCCTACGCAGCCGCTCTCGATCAGTGTTGCTCCCTTTGAAGGTACGATTCTCGCTGTGAGACCTTCACCCTCCATCTTTATGGCCCCGATGCCCTGTATCTTTTCACAGGCCGCAACACAGCGTCCGCAGCGGATACATTTATTATCGTCTCGTACAATAATGCCATCCGGTCTGATATCAACAGATTCAAAATCCTCTTTTGCAGGATTCTTGGTCATTCTCAGTGAATGCTGTACATCCTGCAGTTCGCAGTTTCCGGTTCTGTTGCAGTTTCTGCAGTCTCTGTCATGATGCTTTAAAATCTCCTGCAGCACCTGCTTCTGTCTGTTTCTGACCTCAACTGAATCAGTTATGATTGCCATAGAGGGCTCGATGATTGTTTCAGCAGCGTTAACAACTCCTTTACCTGCCACCTCAACAACACAAAGTCCGCTTGCATCTGTTTCCTGCACATCTTTCAGATACTGCAGGGATAATATGTCGAGATCGAACTGTGTTCTTGCATATCTGTCTTCGAAAGCAGCCTCATAGATTGTTGCTCCTTCGCGGGCAGATACAGGGTTTCCATTAATTGTGATCTGCAGCATAATACTCCTTTCTCCGTAATACGTGGTTTATGGTCGCCGGTCGCTTGCGTTATTATTGTTGATTCTATTGTAGATGAAATCCTCATCTGGCAGATTAGTCAGAAACGGAGAAAGAGAAAGAGGTGATTGTGCACTGCTGCACAATCACCCCCGTCTAAGATGTCAGTTTTTTTGTTTTCTGCTGCTATATCCGGCTCCTTGTAGCCATCTCATAAGACAGAATAATATATTGCCTTTCTTCAAAGTTCTCATAGTCTATATTGACCAGAGCGTCAATCTTTTTCAGGCGGTAAACAAGCGTATTCCTGTGTATAAACATGGTGTTGCTTGCCGCAATACTGTTTCTCTCGCAGATCAGATACATATACAGGCTGTAAGCCAGTTCCGTCCCATTCTTTCTGTCATACTCCAGAAGTGTCATGAGTTTCGGAGAACAGAAAGAATCCGCTTCCGGTTCCTGGGAAAAAGAACAGATGACATGCTGCATGTAATAATCATCGTAGCAGTACAATCCCGGAATGTCCCTCCTGACGGTTCCCAACTCAATCGCCCGCAAAGCCTGCCTGTAGTATGATGCAAGCTTCTTAATATCCGTAAAGCTATTGCTCAGTCCCGCATACAGATCGTCTACCACACACATCGCATTAATCCTGGATTTCAATTCTTCCGGCAAGACAATCACATCGTTCATATGGAACAGAACAATCAGTTCACCATTATATATCAGTGTTCTGGTACCCGGCATCAGGCCCTCAAAAGCATTCCGGAGGTGAAGAACATCGAGCGTTTTCTGACTTCTGGAAGCCTCGATCACCACACACCAGATGGATTTAAAAAAACGCAGATCAACATTATTCATACGTTTTTCAAATCCCTGCTCGTCTAAGATTTTCCCGTCCAGCAGATCTTTCAGTAAAAATTCATAAGGGAATCCGGAGTTATTGCGGACAAATTCCTGTCGGACCATCTGCTGATAGATACCCTTCCTGAGCATGATAAGCAGCCTTTTATCCGATTCTTTGAGCGGACGATTTGTCGCGCACAGCACGATATGCCCCATATCCTTTCGATAATCAATGGGACAGACCAACTGGTCAAATCCAAGCTCCGGATGATGCAGCCGCACCGGCACCTCTCTTTTCTTTATCAGTTTATAAGGCATCTGCACATTATTCAGCAGTTTGAATTCTTCCTCTGTCAAACGACCGTTATGGATGATTTTTTCCATCCCCTCCTGGTCTTTTGTCATCTCATAGTTTGCCGCAATCAGGTAATACCCTGCATTGAATACAAAGATAGGATTATTAAAGCCTCTTGTAAATGAATCCACCATCTCCTGAACGCTTCCGTCATGAAACAGTTGGTCAAGAATGGTTTCAGCCATAAGTGCGCTTCTCAATGCCTCATCAAAAAAATCCCGCAGCTTAACCTGCACGCTGTCTGTTTCCTCTGTGAAAAGTTCCGTATAATTCACAGGAAGATCCGGCAAAAGACAGGAAGATATGTCCTCTTTAAGGGGATTGAAGATCAGAAGGTTGCTATAAGGGATCAGCTCCGCTCCGCTGAGTTCCGCGGGCGAATAAACCACATAAAGAATATGCTCAACCAAGGGACGGGTCGCTGAAGCGAGAGGAACAAAGCCGGTAAGGCAATACTCTTTGTCAGTTTTGCAGATCCGACTCTCATATTGCTTTAAAGTTTCCGAAATTTTCTCATGTCCAATAAACAAAGCTCTGCCTCCTGCACTAATTTCTCATGCTCAATATAGTATATGTATGATAACATTGCAAATTCTATTCTGTCTATCGCAGCTTATTCCTCATTTTCCAGAGATTTTCCGACTAACCCCCTAATAGATGTCATCAAAGTCTGCTACTTCGTCTATGTCCCATTCAATATCTTCTTTCATATTTACCAATCTTCCGCCCTATTATACCATAAACAGAAAAAGCGCTCACCGCCATTATGGCAATGAGCCTTTACTTACTGCTCCGTTCATACCACTATTTCAGATTACTTTACCTATTAACACATTGATCCAGGAACTCAAAAAGCTCTTTATTTCGTCTCAAACGAAGGACGCCATGCTGCAAAACCAGCCAGCTGTTCGTCCGTCCGGTGATAGTAGCGCTCTCCCTGATCCAGCTTTGCAATCTCTGCCATTACTTCTTCTGTCAGCCGGAAATCCAGGATGTCCAGATTGTCCTTAATGTGATCGACATTCTTGTACTTTTTCGTATTCCATGCGGCTTAAATCAGTCCGTTTGCCGCAAGCCACTTCTTTACGCGGCTGCCTGCATTGGCTGCTTCACTTCCGATGACAGACAGACCACTTCTTACATTCGCACTCGGGCAGGTCCTCTTGATATCCCGTTCGCTGCCGCCCATGCCACTGCCTTCGTTCGTGCAGAGCGGAAGGATCGTCTTGCCTGAGAAATCGAAGTTCTCGAGGAAAGTGAACACTGCCATCGGCATGGTTCCCCAATAGTTCGGATACGCGAGAATTACGGTGCTATATTCGTCGATGGAATCCGGCATGGAGACCAGCTCCGGACGTGCCTTTGCCCGCAGGTCTTTTTTGGCCTCGTCGATGCAGTTCATATAGACCGGTGAATACGGATTCTTCATCTCGATCTTGAAGGTATCAGCCTCGATCAGCTCCTTCATGTCATTTACAATGATCTCGGTATTCCCAATCTTCACATATCTCATAGCTCCGCCAAAGTAGTTTTCATCTGCTCTTGAAA
>ODAJ012028383.1_pt1 | contig 12976 bp, 7 predicted proteins | sample 1539241 | NCBI WGS metagenome assembly ODAJ01 (sample SAMN02144231, study PRJEB22623) | gut metagenome | biome: sheep rumen | host: Ovis aries | place: New Zealand | reverse complement strand
AAAAACGTAACACTTATGAAAAGAATCTTTTATTTGATTGGACTTTTCGTGGTTATGCTGCATCCTGGCAGGGTGGCCGCACAGGAGGGTATCTTCAACCATCTTTCTATTGGCGCAGAAGTGGGTCTTACAGGATATGGCTTTGAAGCTGCTGCTCCATTGACTCATTACATCACCTTCCGAACGGGGTTCACCACCTTGCCCCGTTTCAGCATCAACACAGATGTGAACTACACAATCAAGGGAGTGAAACACAATGTCGATATAACGGGTAGAGTTCGCATGACTGATTTCAAGTTGCTGGCCGACATTTATCCTTTCAAGCACAGCTCGTTCCATGTAACTGGTGGTTTCTACGCTGGTATTCCCGATTTGGGCAAGGCGTACAACACTGGCCAGCTTGCCGTGGATGCAGGAGAAGGACTTGAAATTGGTGGCGTGTTTGTTCATCCCGATCAGGAGGGCACCGTCAACATGAAAATGCAAGTCAAGGGCTTCAAACCATACGTAGGGTTGGGGTTTGGTCGCCCCATTTCTTCCAAGCACAGAGTTAGCTGCGCCTTCGACCTTGGTGTGCTGTTTTGGGGCAAACCTGCCGTGAAAGTCTATTCGCCCGACGAAGAGGGATGGGTGAGATTGAAGAAGTCAGACGTAGAGGATGAAGATTTCCACGATGTGATGAAAATCATCGAGAAAATTTCCGTCTATCCCGTGCTGAATTTCCGAATCTACTGCAACATTTTCTAATTCAATAAGCATTAACCAATAATCATTCAAAAAAATATGAAAAAGTATCTCTATTTTCTTTCCGTATTAGCTGCCGCTTTGGCATTTACGGCATGTAGCAGCGATGGTGAAGACGTGGGCGCACCTGTGGCTCCAACGCTCAGCTCCAGTTCTATTAAGAACGAACCCATGACGCTGAAGTTCAAAGAAGGCTCTCCCATCAAAAAAGTCGTTTTGTCCGAAACACAAAAGGCCATCATCACAGTGGCGACAGACAAATATGAAGCTGCTCCTATTCAGCAAAATGCGCCTCGTCGCGCACCTGGAAGTGGCGAAGATGAGTATATTGTTGGTTCGTTCAAAATCTCTGGCAGCACCTACACAATCTATAATGAAGCAGGGGATGAGTACTGCACCCTTGTGGTTGTTTCCAAGGATGGCAGCAAGGCCTCGGTGAAAGTAAGCTTGAAGGCAGAAAGCACAGTGTATGAGGGAGAAGCTGATGTGGCGGAAAAAATAGCTTCTGACGAAATCACCAATATCCTTTGCCGCGAATGGACGATTGCTACTACCCGATTGCGCCACAAGGGAGGTGTGACAGGTGTGAAGCAATTTGAAAAGCCTACCGACAATCCTGCCAGCTTGAATGACATTCTCACATACGCCAAGTCGGTGGCCACCATCAACGAACATTTTGATGATGACATGACCATCACCAGCATTGACTTCACCAGCGATGGCACTTTCTGCATCTTCTTCAAGAACAACAAACACTACATTGGTGAGTGGAAATGGGAAGATAGTGGCAAAGGCATCATCAAGTATGGTTGGGATAACGAGAATATGGGCAATAAATTTGAAAACGGTCAAGCCACCTTCGATTTGCGCCAATACAAGAAAGTGGGTTACTACACGCTCACACTGGGTGCCGACATTCAAGATGGTGGAAACACCTATCAAGTGGAACTCTCTTTCTATCTGAATGAGAAATAATTCCACTCAAATAACACAATGTCTGCCTATAGCCATTTCGCTGTAGGCAGACATTGTTTTTCACTTTTCACTTTTCACTTTGAAAGTTTCACTCCACTTCCTTCCCCACCACCAACTTGTCGCCTGAGAGGTCAACCTCGAAAAGGTGAGGCACACGGATGTAGCGTCCATTCACACTCTTGTGGCTGTGAACCGACATGAGCCAGCGGCCATCAAGAGCCTTGAACAACATCCCGTGCCCAAAGTTGGGAGGGGTGATGGGTTGAGGCTCTTGAATCCAGGGTCCATCGAGGGTTCCACTCTGTGAATAAGCTACCCCTTGCGTATAATCCTTGACCACCCAACTGGTCCAAATCATTCCTAAACGTCCTGTACCTGTGCGGAAAAGGTAAGGACCGTCTGTCACCTTGTTTGGTCGCGTCTGGTCAGAATCATCGCGGCTCCACGGAGAGTCAGATGCACGGAAAAGCACTTTCCCCTCTCCCACCGAACCACTCAGGTCGGGTTTCAATTCAATCTTTTCCATTGTGCCGTTCCAGTTCTGTAACCATTCACCGCAATACACCATATAGGGCTTGCCGTCCGTATCTACCCAGAATGTACCATCCAGTGTGGGTTGAGTAGCAGGCAGATAAGTGGAATCAGCCATTGGACGGTAAGGACCTTCGGGTTTGTCACTCACAAGTATATGGGAAGCCCGTCGGGGGATGACATTGCCCCTCACGGTATCTATCTTGATGGCATTGTTGGTGAAAGTGGCGAAGTAGTAGTATTTTCCTTTATACTGGTGTAGTTCTGCCGCCCAAATTTCTGGTCGTCTGCCCATCCACGAGTCAGGATTGGTTTCTGTCACCCGATAAGGACCTGCCCACATGTTGAGATCTTTGCTCATCCAGAGCTGGCCACCTGTGCCTGTCATGTAATAAGTCTGCGAGAGAGAATCGGCCAGAATGCAGGGGTCTGAGAGAATGATGTTCTCGCGTGGCGTGAGTTGCTGATACACTCTCACGTAGTCAATCTCATATTTCATGGGGAAAGCCTTATCGTCAATCTCACCCCCGTTATCACCTCCAAGCGCCAGATTGAGCAACAGGTATTGCGGACGTGTGAAAGGATTGATTCCCTTACCAACAGAACCATTCACCGTTTGGCTCATGGGAATGTCGTTGAGCAGTTCGTCATCTAAGTAAATGCGCATGGATTGCGGATTCCAATCCATTCGCCATGTATGGAATTTATCTGCCCACTGTGGGTCTTTGTCAGTGAAATGGCTGAAAGGAATCTTTTTTGAGTTCCACACTGACTGGTTGTGGTCATTGCCCCAAGCGGCATTGGCAAGGATGTGGGGCATGCCATTGATGCGGTAGTACTCCATCACGTCAATCTCTCCGCACGATGGCCAGGGCATTCCTTTCCCCAGAAGCCAGATGGCTGGCCAAGCACCTCCTGCTGTAGGTATTTTTGCTCTCACTTCCAGCCGTCCGTAAAGGAACGAAAACGAGCGGCGGGTGGTAAGGGAGGCTGCCGTGTAATTGATGTTTTCCCTTTCACTGCGCCAGTCTCTTCTGCCTTCTGCTTTGTAGCGTGGGTTCTTTTTCTTCTCTTTCCTTCCTTCAATAACCAGGCATCCGTTTTTCTGGTAGGCATTTTCTCCCTGATACCACTGGGCTTCATGATTGCGCACAAAACCCTGCTCAGGTTCCCACACTTCGGGGTTGTACGAACCATCGGTGTTAAATTCGTCGCTCCACACGAGCGACCACTCACGTTGCTGACCTCTTCTGGCTCCGTCTCGCTCGCTTGTCGTTTGTGCCTGAGAGGGTGTGGTTAGTGCCAACAATGATAGGGCAATCCAACTAAAAAACTTTCTTTTCATACGTCGTTTGTGTTTATTCAAGGCAAAGATAAGAAAAATATAATTGAAAATCACTAACTTTGCGCCCAAATTTGAAACAATAGACAGAAAATGGAATACAATTTCAGAGACATTGAGAAAAAATGGCAACAGTGGTGGGTGGAAAACAAGACCTATCAAGTTGTGGAAGACAAGAACAAACCGAAGTTTTATGTGTTGAACATGTTCCCCTATCCCAGTGGGGCAGGGCTGCATGTGGGGCATCCACTCGGATATATTGCCAGCGACATCTATGCGCGTTTCAAGCGTCTGCAGGGCTACAACGTGCTCAACCCGATGGGCTATGACGCATACGGTCTGCCTGCTGAGCAGTATGCCATCCAGACAGGGCAGCATCCTGAGAAAACTACTTTCCAAAACATTGACCGCTATCGTGAACAGTTGGACAAAATTGGTTTCTGTTTTGACTGGGACAGAGAGGTGCGCACTTGCGACCCTGTATATTACAAGTGGACGCAATGGGCTTTCCAAAAGATGTTTAATTCGTTTTTTTGTTTGAAGGAACAGAAGGCATTGCCCATTGAAAAGCTGATTCATCATTTCGAAACGAAAGGTTCACGGGGCGATGATGGTGGACCAATCAAGGTGGCTTGTACCGAAGAGCTGCACTTCTCGGCTGAGGAATGGAATTCGTGGGATGAAAAGAAGAAGAGCGATGTGCTGATGAACTACCGCATTGCCTTCATGGGCGAGACGATGGTGAACTGGTGTGCGGGTTTGGGCACAGTGTTGGCTAATGACGAAGTGGTGGATGGGGTAAGTGTGCGTGGCGGATTCCCAGTGGAGCAGAAGAAGATGCGCCAGTGGTGTTTGCGTGTGAGTGCATACGCGCAGCGTTTGCTCGACGGGCTTGACACCATCCAGTGGAGCGACAGCATCAAGGAGACTCAGAAGAACTGGATAGGTCGTTCCGAGGGGACAGAAGTGGAATTTAAGATTGCCGATTCTGACGAATCCTTTACAATCTTCACCACGCGTGCTGACACGATGTTTGGTGTCACTTTCATGGTGCTGGCTCCTGAGAGCGAGCTGGTGGCTAAGGTGACTACCCCTGAACAGAAAGCAGCTGTGGATGAGTATATAAAATATGTGAAGGGCCGCACTGAGCGTGAACGCATGATTGACCACAAGGTGACGGGAGTGTTCTCAGGCTCATACGCCATCAATCCTTTCACGGGAGATAAGAACCCCATTTGGATTTCCGAATATGTATTGGCTGGCTATGGTACAGGTGCCATCATGGCTGTGCCTGCCCATGACTCACGCGACTATGCTTTTGCCAAGCATTTCGGCTTGCCCATCATCCCATTGATTGAGGGAGCTGACGTTTCGGAAGAAAGCTACGATGCTAAAGAAGGTATTGTGTGCAACTCACCCAAGGCCGACCTCTCATCCTCTCAGCAGGAAGGGGCTACATCTTTCTCACTTAACGGTCTTACTGTCAAAGAGGCGATTGCTGCCACAAAGAAATATGTGACGGAGACAGGTATTGGTCGAGTAAAAGTGAACTACCGTCTGCGCGATGCCATCTTCTCGCGTCAGCGCTACTGGGGTGAACCTTTCCCTGTCTATTACAAGAAGGGTATTCCCACAATGATTCCTGAAGAGTGTCTGCCCATCGAACTGCCAGAGGTGGATAAGTTCCTGCCTACAGAGACGGGCGAACCCCCACTGGGCAATGCTAAAGTTTGGGCTTGGGACGAAGTGAACAAGAAGATTGTGGAGAATTCGAAAATCGACAATGAGACAGTTTTCCCCATCGAACTCTATACGATGCCTGGCTTTGCTGGTTCCTCAGCTTACTACCTGCGCTACATGGATCCACACAACAATCAAGCCCTGGTAAGCAAGGAGGCGGATGAATATTGGCAGAATGTGGATCTTTACGTGGGTGGTAGCGAACATGCCACCGGTCACCTCATTTACAGCCGCTTCTGGAACAAGTTCCTCTTCGACATCGGCATCTCCTGCAAGGAAGAACCTTTCCAAAAGCTCATCAACCAAGGCATGATTCAGGGGCGAAGTAACTTTGTCTATCGTATCAAGGACACCAACACGTTTGTCTCTTTCGACAAGAAGGGCCAGTATGAGGTTACTCCCATCCATGTGGATGTGAACATCGTGAATGCCGACATCCTTGACGTAGAGGCTTTCAAGGCTTGGCGCCCCGAATATGCAACAGCTGAGTTCATTCTCAACGATGAGGGCAAGTATATGTGCGGTTGGGCTGTGGAGAAGATGTCGAAGTCGATGTTCAACGTGGTTAATCCCGACATGATTGTAGAGAAGTTCGGCGCCGACACCCTTCGTCTTTACGAAATGTTCCTCGGGCCTGTGGAGCAGAGCAAGCCTTGGGATACGAACGGCATCGACGGATGTCACCGTTTTCTGAAGAAGCTGTGGAAGTTTATGACAAATGAGGACGGAACTATCAATGTTTCGGGCAATGCCCCTTCTAAGGCTGAGTTGAAAGCTCTCCACACGCTCATCAAGAAGGAGACGGCTGACATAGAGTCTTTCTCTTATAACACTACGATTGCAGCCTTCATGGTGTGCTTGAACGAACTGACTAAGCTGAACTGTGACAGTCGTGAGGTGAAGGAAGCCTTGACCGTCCTCTTGGCTCCTTTCTGTCCTCATCTGGCAGAAGAGTTTTGGCATCTGCTGGGACATACCACCTCTGTGTGCGACGCTGCTTGGCCTGTGCTCAACGAGGACTATCTGAAGGAAGACTCCGTCAAGATGATGGTAGCTTTCAACGGCAAGGCTCGTTTCCCACTCGAATTTCCAGCCAACGTCACGAAAGAGGAAGCTGAAAAAACTGCCCTCGCCGACCCGCAGGCGAAGAAGTGGATGGAAGGCTTTACGGTGGTGAAAGTCATCGTCGTGCCAGGAAAGATGATTAATGTAGTGCTGAAAAAATAGGCATCTCAAGTAATTTTAGATTTTTGGCTACGCCGAGCTAAAGGTTCATTTTTCATTTTTCATTTGAATGACAAAGTCATATATTTTTCACGAACTAAAGGATTACGCCCTCATCACAGCGGGTGTAATCCTTTATGCAATGGGAGTGACCGTGTTCATGTTGCCCTACAACCTCACCACAGGTGGGGTGGCTGGCATATCGTCCATCATATACTATGTGACAGGCATCGAAGTGCAGGTCACTTACGTCATCATCAATGCCATCCTCCTTGTCATCGCCATTAAGGAACTGGGCATCCGCTTCTGCATGAAGACCATCTATGCGGTCTTTTCCATGACCTTTGTGCTGTGGGCTATGCAACGCATCATCGAAGTGCCTAACCCTAACAATCCTGACACCTATATCCTGCCCCAACTCATCGGCGAGGAGTCCTTCATGGCTTGTGTCTTGGGAGCCATCCTTTGTGGCACAGGCGTTGCTCTCTGTTTTGCCAACAATGGTTCCACAGGGGGTACCGACATCATTGCTGCTATCGTGAACAAGTACCGAAACATGTCTTTGGGCACTGTCATCATGGCTTGTGATGTGGTTATCATCTCCTCTTGCTACTTTATCTTCCACGATTGGTTCCGCGTCATTTATGGTTTTGTCATGCTCTTCATCTGTTCTGCCACCATCGACTATTGGATGCGCCGCCGTCACCAGTCCGTGCAGTTCATGATTTTTTCGCGCAATCCTGATGCTATTGCCGATGCCATCATCAATACTCATCATGGCGTCACCATTCTCGATGGGGAAGGGTGGTACACCCACACCGACCGTAAAGTCATCGTCAGTGTCATTCGCAGTCGTGAACAAGCCATGATTCAACGCATGGTCAAACAGATTGACCCTTACGCTTTTGTTTCTATGACAGAAGCCAGTGGTGTGTGGGGCGAAGGGTTTGATAAGATGAAAGTGAGCGAGAAAAAGAGAAAGGAGGACAAGAACAAGAAGAATGCCATCTTGGTGTGCGTGACAAACAACACCACCAAAATAGACACTGCCCAGCAAGCCTTGGGCGAATACTACGATATCCGTTCTCTCCTGCAAGTGGGGTGCGACACCCGCAAGGAATTTTACTCAGTCATTCTGGGGCAAGAACCCCGCAAGCGCGTCTCCTTCGTAAAGAAATTTTTTGGATTCGATGCCTTCTACCTCGCCAAAGACGGTTCTGTCACCCTTGTGCAAGGCGATTATGACCAAGCCGAATACGAATTCACTCAACATGCCTCGCTCGAAGCAATGAAGAGTTATTTAGATGGGAAGAAAAAGAAATGATATCATCACATCTTCATCGCAACTGAACAAATAGACCAACTATTTTCGCTTCCTCCCCTTCGCCTTTTTTGAGGAGTTCTTTGAGGAAGATGCCTTCTTCGTCCCCTTGGGAGCTTTGCTGGTGTGATGAGTACCTTTCTTAGCATTCTTGTCGAGGAACGGCTGGTAGAAGGTGGTGTGGAGCGGTTCGTCGTCGGGAGCTGAAAGTTTCTCCACAAACTCGTAGTCCAACTGCTTGCGATAGAGGTCGGCCTTCGCCACACGAATGCGGATGGGGTCGCCCAGCGAGAACACGTGGCGCGTTTGCCGCCCGATGAGGCAGAAGTTCTTGTCGTCAAAGTCGAAGGCTTCGTCACCCAGATTGCGCACAGCAATGAGACCCTCGCAGTGGTTGTCGTCAATCTCGGCATAGATGCCAAACTCCGTCACACCGCTGATGTGGGCATCGTATTCCTCTCCAATCTTGTCGGCCATAAATTCCACCTGCTTGTATTTGATGCTGGCTCGCTCAGCCGAAGCCGCCAACTGCTCCATTTGCGAACTGTGATCGCACAGGTTCTCGTATTTCTTCTGACTGGCAGAGGCAGAACCCTGCTCGTAGCGAGTAAGGAGGCGATGCACCATGAGGTCAGGATAACGGCGAATGGGGGATGTGAAATGGGTATAGTAATCGAATCCCAGTCCGTAGTGCCCCACATTGTAGGTGGAGTAGCGCGCTTTCTGCATGGCTCTCAGCGAAGCCATCTCGATGAGGTTCTGCATCTTCTTGCCTCTCACATCGATGAGGAGCTTGTTGAGGCTGTGTGCCACCTGAGTGTTGGTGCCCTGAGTGACCACATGATAGCCGAATCGGGCAGCGATGTGAGCCAGATTGTCAAGTTTGTTGGCGTTGGGCTGTTCGTGGATACGGTAAGGTAGCGTCTTGGGAGTCTGTCCCTTCCTTACGTCTTTCCCGATGCTTTCTGCCACCGTCCTGTTAGCCAACAGCATGAACTCTTCCACCAGTTTGTTAGCATCCTTGGCATGCTTGAAATAGATGCGGATGGGTTTTCCCTGAGGGTCAATTTCAAAACGGAACTCCTCGCGGTCGAAATTGATGGCTCCGTCCTTGAAACGTTCGTCCCTGAGCCGATGAGCCAGGCGGTTAAGGGTGATGAGCTGGTCGGCATTCTCCCCTTTGCGATGGTCGGCAGGCACAGGTGTGACAGGCAGTGTGGCCGGATCGATGGGTGTGAGTTGGTCGCGGAAGGCATTGAGTTGGGTGTCGGCCAGCACTTCCTGTGCAGGAATGGGTTGAGTGGGGGTGAGTTTCCCTTGCCGTATTTGCTCACACTCGCGTGCTTCCCCATTCTGTTCCAGCAGGTACTGCACCTCCTCGTAAGTGTAGCGTCGGCAGGATTTGATGATGGTGTGGCGAATGCGGTGGTTGAGCACTTCTGCCTCTTCGTTCATTTCGAAGATGACGGAGAAGGTGAGTTTCTCCTCGTCGGGGCGGAGGGAGCAGAGCTGGTTGCAGAGGTGTTCGGGCAGCATGGGGATGGTGCGGTCCACCAGATAGACCGACGTGGCGCGCTTCTGTGCCTCCTCGTCAATGAGCGAACCTTCGAGCACGTAGTGACTCACATCGGCAATGTGCACGCCCACTTCCCACAGACCGTCCTTGATTTTCTTGATGGAGATGGCGTCGTCGAAGTCTTTGGCATCGCGCGGGTCGATGGTGATGGTGAAGGTGTTGCGGAAGTCCTCTCGCTGGCTCATCTCTTCGGGTGTGATGCCAGCATCGATTTTGTTGGCAGCGGCTTCCACCTGTTCTGGGTATTTGTAGGGCAACCCGTATTCAGCCAAGATGGCATGCATCTCCGTGTTGTTGTCGCCCTCCTTGCCCAGCACATCCACCACCTCACCGATGGGGTTGCGTGCTGTCAGGGGCCATTCGGTCACTTGCACCACCACCTTGTCACCGTTCTTCGCTCCCTTGAGTTTCTCCACGGGGATGATGATGTCGTTCTGCAGAATGTTGGACGAGAGCAGAAGGAATGCCACGTTGTGCTGCACATCGAGGGTGCCGACGAAGGGTTTCTCTCTGCGCTTCAGAATTTCGATGACCTCGCCGTGCTGCTTGTGTGCCCCCCGTTTCTTAGCGTGAATGCTCACACGCACACGGTCACCTGGTAGTGCGTGATGGGTGTCTTCGTCGTAAATGGAGATGCCGATGCCATCGTCGGTATCTACATAGTTGCGTCCGCCTGTGGTGCGATTGAACGTGCCTTCCACCGTGCGTGAGAGTCCGTTATAGACAATGTTGCCCTCTCGGTTGCGGGTGATGTAGCCATTGTCGAGCATTTCGTTGAGCACATCCACGCAGAGCATGCGCAGAGGGTGGCTGGTAAGTTTCAGTCCGCTGAAGAGTTGCTTCAGCGTAAAGGCCGTACCTGCATGCTCTTTCAGATAAGTGGCCACAAGTTCAGAGAGTTCTCGTTTATTGATACTGGACTTCACAAGTCCTGTTTTGCTTTTCTTTCCCATTATATACTAAGGCTTAGGTTGTCAGTTGCAAATTTACAACTATATTTTGACAATTCGCTTAAAAGTAAATAAAAATCATTCATTTTGTACAGAAAACGCAAGTTGTAAACTCTTTTTCTCGGGAAAATCAGGCTTAGCGTTTCGACTTTTAGCGTTTTGAGTCATATATTTTGTTAAAGGAAGCCCATGTAAAGTATTTTTAGTTGGGGATTGAAAGAACTGTAGATACTGGCTTTTTTCTCTCCTGCGGCACATTCTGTGCTATTTGACTTCGTTTCCCTCCTCCTCTTTGCAAGGCATAGCCTAAACAAGTTCCGCCTCTGCCTTTGCTTTGTTCGTCGGTTGGAACGTGTTGAGAGCCAACTTGCTTAATCATGAAATTTATGAAGAAAAGTACTTCAGAATCTTAAATTCATTTATATTTTGTATTTATCAACATCTATTTCCATAAGATCGGGCTTAGACAGCAATTCTGTCATATGCCCATCATTGTCTCGGAAGAAAACCAAATGATAATGCCTTATCTCACCATCTTCTTTTGAGTTGTTCAATTTTGGTTTCTGCTCTTCTATGAAATCAATGGGTATCATTAACAATGTATCACTATCCCGACATCCCAATACTATATATTTTTCCTCACAATCTTCGATATATTGTAATGGAGCCGAGCGATAGCCAAACCAATACTTTTGGCGATCTCCCTGTCTATATGCTTTTGATTCTAAGAATATAAAGCCCTTTGTCCCATCTGAAGAAACATAAGCTTGTCTTTTCGAATTGACCAAATTAAGCCCCATGTGCTGCTCAACTCTTGTTATTATACTCTTCAGATATGGTTTTTCATTGCCAGTAATGGTGGATGTCCCCCCTCCTGATGTCAATGGCTCTTCGATAGTAACATTTTGCATTGCTTCATAGTCAATGCCCATCGACGTACAGAAGAGCTTCTTCATTTTATCGAAGCGATCATTGCAATATTCAGTATACAGTTCTTTCAGCACATTATAATCATCAGGGGTTTCATATGGCATATCCATCCATTGCAAATCATCTTCCGTTGTGAAACTATATTTAGCCTCGACTTCCTCCAAGTTTATGTGCTTCAAATATTTAGTGTCTTGATAGAAATTCTTATCTTTCTTGCTTCTATTCACATAATCTGGCAAATAGCATAAATTAGCGATAGAACTTATTGGAAGCCCTTGGCCCTTAACTTTCTTTATAAAATCCTGCATTTGGCGCTTGGGCGCAATATGCTCAACATCAAATTTATCTATCGACAATTGATCCATTGCCGTAAAAGTATGAAGATAAATGCAATTGAGAAATACATATTCTTCGCTTTTGGGAGACGGAACATTCTTGGTTTCCGATCGGAACATGGACTTGTCATAAAAACCATCCAGAGCTGTTCTCCAAGCACGAGGCGAAATATCTGTCACATAACGGTTGGGCTTGGCGGCCGCATGGATTTTTGTATTACCTCCTTCGCTCCAATAATTGGTGAGAATGTCATATACATAATACGCACGAAGATTCTGAGCAATTATTTCTTTCTTTTCTGACCATCCCTCGTCTATTTTGTCGAAATCACCATTAGGATACATCTCCTTAAATGAAGTAGAAATCATTGAGAGTATCTGAAATTTTGAATGGTAAATCTTTTTTGACCTGGATCTATTGTTGCCCTTAAATCTCATAATGGGCGATACTGCATCAACCACAAAGTCAATAGCCTTATAAAGTGCTTTCTCAAAAGCATCTATATTTTTAAGAGCATATATGTTCTTGTATAAAATCTTTATTTTGTCTGTATCATTCAGGCAAGCATTTACCAATTCAAAACTCAATGTGTTGACAGTGTCGTCAGCAAGGTTTGTTTGGAAGGCTAAAATGTCATATTTAGAAACGAGATATTTGCCTAATCCAAAAAGATATTCAAATGCATTAACCTCTTTGGACGATCTCATCTTTTCTCTATCATAGTCTTGAATAACAAAACCATCGTTTACGAATGCGTCATATTTTTTAATGGCACATTCGACAATATCCATGTTGGAAATCTTAAATTTCTGTTTAACAGGCCATGATGCGGCATAGACTGTATATGGTAATCCAAAAGTGTACCACTTAGTAATTGAAAAGTGTACCACTTCCCAATCGTTGGCAAAATTACATTTAATCCAACAGACTTCCAAATAGAATCCGTAAAAACATAGTTATCTGCTATTAAATTTCCTTGTTTCCTTGAGTCTGTACGACTCTCCGTTCATGTTTATGAGGTATGCATTGTGTGTGAGCCTGTCCACCATAGCCGCCACGAGCACCTTGTCTCGTATGACCTCTCCCCATCTGTCAAAAGCGAGATTAGTGGTTATAATAGTAGACTTTGCATCGGCTCTGAGTGAGAGATGATTGAAGAGCAGTTCTCCTGCTTCCTTGTCACATGAGACGTATCCGAATTCGTCACATACCACGACGTCATATTTCTTAAACCTCAATTCCAGCTGGTGGAGCGTCTTGAGCGACTTGCATTCCTTGATCTGCGTGATGAGATGCGGCACGGATGT
>ODAJ011684699.1_pt1 | contig 12977 bp, 17 predicted proteins | sample 1539241 | NCBI WGS metagenome assembly ODAJ01 (sample SAMN02144231, study PRJEB22623) | gut metagenome | biome: sheep rumen | host: Ovis aries | place: New Zealand | reverse complement strand
AATATTTTCTGGTATAGCCATTGATGCAATTATTTTAATTTGGGATGTTGAATTTATATGACCTATTTGATTATAAGATCCTTTAATCATATAAGCCTGCTTTCAAGTGTCAATAATTGCTTGGTTAATTTGTTTGCGGCGATATTTAGAAGCCGTTTCTAATTGTTTTTTAAGAGATAGTATAACATCCATGCAATCTTTGATTCCAGGAATGTTTTTAATATCTTCTTCTGTGATAGGATCTTTTGGATCGAGAATTTGGGTTTTATCATTACGAATGATATTATAGATACCATCTTCTCCATTTTCTAGTTTATCAACAAGCCCTTCATAAGATGTTTGCCTCTTATCAATAGTGAACTCTCTATTAGGTGTTAATATTGGATGTTCTGCTTCACGTTCTTTCTTTGTTTGGTTACGATCACGGATAAATAATATATAGTCTGCTAAAATGGTTAGAGTGCTATTATTAAGAGGAGGATTATCAGCTAAGAGCTTTTTAACATATTCCACTCGTTCTTCTGGAGTGGTTAAAGAGTAGTCTAATTCCACTAACAAACCTCCTTTACTAAAAATGTTTTTACGTTAGTTAAATTATAACATATTGACATAGACTCGTCAAGAGAAAACTTTGCAGAATATAAAATTTTTTGAATAGAAATTAATTAAAAAGGCCCAAGATGAATAATTATTATAGACAAATTAGTTTTAATGTGATATAATAAAATTAAAAGAAAGGAGAGAATATGAAAAATATTAAACGAAGTATTGCAAGTAAGAAAGGTGCGGCAGTTACAGCTGCGAAAAAGACGTTTGCGGGAGACTGTAGCCAGAGAATTAAAAGACCTAGGAAAAATGGTAAAATTAAAATTTTTTAGCCGAATTGAAAATTGCTCTTAAGAATTCCCGAATGAGCAATTGAAAATTGCTCTTGAGAATTTTTTATCCGAATCAGAAATGAAAATTGCTCTAGTGAATTTTCTGGACGAGGCGTAAATGCTACTGAGTTACCATCAGTTTATTTACCTAAATGCAGCGCCCCGGTAACAGATATCTGCATGAGTTAGTTTGCACTAATTTCTTCTGACAAAATCAGCTTGTGACTATTGCGCCTTTTCTGTCGCATTAGCACTCGCCGCAATAACACCCCCATTCGTGCGGTCTGCTCGCACGCTTTGGCCGCTTCATCGATGCACCACACAACACACCGTGTTGTACGTAAAATTCTGTATTTAAAAAGTGATCTGATTATCAGATTCAGTAATTGTGAAGTGTTTATGAAGATAAGATTCACAGTTAGATTGACGATCGACAAAACCGCAGGTAAAGCACATAATAGTCTTGTAAGCAAGCAACGCTGAAAGGGGCACATCATGCAGAACATCACGACCACCAACAACGGCAACAACGTCAACACCTATGCCATGACTGACTACACCGTTGAGTATGCTGTTACTCTCATGTCTTTCAACAACTCTTACATGGTGTATGGCGCTGTGCATCACGAGGACTACAGCGTGTATGTCGAGAATGACGTTGAGTTTGTGTTTGCGCAGGACGCTTTTGAAGCTCTGAAGAACAACGTTTTTGTCAAGTTGAGCGACTATGATGCTCACAAGATGTGCGAGCTGTTGAGCGAGCTGGTGCGCGTGTGGGACGCGTGCTAGTGCGCACGTGCGCCACGTGCTAAGGCCCACGTGCTAAGCGTGGGCCTTTTGCTATGTACACATTTATTACATGTATGCAACATGTTTAAGTATGTGTGTATTATGTGTAGCTATTGTACACATGCACCTATGTGTGGTATAATAGAAGTGCTGTACATTTGGGCCCTAGTTGGCCGAACATTGTAGCACAGGCGGGGCAGGATGTCAAGAGAAAAGTCCTATCTTCACACAATCTACACAATTCATTCACATCTCCTACAACTATGTACAAATGTGTAGATTGTGTGGAGATATCACACACACTCTTGCGTTAACCGTTTAAGTTGAGTACAATTGGTCTTGACCAAAGGCCAAAGACCAATTGGAGGAACACGATGAACGCCACATTCAAGAAGAACCACACCTACACGGCTCGCAACTATCGCACGCACAAGACGTTCAACGTCACTTGCACGCGTCGCAATGGCAACGGGACGTACTTCATGGACGCTAACGGTCATGAGTTCAAGACCTACACCTACGACAGCCCTATGAGCTACGACCTGTATGCTCGCAACAACCGTGAGCACATCATTGTCAAGGCCGTCGCCTAGACGGCCTTTTTTTTAGGCGTAAAGTTAACCGTTTAATTTGAGCCAGCTATTCTAAGGCGTTTTAAGACGTTAAATAAACTGTCTTATTTAAATAGGTGGGCACAGTAAACAGGGCCTTAAAACGCCTTAGAACGCGGCTAACGCGATATTTCTAATCACATGGTACTTAACTATCTACTAAAAAATTGCCAAATGTGTCATCGCTCAAAAAGGCTTACAATCGTTGAAAATGTTGATAACTTATTAACACTTTAAGGGCAATGTTGATAAGTTTTCAACAAAAGTTGGCCGAAAAATTTTACCACAGCGCGGCACAAAAATCAAGTGACAATTTGGCAATTCACAAACTCTACACATTTAAGTTTTCAACATTCATCCTAAAACTTATCAACAAATTTTCAACACATGTTAATAACTGTTTCAACACTTTCAACAATTGTTGAAAACATGTTAATAATTAATTTGTCAAGTGACAATTTTGGAAACTTTTTAATTGTGTAGATTTTGTGTTATCGTCCTATTCTCACACTAGTTAACCGATTACATCCATTACAATTGGTCTTGACCAAAGGCCAAAGACCAATTGGAGGTATCCCATGAACGACGTGACCATCCACCTCACCCTCACCAACGGCTACCATAACGCGGCCTACACGAACGACTACGTGCTGTGCTTCACGTGGGCGGATATGTTCTATGCCGTCAAGATGGAGAACGTGGACGTCGCTACCCTCACCGCTATAAGCAGCGTTTCCCGCACTTCTAGCAAGCGTGGCGGATATGCGGCGCTGCGTTTCCGTCCCACGAACGCTATCAAGCGCGCTATCGTGGAGATGGGCAATGTGGTCTATAAGTGCACCGCGGCTAACTTCGCAGCTGAGTGCAAGTCCAACAAGTACAACAAGGGCGAGAACGCCGAGCGTATCGTGACCGAGCGTGTGTTCGGTGAGACGTGGGTCAAGGATAGCGTCCCGTTCACCGACGGGGCCGACGTGAGCCACTACCAGGTCAAGTTCCAGGGCGCGACGTTCTGCACCGAGCGCCAGCTCTAGGCCGGCCCTTTATGGAAGGTTTGTGGAGAAATTGACAAACCCTCCAATTTTATAATATACTAGATATAACAAGAAATCCAAGAGAAAGGCAACATAATGAACAAGCAGATGAGCATTTACGACTACGCGATGCAGAACTATAAGAACTGCATGAGGATGTATCGCACCTCCCCCACCAATGAGGAAGCCGTACATTGGCTGTATCTGGCTCGCAACTGGCGTGACCTTGCACACAATTACCTCTAAGCGCTCGCAAGGGCGCTTTTTTATTAACCACCAATAGAACACTAGTTCTATCACAAGATCCGCAAAAAGTTAACCAAGGTTAACATTCTATGCCGGCCGCAAAAGTTAACCACAACTAACTTTCAGATTTGTGCGCGAAATGTGGAAACAAAATTGTTGTTGACAACCCTAACTGATGGGCGTATTATATAGACAGTGAGAGGGACAAAGGGTTCCACTCAGAACCGAGACCGAGGGGTCTCAGAAAGAAGGTCATAATGGCCGAGAAGAAGAACATCACCCGCGCTCAGGCTCTCACCAACGGCATCGCTTATGCCAATGCCAATGGGGACAAGGACACCGCCGAGGTGCTGGGTAACATGCTCGCACAGGTCACGAAGCCGCGCAAGGCTGCGGTGAGCAAGGCCCGCAAGATGAACGAGAATCTTGTTAGCAAGATTTACGACCTTGCTGAGGGTGAGGTCACTACGAAGGACGTTGTGGCCTTCGGTCTCCCCGAGATTGCCACGACTCAGAAGGCTGCGGCGGTGCTGCGTGTCGCTTGCGAGCTTAAGAAGTTCGAGAAGGTGACCGAGGGTAAGAAGGTTGCTTATAAGAAGGTGATTACCGAGTAAAGCAAAACAAGCTAGGCAACTTGTAAAACTGCCTAAAATGAATTTTATGAAGGTTCCTCACCCGTGCGATGCGTAAAGCCGCACGGGTGAGATGTTTTTAAATGAAAATGAAAAAAGTTAACCGAGGCTAACTTTGGAGATCTTAAACGCGATCCTAAAACTCAAACATCAGTTCGGAAATGAGATCTGCAAAAGTTAACCTGGGCTAACTTTATCGGCCGGCTGCACTTATGAAGAAAAAATGAATTTCAAAATTATTCTTGTTTCCTATTGGATGATGTGTTAAAATGAAAATGCTGTTTGTTTCCTCTTGGAATTGAAAATCAAATTATGAATTATTAACCATTAGCGCACAAACCTAAAAATTTTTAATCGAGTATGGCCGCAAATTTTAGCACGCCCGCCCAGAAAAATCAAGTGACAAACTGAAAATTCACAAACTGTCCACAAATGAAAATGAAAACCGTTTCCTAAAACTAAATGTGTAGAAATTATGAATTTGAAAATCATTCTTGTTTCCTTTAACCCATTGGCTTAAAATATAGTCAATCCAAAAGGAAAAATAGAAATTGGGTGGTAATTGTGAATGATAATGAATATATTGGTGTTGGCATTGCAGGTTTAGGTTTTCACACAATATTTTTTGCAGTAATGTTATCTAATGTATTGCCCGAAGCAGTATGTGCAATTCTTATTATTGTTGGTGTAATAACTTTTATTGCTGGAATGTAGGTAATTATGTTTGACCTTATTGCTATGTTTGCTATGTTGTATGTTGCTCCTATTGCTTTTGTTCTATTGGAAATGAGGTAAAATAATTAAAATATTAATTATGAGCATCCGCATGGGCGCTCATTCACTTTTAGAATTGAAGTTAGACATGGTTAACTTTTAAGGCCGGCGCCAAATGTGGAGAAATTGTGAAGGACTTGACGCACTTGTTTACACGCTGTATTATTAAATCATCAAAAATAACCAAGAGAAAGGCACAGCAATGGAGTATGGTAACGATAAGGCTATTGCAGCTATTAAATGTGATGATTCTGCAAAAGAGCGTCGTATGCGTATTCTTGGGATTCTTTTCTTGCACTATGAGTGCGATTGGGATGTTGAAGATATTATTGAAGCTGGATGCACTATCTGCGCCAATAACATTAAAGGTTTCTTCACTCGTTTTTATGATAGACTGGTTCAAGCTATCCAAGTATTTGGCAAGGGCTTAAAAAAAGTTAAGAAAGTTATTACAAATAACGTTACTCCTTATTGGTGCTATATTGATAAAATTACTCTGCCAAATGGTGAAGAATGGACTAAAGTTGGTACCACCACACGTTGGCCTGAAGTGCGTGCATCAGAATTTGAATGGAAAATCAATGGGCAGGTTGTCCGCCCTGCTAAAGTAGATGTATTGAAGCGTTTTAATTGTAAAAATTGGGAAGCCATGAAATCACTTGAGAATATTTTGCGTTATGCTATGATGTCTATTAATATTCTTAAATTTGAAATGAATGATCGTTTACTTGATTATGAAGAAGGGTATGCTGATTTAATTTTTAATCATCCCTCAGTACAAGAAAATATTGCAAATCTTCTTGCAAGTTAAAAGTCAAGAGCTAAGGAGGTTCTTCACAGAATCTCCACAGCTCGGGCCGGCTGCGTTTGTGAAGAAATTGTGAATCTAAAAATTTCATGACAGAATCCTTTTTATTTGATATAATATTATTAGTCCAAGAGAGAAAGGAAAACAAATGAACATCTTGCTTTTTGGTCTTATTGGTATCGTTCTGCTTATCGTCACGGTTTTTTGGTGCGCGTGGGCTTATAATAACAACAAGCTTTCTCCGCTCGCTATCACTGTAGCCGCAATGATTGAATCTGTACTTCTCACTTCTTGTTTCTTCTATGTTCTTATTGTTAATCTCTTCTAAGGAGCTACTATGCCGCACAAGTTGACCCGCGCTGAGGTAGAAAAGATTTATCCGCGCTCCATGTTTCCGAACAAACTTGCATGGCAAGTTACCGTAGAGAGCCGCGTCGGTAAACTCTCTTGCATCGGCTGTGAACATCTTACTGAGATTGATTTTAAAGCAGGGGATTTCGCATGGTATGAAGGCATCTGCCGCAAACATCACAAGGCAATTTCTAATAAGTACATTTCACCTTGCAATAACTAAAGTCAAGGGTTTGGAGGTTCCCTCACAAAACCTCCACATCTGCGGCCGGCACATTTTAAGATTTGTGAAGGAATTGTGAATTGAAATTTGTACTTGACACCCACTTTCAACAGCGTATAATAATAGTTGTCAGGAGGGAACAGAGGAAAGGAGGAAATGGGCTATGACCTATGGGAATGGCGTGGGAGGTATCCCTTATATATAAACAGCGCCAACCAGTAGGGCGCACTAGAAATTCTGCTGGCGCCTGCGCGGGCAATCCGGACCCTGTCCGCGTGGGCGTGTGGATATGTTGCCCGTGGGAGACGGATTCCCACGGGCCTTTTAATTTTAAGAAAAGAGTTAACCGAGGATAACTTTTTCAAGATCTTAGAAAAGTTAACCGTGGTTAACTTTGTAAGCCGGCCGCCCGTGTGGAGATTTTGTGAAGCTATTGCATTTTAATGGCCGCATCTGATAAAATAGAAGTGACGTAAATTTTTTCTCTCCACATTTTCTGCACATTTTAAAATAGTTGTTGACTCCAAAAGTAAACAAGCGTAATATAACAATTGTTCGAAAGGGACACGCCACAACGACCTAGGAGGTCACTCATGCGTAAGGTTTTCGCTATTCTTGACATTGAGACGGTCACCGATGCTCGTCTTGCTTTTGACATTGCGTGGATTCTGTATGACTCTAAGGGTAACAAACTTGAGTCATACAACTATCTTGTTAGCGAGATTGCGGAAACCCCATTTGCACAGATTCTTATTCGCCGTGATAGCTTTATGAAGAATAAGTCACAGTTTTACATGGATGGTATGGCTTTTAATTCTTTTAAGATTGCATCGCTTTATGATATCATGTGTGAGTTTCACGCGGCTGCTAAGCGTTACAATGCAAAGATTGTTATGTGTGCCTACAATGCCAAGTTTGATTACAGTGTCTTGAACGACAACATGCAAGCCTATTATGGCATGGATTTCTTTGACGATAGTATTGAGATTGTCGATATCATGACTATGGCCCTCGCAACTATTTGCGACACTAACAAGTTTGTTCGTTGGTGCCAACTTACTAACCATGTTACTGCTAAGGGTAATGTACAGACTAACGCAGAAACTGTTTATGCATATCTCACCCGTGACACCGATTTTATTGAAGCTCATCATGCACTTGCAGATTGTGAGATTGAAGCAGATATTTATTTTAAGGCTCGTAAGTATCGCAAAAAGCATCACAAGCAGTTTGCTATGCCCGTGTTTCATTGCAATGAATGGAAAAAGGTGCAAGCTCGCCGATAGAAAACAGTAAAAGGGGTCGCAAATGCGGCCCCGTAACATTAAAAGAAAAAGTTAACCTTAGCTAACTTTGCGCGCCGGCCAAGATTGTGAAGATTCTGTGAAGCTATTGACATAAATTTCTCTATTCTCTATTATTAAGACAGTAAGAGACGCCACCCAAGGAGGGACACCATGGCCGACACCTTCAAGCAGACCCGCCGTCACGACTGGTACACGAATGACCCCGATGTGTGCGGGCTGGGCCACACCAAGCAGCGGAACGCTTACCGCAAGAAGCAAAACCGCCGCACCCGTCGTGTTCTGAAGCAGGAGCTGCAGCGTGAGCTGTAGCTCTTTTTTTTATTGCTAAGGTTAACCGTTTAACCTAAGATCGTGATCGCGATCGCAAGTTAACTAAGGCTAACTTTTGTAGCCGGCTTAGAATGTGGAGATTTTGTAATGAGTATTGACTTTTGGAGTCTCAAACGGTACCATTACAAGGGAGGGAGGGCGGGATGAGCCGGCCTGTTTATCGAACTAGTGTTCTAATTTCTCACCGTGATCGAAATGTGAAGGAAATGTGGAGGGAAAATTGTCGTTGACAGGTCGGGTCAAGGGGCGTATTATATTAATTGTCAGAGGGGCAAGGGCAACGGGCTAGACCCCACGAGGTACTAGGAGGTACCACATGAGCAAGAACACCATCACTCGCGCACAGGCCATCGAGCTCGCCATCAGCGCCGTTGAGCACACTCGCGAGTATTGGGAGACGGACGGTGATTGGTCTCCCGAGAACAGCGATGAGGTTATCACTGTCCTCAAGAAGATGCACGAGCAGCTGGTGAAGCCCCGTGCAAAGGCTGTGAGCAAGGCTCGTAAGCTCAACGAGGGGCTGGCCGCAAAGGTGGCCGCTATGCTCCCCGCTGAGGGGCTGGGCAGCAAGGCTATCGTCGGGCTGGGCCTGCCTGAGGTCGCTACCACGCAGAAGGCTGCCGCGGTTATGCGCGTGGCTGAGGAGCTGGGGCTGGTGAAGAAGGTGGTGGAGAAGAAGGTTATCACCTACAAGCCCGTGGAGGAGCAGCCCGACCCCGTGGAGGACTAGCCAAAAGCCCCGCACACGCGGGGCTTTTCCTTACACTAAAAGTTAACCTTGGCTAACTTTTTTCGAGATCTCTAAAAAGTTAACCTTGGCTAACTTTTCATGCCGGCCCCAAATGTGAAGGAATAGTGAACGAAAAAAGTTGTTGACTTTAAAGGGTAAGAAGAGTATTCTATTAATTGTAAGAACGAACGGCTGAAAGGAGCCAACCATGACCATCTCCGAACTCATCAAGTCCCTGCAGAAGCTGCAGCAGGAGCATGGCGACCTGCCCGTGTACATGTTCGATTCGTACACCTCTGATGAGGGGTGGGGCGACATGGAGGTGTGGGACACCGACGGCGTGAGTGTGTCGCATCACCTCGAGACCATCACCTTGGATGGGTCGGGCGACATGCACGAATTCATCGGGTTGTCTTAAACCCAACGCCCCACGGGGCGTTTTTTTATTAGTCTTTAGTTAAACGATTAACTTTGGATCCGGATCTAAGTAGAACATTTGTTCGATCCAGGAGATCCCTGGTAAAAATCCTGCGGTTAACCGTTTAATTACAATCGCCAGGCCGGCCTAGGGTTAACCGTTTAACCTCAGACCCCAGGAATTTGGGCCTCGAGGTTGGCCGAAAATTTTACCACACCCCTACGACAAAAATAAGCCAATTGCCAGAATTGTCATGAACAATTTCGATCGACCGTTCACCCCACAAAACCTACCGCTCACGGATGGACTGAGAAAGTTGCGATTCTGGGTTGACTAGGGTAGGGCATGAGCGTATAGTAATAGTCAGCGAGGGGGAGCACAGGAACCCAAGCGGGCACCTTGCCAACCGAATATCTCAAGACCCTAAAAAGGTCTAACCTATGCCATTTAGCTAGACACAAGGTCTAGCTAAAAGATAGCCCCAAGGTGGGGCAGATTGGAGTGGCCCTATGGCTACCAAGAACAATGGCATTACCCGCGCCGACGCTATCGCTTTTGCCATTAAGGCATGCGAGGGCAACGCCGAGGTGGTTGACGTGCTCACCAAAATGCACGCACAGCTCACCAAGCCGCGCGCTAAGGCGGTTTCCAAGGCTCGCAAGGCCAATGAGAACCTTGCGGCCAAGGTTCGCGACGCTATCAGCGCTAAGGGTGACGGTATGAGCACCAAGGACATTGTGGCCCTTGGTCTGCCCGAGATTACCACTACCCAAAAGGCGGCTGCCGTTGCCCGTGTGGCAGTGGAGCTGGGGTACATCCACAAGTGCGTGGATGGTAAGGCCATCACCTACGCTATCGCGTAGGCAAACGTCCTGAGCATGACGTTAAAAGGCTCGTTTCTTTTGCCCTAATAGTTTGTGTACAAATTAATCGTGCACAAATTAGATCCTGGATCCTAATCCAAAAGTAAACCGTAGCTAATTTTTTGTGCCGGCGTGAAGAGTTAGCCTCGGCTAACTTTCAGATCCGCCAGATGATCCGCACATCGAACTAGTGTTCTATTTCCAAGAGACGATCTCATTTGTGGAGATTATGTGCGGGGCTTGTATTTGTCGCTTGCATCCCCTATCATGTAATTGTGCTCAAGGCGGCGACCAAATAGGCCACACCGAACCGGGTAGGGCACCTAAATGCGCGTATGCGGGCAGGTCAAAACAGGTGTATTAACAACAGCCCTACCCATTTTGTAGAACACATGTTCGGTTTCGTTCGTAAGTCAATTAGGTTTCGTTCGTAAGTGTTCTATAATGCGAATGAAATCGAACTGGTGTTCGAATTCGATAGCACCGCCGCCGCTGCGCCCATACGCAACTTTTCCGTGAAACCGGGGCATACGCCCGCATACGCCAATTTTTCCTGAAACCTGAGCCCTTTGCATACGCATCGAACTGGTGTTCGATATACGCTGCTTGGTCTAAGCTAAAGAATTTCACTTGACATATGCGCCCTTTTTATGATATAATAAAAGTGACGTCTATTTTTTCCAGCGCAAACTCTAAGAAAAAAGCCCGCCGCGTGCATACGCGACGGACTCATAAAATTAAGCGGGTCTTTCAAAGTGCGGTGCCCGCAAACCTTTGTTACTTACGCTTCTGAACGAGCGTAACCTCATAAGTCTTACCGTCGATCTCGAAGCGGAACTGACGCTCAGGATTAATTACCTCGGTCACGCCAAGCTGTTCAGTCACTGCGGCGCTCAGCAGATCAATGATCCCACGCTTCGTATCGTTAGGCTTACGAGTACGAGTCTTAGGGGCCTTGGCCTTCGCAGTTTCCTCAACCGCAGTCTTATCCAGATACCCCTGATCCGCAAGGTAACGATCAATCGCAACCTTATTAGAAATCTTCTCCTTGCGGGCGTTCCTGAAGACCTCCGCAGGAATAACTACAGTCTGCTCGTTGCCGTCCTTGTCGATGAAGGTGTTCTTGAGATCTCCAGGATTCATATCTTACTCTTTCTCTTGGAAAGTTTATTAACAACACAGTGGGGTGGACCTTAGCCCCGCCACCCCTTCGGGGATTCTTAGACTACTCGGTCTCGGTCTCCGCAGGCTCGAAGGTAGCAGGATCGCTCTTCTTCTCACCCTCGATGCGGGTGACGCGGCCCTCCTTGACGAGGAAGCGCAGCGCAGCGCTCATCTTCTGAGCAGAGACACCGAACTCCGCGGCCATCTCCTTGTTGGTGACAGGAGCATCCTTCGCAACGAGAGCGTTGAAAACGTCCTCACGGAAGTTCACAACCTCCTGGTTGATCTTGGGCTTGCGGGGACGAGCGGCGTTCTTCTCGATCTGGGCAATCTTCTTCTGGCAGAACTCAACGATCTCGGGGTCGTCAGCCATGGCGACGATGATGCGGGCGTAGAGGTCCTTCTGGGTGGTCTTGGTCTCGGTCATGATTCACTCTTCTTTCTGGGACTCGCGTCCCGGTCCTTGTTACGAGTCCCTTTGACTCGTTCTTTTCTGAGGAGGTCGTCCTCTTTTCTTTTTCTTTATATATATTATATCATAATTTAGTAGTTGCTGTCAAGTATTTTCTTTTTGATCTGCTTTACTTTCTTTTTAGCAGATCTTGTTTTACTTTACGGCCCCATCTTATTTCCCCTTCTTTCTTCCTTTTCTTTAATTATATTATAACATAATTTAGTGGCTGAAGTCAAGAGGTTTTCTTTTAGATCAGGTTCTTTTTTTTAAATCTAAAACGAAAATGAAATTTTTTAACCAGAAACGTTTGGAAATGAAAATTAAAAATGAAAATTGGAAATGAAAATCATTTTTATTTTTCGCTTCCTTTTCATTTTGTAATTATATTATATCACTTTTAAATGAAAATTGTCAAATAAAATTATTTTTCTTAGAAAAAGTTTGTGTTTTTCATTAATTTGGACGCCACAATATTGTGAAGTGATTTAAAATTAAAAATCGACCAATTACTCAGGTCCTAATTTTTTCTGATCAAATGGGGTCGAGGGTACATTTTCTATGCAAAAAGCTGGATCAGATAATATATTTTTATACGAAAATTTATTATAAAAATCCTTTCCAGCCAAGTGTCATATGACAAAAGCAAGAAACCCAAATTTGGTGGTCAGATCCGGAAGATAACACTTGACAGGCTGGGTTTGTGCGCGGCACAGCTCCGCTGTTCTAATTACCAATTTTAATTATTTTCGTTCTTTTTTGTACTTCTCTACAAGTGTCAAATATACTTTTACTGCATGTTTAATAAAATCATGAATAGTCATATTTTTTTCTTGTGCTTTTTGAAGTCAAAATTCATATTGGGAATCTTGTAACGTAAGATTTACTCGTTTACTCATTTCAACTTCCTTCCTTCTGCTTTTTACTTCCGCTGTTTCATCAGTCAATTTTACCCTATTTTTATGATTCAATCTTCTTTCTAATAATTTTTTTCTTCCTACTATTAATTGCATATAAATAAGCTGATACCGCTCTCCGCACAAATACTGACATATTTTGTCCTTTAGCTTCAGCTTCTTTTTGTCACAACTCTTTTTGATTTTTTGGAAGTGAAATTGTTAAAGGAACATTCTTCTCTTTTTCTTCCATTTCTAAATCATTCCTACACTTCGTTTATAATCTAAATCATCTTTATAAACACTATCACAACAACACCCTGCTGTAAAAGGTCCATCACCCGCAGGTTTTGCTTGAATAATCTTTTCACCACTTGTACTAATTGTATATGATGTATAAGGAGAACTATATGTATACTTTTCTTTATTTTTTTGTGCAGCCTTAAACATTGCTAACCAAAATTCTTGATAC
>ODAJ012066015.1_pt1 | contig 12979 bp, 14 predicted proteins | sample 1539241 | NCBI WGS metagenome assembly ODAJ01 (sample SAMN02144231, study PRJEB22623) | gut metagenome | biome: sheep rumen | host: Ovis aries | place: New Zealand | reverse complement strand
TTTTTCTCATTCCCTTTTATGGCGGGGAGGGTCTCCTGGGGTATGGGTCCCGGCAACCAATCCGCCGTCACTGATCGAAATTACGCGTGTCAATCTTTCACTATGTGGGATGAGAAGCAAGGCGAAGCTATGGAATATGTCAAAATATGCCCTGTTTGCGGAAAGACATTCAAAACGGGCAATGAATTATATACATATTGTGGCCCAGAGTGCAGAGTAACGGCCCGACGCAAACGAGAACGCGAGTATCGGAGAGCCGAGAGAGCCTCAGCGCGTCCGGAGACCGTCTCAGAGGCATTTGTACGCGCCCGATCGGAGGAGACCGAGAGACGCGCTCAGAAAAGCAGAGAGGATTTCGAGCGCCGATGCAAAGCGGGAGATCCTCACGCGTTACTGATCAGAGAGAAAGCTCAGAACGGAAACAGATCCCGGAGATACTGGGAGTTGTTCGCAAAGTGTGAGATTGATTGGGCAGAGCGTACCGGGACCGCCTCGCGGTTACTTGTAAACGGGTATAGCGTATACTCGGACACGTTCGCGGAGGACGTTATGGAGTCGATAAAAGAGCATGGTCCTATTGTTATGGAATTAGGAAAATCCCCGAAATGAACACAAAAAAAAAAGGAGAGCCGGTCGGACCTAAGCTCTCCAATTCTTAATTAAACGCTTGCTTTGCTCGAAGCATATTTATTATAAATCATTTCGGAATTAATCACAATATCTCATAAAAAGGAGGGCCGTTCTCGATCCAAGCCCTCCCTTGATTGCACTACCAGTGACGTTTACTCCGCCGTCATTTGTAGTGACATATACATTATATATCGTTCTAAAGTGAAACACAATGTTTCATAAAAGTGGGGAGCACCGGCTAAGCACTCCCCGAATGACAGAATTTAACGCTTTCCCCAAACGAAACATTAGATACATTATACCATATTGTATTCAGTGGAGGGCGCTAAATGACTAACGAGGAGCTCGTTCTCGCTATCAGAGCGGGACAGAATGTAACTGACAACATGACTCTTTTATACAATCAAAATCTCCCGATGATTCACAGGATTGTGAAAAAGTATTCGGGCGTCGAGGCAATAGAGGACTTATTGCAAGAGAGTTATTTCGCCCTGGCCCGCGCGGTTGAGCTGTGGGACCCGGCGCGAGAAGCTCAGTTTCTGACATTCCTCATTGTATGTTTGAAAACTGATCTATACCGCTATATTACAGATTGTGGCGCGCTGATCAGGATCCCGCCGAATCAAAAAACACTGATTTCTAAGTATGACAGGATCATGAACGCGTATCGGGTAGAGCTAGGACGGGACGCAACTCCGGAAGAGCTTCGGGTATTTCTCGGGCTCAGTAAAGACCAGTTCGAGCAACTCAAAAAGGACCGATTAACGACTAAGCTCCGGAGTACAAACGAAGTGATCGGAGGAGACGATGAGGACATAACGCTCGAGGATACTCTCCCGGCTGATGGGGACCAGTTCGAGGACGCTCTCGAGCGGATCCAACGCGAGGAGCTCTCCCGTGAGCTCTGGGCTCAGGTGGACAAGTTACCGGAGCGCGAGGCCGACGTTGTGCGGAGCAAGTATCAGCTCGGGGAGACATACATACAATGCGGGGAGCGTCTCGGCGTCTCTGGGGAGCGAGTGAGACAACTACATGAAAGAGCTCTCCGGAGCCTGAGAAAAAGACAGGTAACAAAGCGCCTGATCCCCTATCTGACAGACTCGACGGCGTATAGCATCGGGACCCGCTTCGGGGTCTCAACATTTAAGCGGACCCATACGACGGGCCCGGAATATGCGGTTATGAGCCTCGAGGAGTACGCGGGCCCGATCTGGGGCTATTTGCGTAAAAATGATCAGAAAATAGACCGAGAAACGCCGGGCAAGGCATGACTCCGCGCTGATCAGGATAAAAAAAAGAGCGTGACGGCTCCCCTTTTCCGTGATATTCTGTATTTACAAATGTTAATACAACGTTGTGAGTTGTTTGTTCTGCTGTGGTTTTTTATCTCTCATAAACCGCTCATATACAATCTATACAACATTGTTCAATTATTTGTACAACTGAAAGTTGTATCTGAATCACGGACGGAGGGGAGCATGGACGTTATCTCTATAAAAGAGTTCGCTCAGAATCGAGGCGTAACTTATGAGGCCGTTAGAAAACAGGTCGCAAAGTATGAGGAGGAGCTCCGGGATCATATTGTAAAGCGCGGTCGGGTCCAGTATCTCGACGAATACGCTCAGAAATTTCTCATTGAGCACCGGAGGCTCTCTCCGGTCGTGGTTAAGATCGAGGACTCTCAGGACGCCGTGAAAGAGCTCGAAGAGACCGTCGAGACGCTTCGGGCTAAGCTCCTAGAGGCTCAGAATGAGCTCCTAAACGCTCAGAAACGCGTGATTGAGTTACAAGACAAGCAGAGTAGCATGATAGAAGAAAAACTCCGCTATGAGGCTCTAATCGAGGATCATGAGGCATTAAAGACGCGCCTCAATGAAGCGGAGGAGCGAGAGGCAACGTCCCGCGCCGATCTGGAAGAGCTCCGGAGGGAATCGGCAGAACGTGACGCCCTGAACCGGGAGCAACTGGAACAGGCAGAGCTCGAGCGAGACCAGGCACGGGCCGAGGCAGCCTCGTTTGAGAAAACATGGTTTGGATTTTATCGAAAGAAATGAGAGGAGGTGATCAGAGCGAACAGGACAAAATAAAGAAGCGGTCACAGGAGTGGAGCCCGGACCGCTAGGGAGTTGATAACCGGCATATCTGAAAATGGGGCTATCCATATCATTATACATGGACGGCCCCAGAAATCAAAGAGAGGAGATCTATGTATAATTCTGAGGAAATGACAAAACAGGAAATCATGGAAGCGCTGAAAGAGAATGGCCCGGAATGGAGCGAGGCTTTTATGGAACTGGTCCGATCGGCAGACGGAGCGACTCCCGAACAGCTCGGAGCGGTCGTCTCGTTCCTCGAGGAGAGAAAAACGATCGAGGCCGAAGCCAGACTCCGCGCCCTAATCGAGGAGGGCTCCCGGATCATGCGGGAAGAGGTAAAGAGAGATCTCGACGCGTGGGGGCTCTATATGCTGAAAGAGATCAGCGGAGGAGATATGTTCTCATTTGCGAGTAATGCGTTCCTGATCGGAGTAGCGACTGGAGTTGAAATCGGAAAGAGCGAGGAGAAGCAATGAGCGAGCAATGGATTGTTTTTAAGGATAAAGAGACCGGAGAGGAGTTGTGCTCTTATACGGTCCGTGGGACGTTCGAGGGCGAACGGGAGTCGACAATAGAGCTCCTCGCTTATGAGAGAAAGATCCCGAAAGAACAGATCGAGACGGAGATCCGGGACCAATAACAGAACGACCGGAAACGGTCAACAGTAGAAGAGGAGGGCGTAATTATGGCAACTTTAAACAATCTTTTAACGGATCTTGGCGAGCTGAACAAGAAAATAGCAGTAATCGCCAAGAAATACGGATACGTATACGAGGACGACTTCGGCGCGCTCGAGTACGACGATAACGACCCCGATCAGCATTTCATGGAAAGCGAGCTCCGCGAAGTGCTGGACAATCTTACACAGGCACACGCTTTAATCCAGTATCTCCGCACTCCGATTGAGCACACTGGACCGCTCACGAAAGACGAGAACGGGCGTTATTGCTGCGGAAATCGGACCTATACAAGCGGATCTTCTATCGAGCTCATGGCCCCCGCATTGAACCGGGACGGGGACTCCGTCGAGGCCTGGAGATCGGGGCGGATCGAGTACAGCAGTAAACGAGGCGACTATTACTTCGTTCAGGATCCGGAGATTTCACTCGAGGGGAGACTCGCTCGATACAGAGAATATCGGAGCCCCGAGGCTTTTTATTAATGATTGTGTGGCGGTCCTCCGGGGCCGTCTTTCTCTATTCCATGTTATAACTTCTCGGAGTGGGTAGAATGGCGCCTCATGATGCGAGATTTCGGAGTGGGTAAAGTTACATATAACCACCGAATACAAAATTTGTGTTTCTGTCGGGAGCGACAACTTATAAACCTTATAACCTTATAATTTATGATGCGAGATTTTGGAGTGGGTACGCTCGTATTTAGTGCGAGATTTCAGAGTGGGTGAGTACGAGATTTTGGAGTGGGTAAGTACGAGAAAAAAGTTGCCAAATCTCGCAACATGATATACTCTATGAGTATAACTTTTCGGAGTGGGTGATGGAGGAGAATATTGTGAGAAATACAGACGAATTTGAGAGCCAGATAGAGGGACAAATGAGCCTCGAGGACGTTGTGAACCCAAATGATCGGCTTTTCGCGGTCCATAGAATATTCGCAAGGGCCCGCAAGGACATGACGCTCGCGGAGCAAAAGGCGTTTGTGTACGCCCTGAGCTCGCTAAAGTTCAAGGAAGAGGCAAAAACAAACTATGTGTACATGGATAAGAAAGAGCTCGCTCGGGCTCTGGGAATGGAGTCTGATCCCGATCATTTGAGCGTGAATCTGTTCAGAGCGCTAAAAGATCTCCCGAAACACAGTTATATAGACATAGCGCTCGAGGATAAAGATTATTTTGAGAGCGGAGTGATAATAACGCGCCTGGCTATGTTTAAGAACATGGTCCGGATCAAGTTCGAGCCAGAGTATTTGAAACTGTTCACGGGGCTGTCATCAAACTATATAACCATGTGGAGCTCCGATATATTCCAAATGACAAGTAATAGAACGGTCCGTTTTTATGAGGAGCTGAGAGCGCTCACTTATGACAAACAGGGAGTAAATCAGCATGGATGGAGCACTCGCAAACTAAAAGAAATGTTCAATATTCCGAAAGACGGCAAGGGCTCATACATGAGACAGAACGGGCATTTTGACAGGACCTCATTTGAAAGATTTGTTATAGATCCATTATGTGAGGATTTGAAGAAGTGCAAAATGATAAATCTAGTTGTACAGCCCGACGGGAAGTATTACGAGAAAGCAAAGAACGGCGGGAGAGTCGACGGCTACCGCTTCTATTGGACGTTCTCAGCATATCCCGGAGTAGCAACGGCGGGAGAAGTTGCAGAGATTCAGGAACGAGTGGACAAAGATCCGCGGGTCCTGAAAGTGGCTAAGGACATTATAGAGGGAGAGAAGAGGAAGAACAGGACCGGAGCCGGGAACCAGTTCAACAACTTCGAGCAAAATTCTTATGACTTCGATCAGCTCGAGCGGGAGATCCTCGACAACTGAAAGTAATACTCAGTAACAAATTATTAATGGGGGAGAGGCTCCGGAGCGTCAATCTTTATTACAAAACGTCACAGATCGGGCGCTCTGGGGCCGTCATTCGGGGGAAGTCGGCGCGGATCCGCGTCAGGGTCCGGAGAATAACGACGAACAAAAGCTATTTAACGGCGTAACGAGGTTTGGAATTGTTACGGATTTTTAGAGCCTGAGAGGGCTCTTTTTTTGTGCTGAAAAACAAGGTTTACAGATTTCTGATCAGGGTTATCAGATTTCTGTAAAAGCTGAAAACGACTTATCAGATTTCTGATAAGTGTTAGCGCATTCTCATTTTTCTCGGCTTTTCTTGCAAATTGTATATAGAGGGATTTTTAGACGGTTATTCCCTCATTTTATGAGGGAGTAAACGGCTATCAGGATTTGAGCGAGTAATTTTTTATAATTTTCGTTTTCAGATATATAAAGAGCAAGATCTGAAAAAACGGAGACCCTCGGAACAAACTTTCTTCCATATAGAGGATAAGAGGGTTTGATTCATGGAGGAGAGGAGGAACGAGAAAACAATGAGAACAGAGGGAACGATTCACGCAAGGAACGAGGAAACAGGACGAACGAAGAACGAAATTAAAAATCTCAGGCGTATCGAAGCGCCGGGATAGTAACCAGTGAACGAAGAGAGGGCCGAGAGCTGTGAGGCCGTAAAACAGAGAACAGCTCGCACCGGATCGGAGAGCGTGGCTCTGGTCCTAGCTGATCCATAACAGCGGGAGTTAATAGTGGGATACCCCGTGAGGGGCTTTAACGGCACTTTAAACAACGTTGTGAGAGGTTGGTTAGATTATGGGACACAAGAATAAAAAGACGCTGATCAGGCAAGTTTCAGAGGAGCTCGACGATCAATTCAGAGCGGGAAAGGGGAGAAAGAAGCATATAGACAAACAGACTCCGGACGGCATGGCTGGCCGGATCTATACGGACACGACGCTCGCGACGTATAAGAAACACTGTTGTTATTTTGTGAGGTGGGCGAAAGTCGCTCATAGCTGCGCGACGCTGAACGAGTGTAAAAAATACGTTCCTGAGTGGATGGAGACGCGGAGAGGGCTCTCAGCATGGACCCAGAAAACAGAGGCTTCGGCCCTGGCTAAGTTGTACCGATGCAGAGCGGAGGATCTGGGGATCTCGACGCCGACACGGAAACGGACGGCAATCAAGCGGAGCAGAGGGCCGAAGAGGAACGACGCGCACTTCTCAGAGAAGAACAATATTGAGATCGTGACATTTGGACGTTGTACCGGGCTCAGACGTCGGGAGCTCTCGAGGATCCGCGGGAGCGCACTCTCAGAAATCGGAGGCTCGTTCTATCTCAGCGTTAAGGACGGGACCAAAGGAAAGCGAGAGAGGACGGTCCGTATTACGGGGACGCCCGAAGAGGTCGCGCTGGTCGTGAGGTTGTGCAGAGAGCGCGGAGATCGGAGGATTTTCCCGCGCGTACCGCATAACATGGACGAACACAGCTACCGGAGGGAGTACGCGAACAGAATATACCAGTTTTACAAGCGCCCGCTCTGGGCCCTGAGCAGAAATCAGAAATATTACTGTCGCGGAGATCTTCGGGGCGTTGTGTACGATCGGAGAGCGTTATACAGAGCGAGCGAGGCTCTGGGACACTCCCGGCTCTGTATTATCCCCTCGAATTACGCTCCGGACCCGTGACAAAAGAAAAGAGCCCCGGAGGGCTCAGTTCTCGCTCTTTTGATATTCAGGGACTTTGGACAGGATCTCGAGAAGATCGAGAGCGCGACGTTGCCCCGCTTCGTTGAGATCCTCAAAACTGACAATCATAACAGCTTTTCGCCCGAGCTCGCTCCCCAAGTGAGCCCCGCCCCCGGATCTGATCCATGTGATTTCAAAATCGAGAGGGTCCTCGAAAGACAAAGCTCCGGGATCGTATAGCTCTCTGAATGAAGAGCCCAGAGCGCGAGAAATACGGTCTATGGCGTCGAATTTAGGCTCATAACGGCCCTGTTCATATCCTTGTATAGCAGACAGGGAGAGCCCGGAAAGTTTGGCGAGTTTGCTCTGGGTGAGCCCGCGCTCTTTTCTAAGTTCCCTCATTTTTGAGGCGTCGAATACTTTTTCTTTCATATCTCCTCCTATTGGCAATATATAGCTCTGTGAAAGAATAGTATCACATTTCTAGTTATAAGTGAAGTATAAAACGAATTATCTTTAGAATTGACAATTACAAAACTAATGATATAATTTGTCTATGAGTAGTTTTGTGATTATTCTAAAGAAAGGAGGTAATAATGAGATTCAATATCATAAGACTCCGCGCGGAAATGACGCGCAAAGAAATTACTCAGACGGCTCTCTCTGAAATGACAGAGATCAGCAGACCGACGATAAACGGGATATGTTGCGGGCGCGCCTGTAAGACAGAGACCGGAGAAAAGATCGCGGAAGCTCTGGGCGTAACGCTCGAGGAGCTGAGAGAGAGGGAGATATGTTAGATATAAATATTCTCGAGAGAAATCTGAACGAGAAAATTTCATATAACGAGTTCTTTCACGCTCTGGGCTATAAAGACGGCGACACGATGTATTTGAGGCGCTTCGACGATCGGAAGAGAGACAAAATGCTCCCGAAAAATATGGAAGTGGAGTTTTCTCGATTCGATTCGATTCTCCCGACTCTGCATAGATACAACGACGATTTGTTCGGGATCTTCTACGTTGTAAACGGAGGAGGACATGGAGACAAGGAAGTAATAAGAGCCGGGGGACCCGCTCGGGCCCAGTTCGTAGACTTCGACGACGATTCTTTTCAGGATCAGCTCCGGAAGTTGAACGAGTTCCCGCTCGAGCCCTCGATCCTGATCAGGACGAGAAAAAGCCTCCATGCCTATTGGATTCTCGATAATGGCGAAATGAAGTATTTTCGCGAGATTCAGCAGAGACTCGCTCAGCACTTCGGGAGCGATACAACAATGCAGAACGAGTCCCGCGTAATGCGCGTATTCGGTTTTAACCATTGCAAGCTCGAGCCGATCAGGACTTTGAACGGATTCGAGCCAGGGACCGAAGAGAAACCTGTTCTCGTTACCGTGATTAAATTCGATCCTGAGCTCCGTTATACCCAGAGACAGCTCCATGAAGTTCTCCCTTTATTGGAGAAGAGGAGCAATGGGACGGGGACCAGAGAGCGCCGTGAGATCGAAAAGGACGGCGAGCTCGTTCCGATCGGGCAGAGACATTACTACGTTGTGAGTAGGATCGGGACCATTCTCAACAAGATCGGGGACGTTGCGAGCGATGAAATGATATATTCCATGCTCGAAACAGACTATCTCGAGCATTGTGAGGACGCTGAGAGCACGGATTTGGACAAATTCAAAACGAAGTATCTCGCGACCATAAAGAAGTTCAGAGAACAGCGCGAGGCAGAGAACGCGGATCCGGATTTCTACAAAAGAGCCGTCAGGGCGTGGGAGTATTACAACGCTGAGCGCTTCGACCGTGAAAAAACGAGCTGGGAGGAAGTCGCGGAGGCCGGGAGACGGGCCGAAGCGGAGGGACTCGATCTCGATCAGAAATTCGAGGAGCTCCGGAGATCTGTCTCTCGGGCAATGAAAGACGATACAACGACCGGAGAGGACTCCTCGACATTATACAATCTCTCGGCGCTGATCAGGTCGATTCGGGACGGATACAGAGTCTATTATGTCGTGGATCCGGAAGATATAACCATTCTGAACGAGTTTCACTATACGGCAACGACGGCATACGGAGAGTGGCGAAAAGAGTTCGCTCCGTATTTCACGGGGGCAATGGTCGGGATCTTCAGCGACGGCTCCCCGGAGGGGCGCACCAGAGCCGAACAGATCACGCGTGATTTGAAGAGATACGCGTTTGAAACTGCGGTAATCAGCGACATTCCCGGAGGCAGCGTGAAAGCCTATTTTGAGGCTGGGAACGCGCTCGAGGATTTCAAAGAGTTCATTTCTTCTAAAGAGTGGATACTCGCTCCGTGGGCCTATACGAACGACCGCGGAAACGTTAATATTACGCCCTCGACTCTCGCGGTCAATTTCTCGAAAACGACGGATTATATCATCGTGAGAAATCCCCTCGACGACAATGATCTTTTTTACGGATTCGAGGGAGGCGTTTACAGAAGATGGAACAAAGCGCAGATCAAGTCAGCGCTCCGGAGATATATCCCCGTCGCCTATCAGAAAGACGCCCAGATCGCAGAGGCCCAGAGAACAGTGTTCGAGCTCGGGATGAAAATTCACTCGTTCGAGGACCTCGACAGCGAAGAGAGATTCATTAATTTTAAGAACGGGCTCTATGATGTGGCACAAAAGAAGCTGATCCCGCATGATCCCGCGGTCCTGAGCACGATTCAACTCAACTTCGATTATGATCCGGGCGCGCGGAGTATGCCTGTTTTCACTAAGTTCATGAAAGATCTTTTCACGAAAGAGGACGGCTCGATCGACTACGACAGCATGAAAATTCTTCAGGAGTTCTCTGGCCTGGCTATCTCCAATGTGTTTGTATTCAGAGCGAAGAAAGCACTGTTTTTGTGTTCCATTCGTGGCAATACCGGAAAGAGCGTTTTCATGAACCTGATTCAGCACATACTCGGAGAGGACAACGTAACGAGCGTACCTATTCAGCACATGAACGAAAATACCGGACGTTTCACAATGGGAACGGTCCTTGGAAAGCGAATGATCATAAACGGAGACCAGACAGAGAGCGACATCGGAGACAGCTCGTATTTTAAACAGCTGAGTGGAGGCGACCGCACGAAGATGGAGAACAAGAACCAAAAGCCCCTCATGGTCCGCTATCGTGGCGGGATCATGATCGCATGCAACGGTCTCCCCTCGTTTACTGACGATAAGGGGGAGCACATTTTCGAGAGACTCCTCCTCATAATGTGTACAAACGTTATCCCGGAGGAAAAACGGGACGCGATGCTCCTCGACAAAATGAAACAGGAAGTTCCCGCTATTGTGAATTGGTTTCTCTCGGGGCTCCATAGATTGGTTGAAGCGGGATTCAAGTTCACTCGATCGGCATCGGCAGAGAACGCGATTCACGAATACAGAGAACAGCTCGACTCCGTATACAGATTTATTCATGAATACGAGCTGGACGGGGAACGCTTCGTTATCACGAAGAACCGCGCCGACCAGATCGCGAAGAGCACTTTCTATAACGAGTATGAATTATGGTGCTGTGATTCGGAGAACGATCTCCGCCCCGTCAAAAAGAAAAATCTCGATCAGAGGCTCGAGGCTCTGGGGCTCGAAGTGGATCCTAAAGGAAACACTAAGGACCGGAGAGGGATCTATACAATTCGCGGTTTGAAATGGTCCGCGGGATGCGGGCAGACATTCGAGGAAATGGTTTCAAACAGAAACTTTTTCGAGGACCAGCGCCGGGCCATAAGGGAGAGCAATTATGTTCCGCCTGAGTTTCGCTAAAAAGCGGACTTTTGCCGAAAAAAACTCCGCTAAAGGTCCGCTAAAAACTCCGCAAAACTCCGCTCGGGGCTCATTCGATAGGCAAGCGCGCGCGGGGCCCGCACAAAAAGCGGAGTTTTTGAGGGTTTCAACGGAGTAAAAGCGGAGTAAAAGCGGAGTAAAAAACCCTTTATTTATGGGCAAAGCGGAGAAAGCGGACCTTTTTCTATATTGAAGTAAGTTCGAGAGTTGAGAGTGGTTATTTGTAAATATATATAAAGAATTTGGAAAAAACTCCGCTTACTCCGCAAACTCCGCGCACATGCTTACCGATCGAAGAAAAGCGAGGAAACTATGGTTACATTTTACGATTTCATGACGGAGCACTACCTGGGCAAAAACAACCGTTTCGGAGATCTCGCCGCGGATATGTACGCGGACCGGGAGTTCCCCAGAGACGCAACAGACAGAGAGACTGTGAGACATTATCTCTCTCGCTGTCTGGCTTGCACAGCTTGTATGGATACATTCAGCGTAGCATGGAGAAACTATAAAAGAGCGGTCTCGAGCTGATCGCTTTACAACTGAATAATGTGGATGAGAGGAGAATGTATGAAGAAGAGCAAACACAATTATCAGAAAGGACTATGTAACACATGAACACAATAGACAGATTCTCTCCGGACGTTATCCACGGTTATTACATTGACGGCAATGTATACGACGACGACGAACGGATCCCGGCAATGAGGAAAAGTTTCAGCTCTGCATGTATTCTCGAGGCTACCGTTGCGACGACGGGACTCCGCGGAGGCGACAGCGGACACGGCGGGAGGACGGTCCTCCGGTTTGTAGACAAGGGAGGGACAGATATTAAGGTCGTCCCGGTCCGCAATGGGCTCGCGAATGGGGGAGTAGAGCTCCACTTCGGCGGGGACTGCGAGTTACTGAATTTGGTCAACGCGCTCCGCTTCTCTGCTGATGCTCTCGAGGAGCTCGCAGATCTAAAGGAATAAGGACAAGCTCCACAGCGCATAGCACCGGAGCAAAACATAGAGGGGAGGCGTTTATCATGTATCGGCCGAAATGATCAGGCGCCTCCGGAAACTCACAACAACGCGCCCAGAGTGGCAGAAAGGTATAGACAATATGTCAGAAACAAATAAACCGTCAACGCGGGATTTATTCGCGGAATGGGCGAGAGCAATGCTCGGAGATAACGGACAGTCGGACGAGCCCGCGAAAGGCACTCCGGAGTCTGAGAACAGACCGTCGCCAATTGGAGATGCTGAAAACTATTCACCGACACCGACGAGAGATCTTTTTGCGATGACGGCTAATGAAGCTCTCTCGAATGGTTTTAACGATGACAGCGGGCTCTGGCGAAACATTCTTTAATTGGACACCATTAACAAACACGCCGAAGGGCAGAAAGGTATAGAGCTATGACAGCATACGAAAAACTGAAAGATAAGGTTGAGAAACTGATCGATAATTTTAACGCGGAGCTTGACGCGAGATTCAGGGATATTGAAAAGGCAAGCGCCCAGATCTCCGGAGCTGAGAATAAAATGAGCGTTGCAACGGTCGCCGGGGATCCTCTGGCATACTCCAAAGCGAAACAGGATAAGCAGAGAGCCGAGGACGCCCGCGAGATGTATCAAGCCCGCGTGAAGCAGTTAAAAGGCGACAAACCGCTCGTTTCCCGCGAGGAGTACGACGCAGACTCCCGCGAGGTGAAAGAGGAACTCTCTCAGATGTGTTTAGAGGATAAGCGCAAGGTCGTCGCACTTTGCAAGCAGATCGAGGAGATCGTGAAGCGCAATAGTCAGACAATCGAGGACGCAAACGACGTCCTTATCCGTTATCAGCGTGATGTATTCCACAATTGGGACAGGAAAGAAAAGAGCAGTAAGGGCGACTATTACGTCAGGCCGATGGCTGAGAATAAGTTTGAGGACTTCTCTCTCGTTCGGCTCTGGGATCGTATCTCGAATTATGAGCCGTACAAGGATATTTGCAAGACGGTCGAACAGGCCGACGCCAGTGAGGCGACGCCCGGCAACGCTCGGGATTGATTTCGGTATAATCCTCGAAAGAGGTTTATATATTCTGCCATTTAGTTTCTAAAGGATTCGAGAGTCACCCGGGAGGGTGTGGAAAAACAAAGGTCTGGACAGCCTTAACCTCCCCGCCCCTCCCCGGCTCCGGGTCCGCACTCGCGCAGCGTTTCGAGTTCTGAGCAACTCGAACGAAGAGCAAA
>ODAJ012154929.1_pt1 | contig 12980 bp, 12 predicted proteins | sample 1539241 | NCBI WGS metagenome assembly ODAJ01 (sample SAMN02144231, study PRJEB22623) | gut metagenome | biome: sheep rumen | host: Ovis aries | place: New Zealand | reverse complement strand
CCCCGCCTCGCGGCGGAAGCACGGCGTGTAGGCGGTGAGCTTGATCGGGAGCTGCCTGCCGTCGAGGATGTCATCGCGGTAGTAGTTCGTGACCGGAACCTCTGCCGTCGGAATCAGCCAGAAGTCGTCCATCTCGCAGTGGTAGAGGTCCTCGGCGAACTTGGGGAGCTGGCCCGTGCCCGTCATCGAGTCGCTGTTCACCACGAACGGCGGAAGCATTTCGGTGTAGCCCTGCTTCCGGCAGTGGAGGTCCAGCATGTACTGGATGAGCGCGCGCTGCAGCTTCGCGCCCTGCCCGAGGATGATCGGGAAGCCGGTGCCCGTGAGCTTCACTCCGCGCGGGAAGTCGAAGATGCCGAGCTTCTCGCCGACGGTGATGTGGTCGAGGACCTTGAAGTCCGGATCCTTCCACTCGCCGACCTTGCGGACGACGACGTTCGTCGAGCTGTCGAGCCCCGTCGGAATCTCCGGCGCCGGGATGTTCGGGATCATGAGGAGCGTCTCGCGGAGATCGCGCTCCACCGTCGCGAGTTCCCTGTCGATTTCGGCGATGCGGTCGCCGACGGCGCGCATCTCGGCCTTGGACGCCGCGATGTCCCCGCCCTCCTTCGCGATCCTGCCGATCTCCCTGGACGCCGCATTGCGCTTGGCCTTCAGCGTCTCCGTCTCGGCGACGAGCGAGCGCCTCTTCGCGTCGAGGTCGCGCGCCTTTTCGAGGCGCTCCTTCTCCACTCCGCGCCTGGCAAGCGCCGCGGCCGTTGCGTCAAAATCATCCCTGAGCTTCTTGATGTCGATCATTGCAGTATTCTCCTTGTCTGGATATTATATCATTTTTGACGCCGCAGCGGCGGCTCTGGGGATACGATAGGTTTTGCAGTTCACCTAGACGAGGCTTATGGCGTCGACGTCTATGGCGACCCTGAGCGCCGGTGGCGGCGGGCGCACCCCTACGAGCCACTTCCACGAACGGACGGCCGCGCCGGCGCTCGCCGACCTGACGACGATCTGCCAGCGATAGCGCCCCTCCGCCTTCTCGAGTGCGCACGGGACGGCCTCGCCGACCGTCAGTCCCTTGACCTTCGAAAGCGATTTTGAATACATGCCAGCCCAGTCCGCGACAAGCTTCGGATCCTTCGAGCTCATCAAAACCGCCGACAGATGGCAGAACGGCGGATACCATGCCTCCTTCCTGTCGGCGAGCTCCTCGGCGGCGAACGCGGCGAAATCGCCTTTCGCCGCGGCGAGGATGACGGGCGACGAGCAGTTGTACGTCTGGATGATGGCGTCGCCCGGGAGCTCGGCGCGTCCCGCGCGTCCGGTGACCTGCGCGAGCAGCTGGAACGTGCGCTCGGCCGCGCGGAAGTCAGGCATCGAGAGCGAGCTGTCCGCATTGAGGACGCCTACGAGCGTCACGTTCGGGAAGTCGAGCCCCTTCGCAATCATCTGCGTCCCGAGGAGGACGTCCGCCTCGTGCCTGCGAAAAGCGCCGAGGATGTCGTCGTGTGAATTCCTGCGGCTCGTGGAGTCCGCGTCCATGCGAAGTATCCTCGCGCGCGGGAGGCATTTTGAAAGCGCCTCCTCCGCGCGCTGCGTCCCGATACCGCGGTAGTCGAGCCTGCGCGAACGGCATTCGGGGCATTCCGAAGGAACCGGAATCCATCCGCCGCACACGTGGCACCTGCAGCACGAGTCGGCGCGGTGGTACGTGTAGGGGACGGAGCAGTCGGGACATTCGAGGACGTGTCCGCAGTCCTCGCACCTCACGCTCCTCGCCCATCCGCGCCTGTTGAGGAAGAGTATCGACTGCTCGCCGCGGTCGAGCCTGAGCCGGAGCGCGTCGAGGAGTTCCTTCGAGAATATCCTGCCCCTGTTGTCGGGAACGTCCATGTCCACGACGAGCGTGCGCGGCGGCGTGCCGGCGCCGGCGCGCGCCGGCATCGACGCGAGGACGTACTTTCCGCGGCTGACGTTCGCCCAGCTCTCGAGGGACGGGGTGGCGGACCCGAGGATGACGCGCGCCCCTTCTATGGCGCCGCGCATCACTGCGACGTCGCGCGCGTTGTAGCGCGGAGTCTCGTCCTGCTTGTAGCTTGTCTCGTGCTCCTCGTCTACGACGATGAGTCCGAGGTCGCGGACCGGCGCGAAGACGGCGCTCCTGGGGCCGATCACGACGCGCGCCTTTCCGCCGCGGATCCTGTGCCACTCGTCGTAGCGTTCGCCGTCCGAGAGCGCGGAATGGAGGACTGCGACGCAGTCCCCGAACCGCGACACGAAGCGCTGGACGGTCTGGGGAGTGAGCGCTATCTCGGGGACCATCACTATCGCCCCGCATCCGCGCTCGAGCACCGCGGCTATCGCCTGCAGATAGACCTCGGTCTTTCCGGACCCGGTGACCCCGTGGAGGAGGACCGGCCTGTCGGACGAAAGAACCGCGTCGAGGGCCGCCCTCTGTCCGTCGTTCAGCGGAAGCGGCCTGGACGGCAGGACGCGCCGTCCGACGAGCGGATCCCTTCTCCGCTCACGGAGCTTCACCGTGACGAGTCCCTTGACGCCGAGCTCCCTGATCGTCGAAGGCGTCGTCTTCAGTTCGCGGCAGAGCTGCTGCATCCATCCTCCGCCGAGCCTGACGATCTGTTCATAGAGCCACTGCTGGCGCTTCGTGACGGAGACGGCTCCGACGGCGAGGGCGGGCTCGACGAAGACAAGCTCGCGCGGCTTCGCGCCTGGCCTGAGGACAGCGGCGGGGACGGCGGTCCTGAGCGCGCTCTCTATGGGGGATGCGGTGTAGGAGGCGATGGACCTTGCGAGCTCGAGAAGGTTCGACGTGAAGAACGGCGTTTCGTCGACAATCGACTTCACGGGCTTCAGGTCATACTCGGATTCGGCTCCGTCAGGAAGTATCTCCATCGCGAATCCGCGGGCTTCGCGGCGTCCGAAAGGAACGAGAAGAAGCTGGCCGACGGCCAGCTTCTTCTTCAGCCCATCAGGCACCTCGTAGTCGAAGAGCCTGTCGAGCGCAAGGTCGATGGCGACCCGCGCGAGCATTCGTCAGGGCTCGAGGTACTTCATCGTGATTCCGTCGGGAATCGTGAAGCTGTTCGCGTTGTAGATGTCCGTCAGACGGCAGTCGTGCGCGAGGAAGGTCTTGGCGCCGCCGCCCTTGAACAGGATGACGCATCCCTTGTTGCCGAAAGGCTGCGGGAAGGTCTTGCCGAGGGAGATGCGGGTCTTCTGGCTGGACATGTCGTTCTGGCCGCTCAGCGCGAACTGCGAAGTGTCGGCGTTGCGGGAGACGAGCACGGGGACGAAGTCGCCCATTTCGTCGGTCATGCCGGCGACGACCTTCCAGGCGTTGTTGGCCTGCTCGAGCTGGCCAGGCTGCGCGCTCGGAACTCCCGCGCCGGAGAGGGTCGAGGACTCGTAGCCGCTCACGTAGGGATCCCACTCGTCGGAGCTCGTCTGCTTCTCGATGTCGTAGAGCTCCTTGAAGTACTCGGTGGACGTGCCGAACGTCATGCCGGCGATGTCCTCGGTATCGGTGGAGAGACCGTCGGCGGCCGTGAGGTGCGGCCACATCGAGGGCTTGCCCTTGGCGATGCGGTCCGTATTCGCGATGATTATGCCGTCCACGATCTTCTTGCCGTTCATGGCGAACGTGCTCATGTTGGACTTGAGCATGGCCTCGGCGATCTTCGGATAGAGAGCGCCCATAAGAATGCCGAGAATGCCGATGACGACCAGCAGCTCGACCAGCGTGAAACCCTTGCGTGTTTTCTTCATTTTTTGCCCTTCCTTGGGATTATTGTTTTTTTTGATGGCTCTATTATCTCAAAAAACCGCGCGATTTTCAAGTGCCTATTTTCAAGAGGGATTTTCCATCGCCTTTTTCAGATACCTGGAATACGCCTTGGTGTACGTCACCAGGCTGAAGAGATTGAGCGCTATCATAAGCGCCTCCACCACGTAGCAGCTCGCGAGCATCGCGGTCCGCCAGCCTGAGAGGCATGCGGCATCGTTGAAGACGATGTACGCGTAGACCCAGCCGGCCGCCGGAAACGAAAGCGCGGTGCGGACCTTCCCGATCCACATCGCGGCGCCGTCCGCCCCGTAGAGCGACCCTACGGACCTGAGGAACGTGACCCAGAGGTCGCGCAGTATGTAGAGGATCGCGAACGCAAGCATGACGAGCGAGTGGACTCCGTCCCCCTGGTGCAGCAGGAGCCACGCGAGCGACGGGAACACGACCACGTAGAACACCTTGTCCATGAGCGGATCCGCCATCTTGCCGAGCGGGCTCACGACGTTCCATCTGCGCGCAAGCGCACCGTCGAACGCGTCCGTGATGCCTGCAAGGAACATCGACGCGCCAGCCAGGAATATCAAGGCCGTCGACGAACGGAACTCCTCCGCAATGGCCAGCAGCAGCCACGCGACTATGAGCGGCACACGCGAAAAGGTGAGCGTGTTTACGAATATGCCCCTGACGCTCAACCCTGCGAAAGCCCTTCCGCGACTACGTCCTGCATCACGCCCAGCGTCTCCTGCAGCTGCGAGAGGCGCCCCTTGAGCTCCTGTATCTTGAGCTCTGCCTTCTGGAAGTTGCGCCGCGTCGTGAAGAGCTGCTGAAGGACTTCGCCGACGTCGAGGTCGAGATCGGAGAGGAGCATGCCGTCCGGAATCGGAACGAGAATCTTCTCGCCGCAGGAGGTGCACCTGACCTCCAGGCCCGCACCGCGATAGTCGATGACCTGGTTGGCTCCGCAGTGGGGACAGTCGAAGTTGATGTCCGTGTCGCGGACCTCGTCCTGCATCACTGCGTCGGAATCCTGGGCATCGACGGCGGGATCCGCCTTCGTCTCATCCTTTCTGTCTTCGGCTTCTGACATGTCGCACCTCCTTGACTTTGGCTAGATTATACACTAAATCCTGCACATCCGCAAGGGGGTGTGAATCGCCGCTATGACTCCCAGATGCCGCGAATCAGGGCGAGACCCTTCGAGAGCGCTTCCTCCCTCACCGAAGGGTTCGGCTCGAATACGACGTGCCCCACGGAGCGGGCAAGAGGCTTCAGCGCCGCAAAATCGACCTTGCCCTCGCCTGGCGGAAGATGATCGTCGCAGAAATCCTCGACGTCGTTCAGGTGCATCCCCGCGATGTCCCCGAACTCGCTCTCGGCGGGAATGCGCTCGAAATCCTTCGCGAGCCACCCGTGCATCTCCCTGACGCGATGATGCCCCGTGTCGAACCACGCCTTCACAGGGGCGTCCCCGAGCGCGGCGCGCAGCTTCGCCATTTCCGACTCGTCGGGGAACGCCTCGAGGTACGGCAGGTTTTCGAGAGCCAGGGTCACGCGGTTCTTTTCAAGCACGGGGACGAGCGCGTCAAGCTCCGCCCTGAAGACGTCCATCATCTTCGCCGCGCGGGCGTCGCGAACCTTGCGCGCGCGGGCGAGCAGCTTCGCGTACTTCGCATCGCCGGCATCGACGTTCCTGCGCGCCGCCGTGAGGGTCTGCGAGGAGAAGTCGCGGCGGAAGACCGTGTCGAAGGCTATGCGCCCCGCGTGGAGGACGACCACGTCCGCGCCGATATCCGCCGCGAACTCCACGCTGCGCTTCACCTGGAACCTCGCCATCGCGCGCGCCTCGTCGTCGAAGCTCGCGAGCGCGTAGAGCTCGGGATGTCCGTACGGGGCCGAGAGCGGAACAGGACAGAAGGCGTGGACCGATCCGACCGGAATGCGGTCGAGCATCCTCCTGAATCCGGGAACGCTCTCCCCGCGGGTTCGGAAGCCGAGCTCGAGTTCGTCGAATCCCAGCTCGAGCGCCTTCTCGGCGATCTCCTCGCCGGACTCGATTCTGCGGTTGCACCAGTTGGTCGAAAGCGAAAGCTTCATGACGGGAAGGCGATCCTCTCCATCATGGAGGCAAGGACCATCGGGCCGGGAACGTGCCTGTCGGAGCGCCTCGCGGCCTCCTCGACCGCCTCGATGTTCCTGAATGCCTTGTAGCGCTCGAGCCGTCCCTCCTCCATCCATCCGCGGACGAAGGACATGATGGTCTTGTAGAAGGCCTTTCTGGCCTGCGCGACGTCCGCGTCGTCGACGGACCCCTCGAGTTCCTTCAGCGTCGCGTCGAGATGCTTCGCCGCGAGCGAGCGCTCGAAGACGCCGACGGGAGGCTTCCCGGACGCGAACACCGCGGACACAGCGTCGAGGAACTCCCCTTCCAGCAGCCCTTCGGAAAGAGGAAGGTCGATGCGCTGCGTGCGCGACACAATCGTCGGGAGCATCCCGTCGGGCGCGTCGGTGAGGAGAAGGAAGAGCGTCTTCTCCGGAGGCTCCTCGAGGGTCTTGAGGAATGCGTTCGCCGCGGCCTCCTGCATGCGGTCGGCGCCTGATATTATCCCGACCTTCCATCCGCCGGAGAACGACGACGTCGACATCGGCTCGACTATGCCGTCACGCATTCCGGGACCGTCGTCGCCCTGCGTCTTCTCGACCTTGATCGTGCGGCTCTTGCCCTGCGGCTTGAGCATGGCGACGTCCGGATGCCCTGGCGCAAGGGAAAGCCTGCCCAGGACGAGGTCCACGAATTCGTCGCACGAGCCGTGAAGGTCGCCGACGACCAGGTAGCCGTGCGCGGCGCGGCCGGAGTCGATCGCGTGCGAGACTAGACCGAAAGCTTCAGCGACTTCCATATCCGCTCCTCGACCTCCTCTACCGTCCCCGCCGCGTCGACGACGGAGATTCTCCCGGGATTCTCCGCGGCCATCCTGAGGAACCCCTCCCGGAGCCGCGCATGGAAATCGGCGCCCGCGAGCTCTATGCGGTCGGCGGACTCTTTCGTCCTGGCGGCGCGCTCGCGCATGCGCTCGAGCGCGACCGCGGGCTCCACGTCGAGGAGGACGGTGCGGTCCGGAAGGAGCCCGTCGCAGGCGAAATCGTTTGCAATCCTCAGGATATCGAGCGGAAGCCCCCTTCCGTACCCCTGGTACGCGAACGTCGAATCGCAGAACCTGTCGCTGACCACCCACGCGCCGTCGGCAAGTGCGGGCTTGATCACGTTTCTGACGAGCTGCGCGCGGGCGGCGAGGAAAAGGAGAAGCTCGGCCCTGTCGCACGGCGGATCCTCGCGTTCGTCCTTGAGGAGTCCGCGCACGAGCTCGGCAAGGCGCGTGCCGCCGGGTTCGCGGACCATCAGAGCCTTCCTTCCGGACCTCTCGAGCCTCGAGACGAGCCGGCCGACCTGCGTGGTCTTGCCGCACCCTTCTCCTCCCTCGATCGTGATGAACATCGCCCGGCCGCCTTTCCGTTGTCGGCGCAAGGTCAGAACTTGCGCTTCTTGGAGAGGATGAAGAGAACTATGCCGATTATTCCCGCGGCGCACGCGGAAATCGCCGCGAGGATCCAGAAGATCGTCGTGTCGCCGGGACCGCCGACAAGAGGAAGCCTGATGTTCATTCCGTAGGCGGAAGTGACCAGGGTCGGAACGGCGAGAAAGATCGTCACCACCGTCAGGTACTTCATCACGTTGTTCAGGTTGTTGTTGATGAGCGACGCGAAAGTATCGAGAGTTCCGTTGAGAATGTTCGCGTGGACCGTCGCCGTCTCGAGCGCCTGCTGGTATTCGACCATCGCGTCCTCGAGCTGGTCGCTGTCGTCCTCCGAGAGGACGAGCTGGCGGGCAGTGTTCGCGCGGGCGAGGGCGATGGTGTCCGCCTTGAGGGACGTCGTGAAGTAGACGAACGTCTTCTCGATCGTGAGGAGCTTCAGCAATATCTCGTTCGAGATGGACTCGTGCAGCTCGTCCTCGAGCGCTATGGTGCGCTGGTGGATGTCGTGCAGGTAGCGGAGGAAGAGCACTCCTCCGTGCCAGATGAGGCGGAACGCGAAGCGGTACTTGTCGGACGGCGGGCAGACCCGGCGGATCTGGTCGAGGAACGCCGTCGTCACGGGCGTGCGCGCGCTGCATACGGTGATGACGGACTCCCCGAGGAGTATGATGCCCAGAGGCACGGTCCTGTACGGGACGACCGAGTCCTCGGAGTTCACGGGACACGGGACGTGGATGATGAGGATCTGCGCACCGTCGTCGTAGTCGAAGCGCGGACGTTCGTCGACGTCGAGGGGGTCGGTGAGGAAGTCGCGCGGAACCTTCGAGTACGTGAGGACGCGCTCAAGCTCGGTCGTGGTCGGTTCGACGAGGTTGATCCAGCAGGAGGTGCCGAAGTCGGGGGCCTCCCTGAGGCCTCCGCTCTCCCATCTGTATATCGTCATCATTCACGGCCTCCTTTCCTCCAAAGGCGCCGCTTCTCGTCAGCCGAGCTGCCCGAGGAAGCGAATGTCGTTCTCGTAGAGCCAGCGGATGTCCGAAATCCCGTACTTGATCATCGCGATGCGCTCCACGCCGAAACCGAACGCGTAGCCGGACACTTCCTTCGGATCGTATCCGACGAACTTGAACACCCGCGGGTCGACCATGCCGGCGCCGGCGACCTCGATCCATCCGGACTGCTTGCAGACACCGCATCCCTTCCCCTTGCAGACGTGGCAGGAGAAGTCCACCTCGACCGAAGGCTCGGTGAACGGGAAGAAGTGCGGACGGAAGCGGACCGTGACGCCGGAGCCCATCATCTCCTTCGCGAAGTACGCGAGGACGCTCTTGAGGTCCGCGAGCGATACCGGCTTCGTGTCGACGTAGAGCCCCTCTATCTGGTGGAAGTTCGCGGAGTGCGTCGCGTCCGTCGTGTCGCGGCGGTACGTGCGTCCCGGGCATATGACCCTGACCGGCGGCCTGTTCGCCTGCATCGTCCTTATCTGCACGGGGGACGTCTGCGTCCTGAGGAGGCAGTCCTCGCCTAACCAGAACGTGTCGCTCCTGTCCATCGACGGATGGTGGGCCGGGGTGTTGAGCGCCGTGAAGTTGTTGAACCTGTTCTCGAGCTCAGGACCGTCCGCGACCGTGAAGCCGAGGCGGCCGAAGACCTGCGCCGTCTCCTCGATGACGCGGGAGAGCGGATGCTTGACGCCAAGGCTCCACCAGCGTCCCGGGAGCGTGAGGTCCGCGTCGACCGGCTTCTCGCCGGACGCGCCGCCGCCCTTCGCGGCAAGGGCGGCCTCCGCCTCCGCGCGCCAGGCCTGCACGGCCTTGCCGAACGCGGGACGCTCCTCCTTGGGGACGTCCTTCATGCCCTTGATGAGGGCCGGAATCGACCCGTTCCTGCCGACGTACTTCACGCGAAGCGCCTCCACGACGGCGGCATCGGACGCCGCCGCTATTTCCGCCAGGCACTCGGCCTTGTTGTTCTCGAGTTCTGCAAGTGTCATTTCGCCACCTTTTCTGAGAGATGGATATTATATCATAAATCGGTCCCCAGCGGAGGCCGCGTGTTGGGCACCAGCAATAGTGCCGTCGTGCCAACAGGGGTCAGCCGATCGCCGCCTTGAAGTTCGCGGCGTAGCGGTTGAAGCCCTCGACGCCGTCCGGAGTCGGGAAAAGCGTCTCGGAGGCGGCGCCCGCGAAGACGTCCTTCGCGAGGAAGTCCTCGAGGCTGCGTCCACCGGGTCCCTTCGCGGCGTATGCGGCGAGGACCGCCATTCCCCAGGGTCCGCCCTCGGTCGCCGTCGCGAGGCACGTGACCGGAGTCGAAAGCGCGTCCGCAAGATACTGCTGCGCGACGCCCTTGTCCTTGAAGATGCCGCCGTGTCCGGTGAGGGACTCCATCGCCGTCCCTTCGCGGGAAAGTATCTCCATGCCGAGCTTCAGCGAGACGAACGCGGAATATATCTGCGCCCTGAAGAAGTTCGCGAGCGTGAACTTCGACTCCGGCCTGCGGACGACCTTGAGCATCGCGTCGTCGACGCCCGTCACGGGCTCTCCGGAGAGGAACGGAACGACCACGACTCCGCCGCAGTCCTTGTCGCCCTTCAGGGATTCCGCGAAGAGGCGTCCGTAGATGTTCGGACCGCCCTCGCTCTCGACGTAGACCTCCTTGAAGAGGTCGGCCCACGCGTTGATTTCGTTCGTGCAGTTGTTGCAGTGCACCATCGCGACCTCTCTGCCGGCCGGAGTCGTCACGACGTCGATCTCGGGATAGTAGCCCTTCATCGGCCTGTCGAGGACGACCATCGCGAAGATGGAGGTTCCGGCGGAGACGTTGCCCGTCCGAGGCGCGACGGCGTTCGTCGCGACCATGCCGGTTCCGGCGTCGCCCTCGGGCGGAGCCATCACGGCGCCGGCCTGCAGGGTCCCGGTCGGATCGAGCCACGCCGCGCCTTCCGCGGTGAGCTTCCCGGCGTCGCCGCCAGCGGGCGCGACCTTCGGGAGCTTCGCGACGATGTCGTCGCCCGTCGCCCTGTCGAACGCCTCGGCCATGCGCACGTTGTATCCGCACGTCGCGGGATCTATCGGGAACATTCCGCTCGCCTCGCCGACTCCGAGCACGTTCTCGCCCGACAGGCGGCGGTGCACGTACCCCGCGAGCGTCGTGAGGCTCCTGACGGACGGAACGTGCGGCTCCCTGCTGAGGATCGCCTGGTAGTAGTGGGAGATCGACCAGCGCTGCGGGACGTTGAACCTGAACATCTCGGAGAGCCTGGCGGCGGCCTCGCCGGTCATCACGTTGCGCCAGGTGCGGAACGGGACGAGGAGCCTTCCGTCCGCGTCGAACGCGAGGTAGCCGTGCATCATGCCGGAGATTCCGAGCGCGGCAAGACTCCTGATCTTCGCGCCATGCTTCGCCTCGGCGTCCGCCGCGCACTTCGCGTACGCGTCCCGCAGTCCGGATTCGATCTCCTCCAGGGAATACGACCAGACGCCGTCGACGAGGGAGTTCTCCCAGTCGTGGGAACCCTGCGCGATCACCTTGAACCTGTCGTCGACAAGAACCGCCTTGATGCGCGTCGAGCCGAACTCAATGCCCATCACGGCCTTGCCGCCCTCTATGAACTCCTTCATCTCATTCCCCTTTCTTTTTTTGACGGCAGCCGGCAGACGGCAGCGTGAACATGCACTAACCGCCGATCACCAGCCGCCAATCACTTCTTCTGTCCGTAGTACGCGTTCGGACCATGCTTTCTCATGTAGTGCTTCTCGCCGACGTAGTCCGGGAGAGGCTCCGTGCGCCCGAGCTGCTCCGTGAGGCGGGCCATCCTGGCCATCGCCTCGAGCGCAATCGCGCTGTCGACGGCCTTCTGTGGATTCGCGCCCCAGGTGAACGGCGCGTGTCCCGCGACGAGGACGCCCGGCTGCGCGAGAGGATCCCTGTCCCTGAACAGCTCGACGATCACCCTGCCGGTGTTGAGCTCGTACGCCTCCTCGACCTCCTCCTTCGCGAGGAAGCGCGTCACGGGGACGGATCCGTGGAACTGGTCCGCATGCGTCGTGCCGTAGCACGGAATCTCGCGGCAGGCCTGCGCCCAGGCGGTCGCCTCGATGGAGTGTGTGTGCACCGCACCGCGGACTCCCTTGAAGTTGCGGTAGAACTCGAGGTGGGTGGGCGTGTCGGAGGACGGATTGAGATCACCTTCCACGACCCTGCCGGTCGCGAGGTCGACGACGACCATGTCGGACGGCTTCATGACGTCGTAGCCGACGCCGCTGGGCTTGATGACGACGAGGCCGGACTCCGGATCGAATCCGGAGGCGTTGCCCCACGTAAGGACGACGAGTCCCGACTCGACTAGTCTAAGGTTTGCGCGGTGGACGTCTTTCTTGAGGTCTTCGAGCATTTTTTCTCCCTGTATTGCTGCGGCGACATTCCGTACGCCGATGTGAAGTTGCGGCAGAAGTACTGCGCGGACGCGAAGCCGGCGAGCGAGGCGACCCTGACGACCGGCTCCTGTGTCGCTACGAGCAGGTGCAACGCCTCCTCGAGGCGGCTTCTCATTATCTCGCGCTGCACGGTCGTGCCGAGCGTCGCCTTGAAGGCCTTCTCCACGACGGCGTGCGAAAGCCCGAGGTGGGCGAACACGTCGGAGGCGGACAGCCTGTCGCGGACGTTCTTTCTGATGAATACGAGCGCCTTGGAGATCCACGGCGGATCCACGGGATATATCTCCGAGGACGCGCGCGTGACGACGCCCTTGGGCGGAAGGAACGATGCCGGCGGATGCGCCGCGGCGGTCGACGAGGTCATCATCCTGTCGAGAATCCTCGCCGCCTCGTATCCGATGCCGAACGCGTCAGGGTCGATCGACGAAAGCATGGGCGTGGAGAACGAGCAGAGCAGCGTATCGTCATCCACTCCGAGGATCGCGACGTCCTCGGGAACCCGCAGTCCGATCTTGCGGCATATCTTCGAAAGCTGGTACGAACGGAGATCGTGGCAGCAGAAGACCGCGCAGGGCAGGGTCAGTCCGCGAAGCCACTTTTCAAGCTCGGCCTCGTCCGGAATCTCCTCGACGCATTCGTTCAGGATGACGTCGCGGGTGAAGTTTGCGAGTATCCTGTGCGGAGTCCTGTAGACGCTGCAGGGATAGTCCGACTTCGCGAGCTCCCTGACGAATCCGTCGCGGCGCGCGTCGGAGTAGCGGATGCCGTCGTATCCGCAGAAGCCGAAGTTGACGAACTTCCTCGTGAGGAAGTGGCTGACTGCGAGACGCGAGATCGCCGCGTTGTCCGCATCCGCCACGCCGAAGCCCGAGTTCTGGCGGAAGAAGACGTCCACCACCGGCCTGTGCAGACTCCTGAGACGACGAGCGGAATCCTCGTCGAGGACGCGGAATATGAATCCGTCGTAGTGCGTGGCGTCCCCCTTCACGTCCGGGACGAATTCGAGAGACCAATCGCCCTTCGTCTGAGCATACTCGGCAACGCCTTCGCAGAAACGCCTGCCATAGGCGCGCGACCTCTCGACAGTCAGGGCAATTTTCTTCATGCGGTAATTATAGCACTATCCACCACGACCTATCAATGGGAAATATTGCCATGATGATTGACATTCCTGACACGGTGATTCTCAATTCCGCAAGGGACCCGGCG
>ODAJ011951920.1_pt1 | contig 12987 bp, 7 predicted proteins | sample 1539241 | NCBI WGS metagenome assembly ODAJ01 (sample SAMN02144231, study PRJEB22623) | gut metagenome | biome: sheep rumen | host: Ovis aries | place: New Zealand | reverse complement strand
CTAACGGACTTCACGCTAAGTGATTGATAATAAACAGTTAATAAACAATAAATATTTTCCAATTATTTGGAAAGCAACATAGAAGAAGAATGGCTTCATCCACAAGATGAGAAAAAGAAAACTGAAGGTATTGTGTGGGGCGATGTTGAGTTAACCGAAGATGGTCATTTTTTTAAAGCAGACGACAAGAAAAATCAGAAAGTAAATTTCATTCCAGGAGGTAGTATCCGTGCTATGTCTGCCATCTCCATTCAGATTGCACTTGAAAATGTTGGTTGTGTCCACTATGCCCTTCGAATTGTCAGCCGAATGATTGACTCACTCAAAGATATGAAAGAAAAGCAATCTATCATTGACCTCGTCTATAACAGACTCTGTAACCAACCAAACTCTGACTACAACCAGCTTTGGCTACAGAACATGACCTACATACGAGACAAGAAGAATGAAGCATCACCATATTCACTTCGTCTCTGCCAACTTGTTGCAGGCAAGAATGTTCACGCATTATGGAATAATGAGTGGTTGAATTCTGTATTAGCAGAAAATCTTCCTTATGATTCTATTGTAAACAAGGAAACCTTGAAGAAGGTAACACCTGTGATAATGTTTAGGGAAACAAGAGCATATAATGAACTAACGTATTAATTTAAATGGATAGATTCAGATTATTAGGATATTATCATTTTCCTAATCAGGTCATGAAACCTGAGACTGAATTTGTAGAAGAAGCGAAGGAACTTGCGAGGTTACTGACATCTTCTATAAATAGTTTATTAACCAATCCTGAAACAGATGAGTACTTAAAATCAATCATTAAAGACGGAGCTGTATTTATCTTCAAGGATGAACAGAGTCGGTTATATGGCTTTTTTAGCAAAGACAACACCGCACGTCTATCAAACGTTAAATACAACAAGACCGCTATAACACAAGCCCCTTTGAAATATAAGGCATGGTTCTTTCCTGGTCGTCCAATCAGATTATATAAGACGGATGGGGAAAACAGTGAAAGATCTCTTACTAATAATAACTCTTCAAAAAATACCAATATGGGTTTGAAAACTACAATTGCTGCACCAGCAGTTAACTCAAAAGCTCAAGAACGGGTCTTTGACAAAATGTACATCACCAATGTTGAAAAAAGATTGAGGGAACTCAACTCTCCGTCTGACAATGACAAAAAACGTTGGGTTTGGGAGCTTATTCAAAATGCCAAGGACACTATTGCCAAAGATCCTTTTAGGAATACGATTGATGTCAGAATCGAAATAACTAAAGGTGATAAGAATGAGGATATAGTTCGTTTTAGGCATAATGGTTCACCATTTACGCCAGATGCCCGATTAGGTTTGCTATATAAATATAGTGAGGATAAAGAGAACCAAGAAAGTACAGGACGATTTGGAACTGGCTTTCTGACTACTCACTGCTTATCAAAGGTAGTCACTATTGAGAGCAACATGTATTCCAATGAAGAATGTACGGAAACTTGTGGCTTTTCTGTGACTATGTATCGCGACGGAATTATCGCTTCTGAGTTGATCGACGGATTACGGAGAATGAGAGAATCAGAGGCTTTCTTCAATGAAACCTTTGACTGGACAACATTTACTTATCATGTCACTTCTGAGTCTGGTAGGCAAGCAATCAAAATGGGACTGGAGAACTTCCGGGAGAATATTGCCCAGACTATGCTGTTCTGTAAAGAGTTAGCATCAATCGTGTTGGATGACAATGGTAAGATTACAACTATTGTCAGGAAGCCTTCGATACCTCTTACGGAAGACATTATGCTTTCTGAATTTGAGATTACGGGTGAAGTTAATCTTACCCGTCGTTTTATTCATACCTCTTATTGTGAGCATAATGAAGATTTGTCAAAACGTTATCGAGCCAACAGGAGTATGCGTCTTGATACAGCTGTAGAAGTTGATTCGGAGAACAACCTCGTTGATATAGAAGACAAGACCACTTTCTTCTGTGTCATGCCTCTCGTTGGCATTGAAACCCAACTCAATGAACCCCTTATTATTAACAGTCCTGATTTTGAACCAGACCAAGAGCGACAATCTCTTCTCTTATCTGGTATAACTTGGAATGAGGAGAAAGATGTTATTACGGAAAATGGCATAAACAGAGCTATTTACGAACAAGTTTTCCCACTATACACTAAACTCGTCAAATACCTTACGGACAATCAATTCGGGAGATTGTACTACCTTGCGAATGGATTGGACAGGACAAAAAAACATGAGAAACTTGATCATGATTGGTATAAGCCAAATGTTATTGATAAGTATCGCGAGATACTTATGCAATACCCTGTAGCTGAAGCCCAAGATGGCTCTGGCTACATGAAGTTGGGGGAATGTATTATTGTTAAAGAGCCAGTGCAGAAGGACGAAGACAAGATTTACGACCTCCTAAAGTCCGTTCATCCAGCAAAGTTGATTAACAATAATCACGAATGGTCTGAATATCTTTGGAAGGATGGACTCTCCATTTGGAACACAGAAACATTATGTAGCGAGATTGAACAGAAGGCTAATTGGACAACAATCGATTTAACCGGAACAGAGTTAGCTGCTTGGTACAATGATTTCTTGGCTCATGTATTAGCGTATAATGAGCTGTTCCTTAAGGAACACGCTCTTCTGCCTAATATGAATGGCGACCTTCTTAAGAAGGACCAAGAGGATTTCAAACAAGGAGAGCACATTAACACTTTTGTAATTGGGCTTTTGTCTTCTCTCGGAAAAGATGTTAAGCCTACATTACTACACGAAGAAATAACAAGTGTATCTCTTGAATCAAAATACAACTCGCAGAGCTATAGTGCTGATATAAACAAGTTAGCTAAGGCTATCATTGACGATGAAAAAGAACTGCATAAAGTAAACAAGCTTCTTCCCTTGTTATCAGTAGTTCCTGATGATGCACAGAAATACAAACCAGAGTTCTTGGGCCGCAGAAAAGAATTCTTTGAGATATGCAAGGCTCTTTATCAATTGAACGATGCAACTATATCTTGTGACAACAACCTGTTAGAGGGAGCTTGGAAAGAGACTGATGAGTGGTTGGTGACGAATATTCTAAATTCGTTAAATACCCTTGGTTGTTTGTCAAAACTTCCTGAAGGACTTGATGCAAAATGGCTGAATTCCACAATAAAGTCCCTAAATGTCAAGACGGATAAGCTGAACATATATGCTGTACTTCCCAACCAAAATGGCACTTTCTGTTGTCAAAAGGACTTGTATGAAGATTCTGGGGTTCCAGAAGAATTGAAAGACAGCATCTTTGACAATGTTGGGATTAACTATAAGGATATCCTTCTTCATGAGGATATTGTGGCATCTGATTTTGCAGTAGTCCAGAAGAAGACTATCTCATCTTTTGCTTCAGAACTTAATGATGCTGTTACCGAATCTTCGAATAAGAATTTAGGTAATAATTTTAATGGCTCATACCACAAATATCCTAAAGATATACTTTATGGGATCGCATCATATATGATTAGGTTGCTGCCAGAAAACAAAGAAGCTACTTTGTATAAAAACCAATCCTCCTTGCTCTCAATAGCTCAGGCATTTAGTCTTGCAGAAGGTCTTATCGGATATATAAAATATGAAAACAGCAATCTGTGGAATAAAATAAGCTTCTATGCAGCATGTGATATATGGGAAAAAATAGAGGAATTCAGCACGATAACCGAACTATGTACGTTTGTGAAGAAGGGTGAATCCGATGTTATCCAGCTACTAAACTCATATTATGCATATGAAGAGTATGCAGACATCAACTTTGATAGCGACAAAGTAGTACCGAATCAAAATGGTGACCTACGAAGCAAAGATGACCTTTATAAAGAAGAAGGTGAAATCAATGAACGCTTAAAGGATATAATCAACAATTTGTCTGAAGTTGATGATAAGGTTGTAGATCTTCGTAGTCAGCTTGTTGATAAGCGTGTTGTCATAAAGCTTGATAAAGTTCGCAATGAGAAATACGCTTATGGCTTGATTGATGAGTCTATAGATCGGCTGTATCAGATACCTGCCAAGTGGGAGGAAGAAAGTTATATTACAGCATCTCAAATGCTCATCGAAGAATGGGGTGATCAACATAGAGGTCTCTTTGAAGATAACTTCCCAAGAGTCTTCCCTAATAAGGAGAAGATTTTGATGAATGTTGTATGGAAGAAAGAAAAGCGTGAGTTGATGATGACTGTCAGCACTCAGCTTACAGAGGAACAACTTAAAATTATAATTGAGAACAGTTCAGCTATCGGAGAATTATCATCTAAAGTAAAGGAACTTGAAGATGAGAATGAAATTCTGAGAAGCCAGTTAGCTGCCATGGGTATGACTCTGACAACAAATCCAGAAGATGAAAATGCTGAAGATTTCAATCCTGATAAATTAAGTGACATCATTGTCCCCATCGACATTGATACAGTAACGGAAACTGGCGAGCACAGAACAATAACTGTTGCAGAGCCGCAATATGCAGGTCTTTCTAGAGAAGAGATGTACGCCTATTTAATTCAGGCAAAAACTGATGTGAAGTTATATCTCGAAGACAGAGGATATACGTTTGAACGTGGCATTTGTGAAGATGCCTGGTGTAATATCTACGGTGTAAAGAATCCTGAAGGAAAGGATGTCCCCATTGTAGTGCATAGCTACAAATCACGCAGAAGAGCATTTTCGCTTAACGCCTCAGATTGGGAACAACTATCAAAAGAAGGTTCCATGCTATGGGTTGTCACCCATGATGGCCCGCAATGTGTGCCGTTCTACGCTCTGCCACGCGATACGAATACGATTGCAATCACTTTCAGCCCTGAGAATATGCAATACAAGAGCAGATGCATAGCACTCGCAGAAACGTTGAGGTATTTCAAAGGGTTGCACTTCAACTTTGGAACGGCAATAAGTCAGAATAAGAGTCCTGAGCCATTCAACAATCCTAAGAAAGAATTGGAATTGTCAATAAAGAGCAGTATGCTTGATATGTATGACTTGCCTGTTCAGGATGCGCCAGCGTCACTAACTGCAGATAGCCAAGAAACTATATTGTAATCGCTATGATTATTGATAGAAGAAGTCATTGTCAGTTTCTAGAAGATGAATTAAAAGCACAGACGGAGGAATTTAACAAAAAATTCCTTTCAAAAGCTGTTTCTCTTCTTTCTGAAGCAAAGGAAATGTTTGTCGGGCAATTCCTTAAGTTTCGTGATGGTGAAATGATCATGAAATTTCCCAATACACGCTCACTTCCCAGAAGAGGTGAACATCTTGTATGTATGGTGCTTCCTGATGAACTGAGGAATTACCGTAATTGGGGAGATATGACCTATAGAGATTTATATAGGTCACGTTATGCTTCTACAGAAGCTGTGTGCATTTGGCATTCTCCTGCCGATGACAAAAGATTTTCTTTAGTTGGTTTCAATGGTATTACTTTAGATTTTGCATCATTTATTGAGCACAGCCCTGGTGTAATCCTAACCTTTGCTCCTCAATGGCCTCCCTTGGATTATGTCATGAATCTCCAGAAATTATCTAATGACATCTTCAGTACAGGTGTGTCGCAAGTGTTAGATATGGATTACCAAAAGAAGGACTGGGAACCGATCTTAATTAAACAGGGTAATGTGTCTGATTTTGTCTATTCCCAGCTAAATCTAACTGACACGCTAATCCTCCAAGGGCCTCCAGGCACAGGTAAAACATATATGATTTCAGAGTTATGTGCGAGATTATGCAGTGAGGGAAAATCTGTATTGGTTACCGCATTGACAAATCGCGCATTGATGGAAATAGCTCAAAAGCCACAATTAGCCTCTTTCCTGAATGATGGGAAAATTTATAAGACCAATATAACGAAGGATGAATATCAAGAACTGAGGAATTTGCAGCTTATGAAAGAAATCACTCCTATTAGTTCTGCCTTGGTCTTGTCTACTTATTATATAACGAGTGGTTATGCTGCAGCTTTGTCAGTAGAAAAGCCATTTGATTATGTCATAATGGATGAAGCGAGTCAAGCCCTTCTTGCCATGTTCGCAGCCAGCAGGAAAATGGGTAAAAAGAATCTTTGGGTTGGTGATATACATCAGCTACCTCCCATTGTTTCCTTAAATGGCGATAGGGTCAAGTTTGGCAACTATGATACAATGATATACGGTTTGCAGGTGTTGGCAGATAATAGTTCTTGGCCAATATATCAACTTACTAACACATATAGGTTTGGACAGCGTACTTCCGATTATACTGGTTTATTTTACAATGGCTCTTTGGTATCAAAGTATACTGATAAGATAAGCGTACTGCCATCATTGAAAAAAGTGCTTAATCGTGATGGAGGCCCTTCACTTGTATTAACAGACATGCCGTCGAGTGATAGGTCACCTGAGTTCGCTATTCTTTTAGCAACATATATAGTCGGAGCTATCGTATCAGATGACAGCAGTAAAGACATCTCCATTCTTACTTGTCTAAGAAAAACGACAAGTGATATTCAATTGTGCGTGAACCAAAATATTCCTGCAAATGCCAATGTCAGAGTTGAGACTGTTGCTAGGATACAGGGATTGACTACCGATATAACCATCTTTTTTGTTCCAAATGCATCTTATCTTCGTACATTAGAACCACATCTGTTTAATGTTGCAACCAGCCGAGCTAGAGAATATACAATTATTATTGCTGATAAAAATGTTCTTGAATACTCCAAAATATTAAATCCAACAGTCCGTCAATATTTAGAACGAGTAAAAGAAGAACAGTCTATTTATATTCCATCCACTAAACAGAATGAGAATTTATCATTAATGCAACTATTGCTTTTAGGAAAATGAATATGACGAAGATTATTTTTGTGGTAGCAATGCTACTTTCTATGTCCCAATTCATGATGGCTCAAAATAAAACCATCATTGGAACAATTGTTGATTCAGAGACAAAAGAATCGGTTTTTGGAGCAGTAATAACCATGGGTGACCATAATGTCTATTCTGATATAGATGGAAGGTTCTCCTTACCAGCAGAGGAAGGTAATAATGAAATTACTGTAACTTACGTTGGCTATAAGTCTATAACTATTAATGTTTCCAAGGAGCGCAACCTCGGAATACTGGAAATGAAGATGGATACTCGTGTATTACCAGATGCAATCATCACTTCCCAATTGGCAGTTCCAAGAAAGACTCCTGTTGCTGTCAACAACGTCCTCGCCTCCCAGATTGAGGAGCGTCTGGGTAATGACGAATTTGTAGAAGCATTGAAATTTTCGCCTGGTGTCCATCCCAACAGGGTTGGAGGCAGTTGGGCAGACTCTGAAATATTTGTTCGAGGGTTTGACAATACCAATGTAGCGACTTTGATCAATGGTATTCCTGTAAATGACATGGAGAATGGAACCGTGTATTGGTCTAACTGGGCAAGTTTAAGTGAAGTTACATCTGTAATGCAGGTCCAAAGGGGTATTGGTGCCACCAAGCTCAGTGCTCCGTCAGTAGGTGGAACAATCAACATCATTACAAAAGGTATAGAAGCTAAAAAAGGTGGAAGCGTCTCTCAGTCTTTTGGCAATGATGGTTATCAAAGAACATCTTTTAGTCTTAGTACAGGCTTGATGGACAATGGATGGGCTATCAATGTGTTAGGCAGCTACACTCATGGAGATGGATATGCTCAGGGAACAAACTTCAAGGTTTTCAACTATTTTGCAAATATCTCCAAGCTGTTCAATGCCAATCATCAGTTGAGTTTTACTATCTTTGGTGCTCCGCAGGAACATTACTCACGTTCAAATGCCTTGACTAAGGCAGACTGGGAAATGGTACGCACAAAGTATAGTCAAGATAAGGATTGGAGAAGATTTAATCCTGACTATGGATTCAATAGTACCGGCCAACGTAAGACAGCCGACTATAATAAGTACCACATGCCATTCATGACATTGAAGCATCTATGGCAAATAAACGAAAAATCGAACTTGACAACAACTGTATATGCAGCCTTGGGTAGTGGAGGTGGCTATAATGGAAAGGCCAATGAAACAACCTATTCTGAATATGACTGGTATGGTTCCGATTACGGAAAGCTAAACATGAAATTCAGGGCTGCTGATGGCACGTTTGACTATGCAAAGATAGAGGCCATCAATAAGGCTTCTGATAGTGGTTCAGAGTTGATTATGTCCAGAATCCGTGGCAAACAGAACTGGTATGGTCTGCTTTCGACCTTTTCAAGCCAGGCTTTTGGCTGCATAGACTGGTTTGCAGGTATTGATTCCCGGTATTACAAGAATCAGCATACAAACGAAATCGTAGACTTGTTTGGCGGTGAGTATTATATAGACCCATGCCGTAGTGAGGTCAACATCAACAATAATGCCCTGGCCACTGATGAATGGAAGAATCAGCATCTTGGCGTAGGTGATGTCGTTTACCGTGACTATGACAGTTTCATTCTTCAGAATGGCATATTTGCACAGGCAGAGTACAACAAGAACAATATCAATACTTTCATTTCCGGCTCTATCAACCTGACTGATTTTTGGAAGTATGACAGATTCTATAATACAGGCTCCAATGCAAGATCTGATACCAAGGGCTTCTGGTGCGGAAACATTAAAGCTGGTATCAATTATAATTTTGATGCCCACAACAATGCTTTCTTCAATATAGGTTATAATTCGAAGGCTCCTCAGTTCAAGTCAGGTGTATTCATGTCTGCGACCTCATCTAATGTGACGAATGATAGAGTAAAGAATGAGAAATCGTTCTCCACGGAGTTTGGTTATTCTTTCCACAACAGATGGCTTGTTTTCAAGGCAAACGCATATTATACCAAATGGCTTGATAAGAGCATGACAAAGAAAGGCAAAATTACTGAGCAGTATTACATCAATATGACAGGTGTTCATTCCAAGCATATGGGATTGGAATTTGAATTGAGGGCAACGCCAGCTCATTGGGTAGAGGCAGGAGCTATGTTATCTCTTGGCAATTGGAAATGGGACAGTGACAATGTGAAGGGCTATGCCTATACTCTCAGCGGACAGGCAGTAACTCCTGATGGAGGAATAACCACCCCTGGTGCTCCAGACCATGCTTATGCTACGATTAATATGAAAGGTATTCATATCGGTGGCTCAGCTCAGACGACAGCAGCGATTGATGTCACCTTCAAGCCATTTACCGGATTCCGCATTGGCGGTGGCTTCACACATTACTCTCGCAATTATGCTTACTACTCGTTGTCTGGCAGCAACCTGAAACTTGGGAAGGAAATGAATGTCGTAGAACCATGGAAGATTCCTTCTTATGGCTGTTTCGACCTCTGGAGTTCATATAAGTTCATGTTAGGCTCCCTGCATGCGACAGTCTCTGGCCAAGTTAGCAATGTGTTCAATAACCACTATATAGAAAAAGCATGGAATCCGACCATAGCAAGCCAAGATATAGTATCAGTAAATCCTGATGACGTATATCTGTTCTATTCCATCGGAAGAACCTGGACTGTGAAATTAAAGGTTGATTTCTAATAGGCTGATATGGACTTTTTTAGACTAATCTTGCGCTTTATCCCTGAATACAAAGGGCGTATCACAGCATACGTCCTTATGAACTTTGTCGCTTCAGTTTTCAGCATATTCAGTTTTATTGCGCTAATTCCTCTTATCCAGCTTCTTTTTGGCTTGTCAGACGAGACCTTTGAATATGTTGAGACAAAAGGATTGTCTTCTTACAATGGCTTTCTAGATGCAGCCAAGAACAACATCATGTACTATTTACAGGAGCAGATGGCTGTGAATGGTAAAACATGGGTGTTGTTTGCTATAGGCGGATTTGTGGTACTCATGTCATTCCTGTTTAATATCGTATCGTATTTTGCCTATTGGGTGCGAATACCTATCAGAACAGGTATCTCACGTTCATTAAGACAAGATGCATATAACAGGATAGTGAACATGCCAGTGTTGGCTTTTTCCAAGGAGAATCGTGGAGACTTCGTTTCCCGAATGACTAGTGATGTGGATGAGATTGACTTCGGCATTGGAACTACGCTTGATATGTTTATCAAAGATCCGATACAGATTATAGTGTACATCGTAACGATGGTCAATATATCGGCTAATTTAACCATGTATGGTATGGCATTGTTATTGGTCATTTGCTCGATAATACTGTATCTGGGACGGATTATGCAGCGGATTACTTTCCAGGCACAGACCAACAGGGGTAAGATTCTTTCTATGTATGAACAAACGATAGGTGTGCTTCCAGTTGTGAAATCTTATAGCACAGAACGTGATTTTTCAGATAAGTTCAGTGTGCTCAATTACGAAACCCAGCGTATTTTCAACAAGCAGAACAGGTTCTATTCTCTTGCCTGGAGTTGCACGGATTTTTCTCTGGTTGCCATTATCGTTTTGATACTATGTATCAGTGGAGAATTGATTCTGAACGGCGAATCAGCTATAGGCCCTGCAACCCTTATCGCTTTCCTTGGCGTTTTCTATTCTCTTATTGCTCCGATGCGTGACCTTATGAAATGTACCTTTGGTATTCGTAAGGCAATGGCATCTTTGGAGCGTTTGAACAGGGTACTTCGTATTGAGCAGGAATCAGATTCAGTAAAAGAAGAGTTAGTGGTTCGTCATACAGATGAGCCAGTCATTGAACTTCGAGGTGTATCGTTCCGTTATGAGAACGATGATGTCCTTAAAAAGGTATCTATCAGAGTCAAAGAAGGAGAAAAGATAGCGATACTTGGTTCAACAGGGTCAGGAAAGTCCACTTTAGCAGGCTTAATATCCCTGTTATATAGCCAGAATGAAGGAGAGTTCCTAGTAAATGGAAAGGATATCAGTGCATATAGTGTCAATTCCGTCAGAAAGAACATTTCATATGTTGTTCAGGATCCTCTTCTTATACAGGACACCATCTTCTACAATATCACGTTGGGAAACAAGGACTTCACAAGAGAAGATGTTGTCAAAGCAGCTCAAAAAGCACATATTCATGATTTTATCATGGGGCTACCCATGCAATACGAAACTGTAATTGGGGACAGGGGAACGTTGCTGTCCAGTGGTCAGAAACAATGTATAGCCCTTGCCCGTGCTTTCATTAAAGGTGCTCCAATATATATCATGGACGAGGCAACTTCTGCATTGGATCCAGAATTGGAAACTCTTGTTCTCAATGAACTGAAGGGTGGAATGGCAAATAACACATCCATAATCATTACACATCGTGTAAGCACTTCTCTAGATGCCGACTATGTTTATGTGATAGATGACGGCAAGATTGTAGAAGAAGGTACCCCAAAACACCTGTTCGAGAAAGATGGGCTTTATAGAAGTTTGGCTGTTATACAAAATATTAAGCTGTAGTAATGGAACTGAAATGTAATAGAGTATGAGGATTATACATATGTCTGACCTGCATCTTACGAAGGACGGATGTCCTATCTGGGAAACGAATACAATGGAACATTTCAATCAGTCCATTGACATCATTCATGGTATGCAGAATATAGATGTCATACTTGTTACAGGGGATATTTCCGATGATGGTTCTGAGTGGACGTATCAATATGCAGACAGATTGTATTCAACGCTTGGAATACCGACGCTATGTTGTCCTGGTAATCATGACTCTCAGAAGATGATGCTATGTGAATATAAGCCCTCATTCTATCAAGTATTACCACATTCTTGTATAATAGAAGGATGGAAATTTGTGATGCTCAATTCTGTTGTTTTTGCTGAAGATAATCCTGATCAAAACAAATCAAGAGGATATCTTTCTGATGAATCATTAAGTTATGTCAAGCGAGAATTGGAGGAAGGACTTCCGACAATAATAGCTCTGCATCACCCTCCATTGGAACCAGGAGGGTGGTTGAATAGAAGGCTGCTTGAAAACAGGGATGAGTTTAATCAGACCATCAATAGCTATCCCAATGCTCGTTTAGTGATTTATGGCCATATCCATTATTTTACTGAAGTTCAACAAGGTCATATCAAATATAGTTCTTCAACATCTGTTGGATTCGCTTTCGACAAGGATTTGCCCAAGTTCCAGATTGCTGACGGCTTAGAAGGGTTTAGCCTTATTGAAATAAATAATGATATCATTGATATTACGAATGTAAAACTATATAATATCTTTTGTAATAATCAAAGATCTATTTTATAAAATATGTAGGGGGCATTCTACGATAAGGATGCACCTTCAGATAGAAGATAAAGTGGTTTAATTTACTTGTAGTTTATAAAAAATTGGAATAATATGTTATTTGGAAATAAAATTAAAGAGCTCAGAGAAGAGCAAGGATTGTTGCAACGGCAGTTGGCAGCATTCTTGGAAATAGACACGCCGATGTTCAGTAAGATTGAGCGTGGTGACAGAAGGGCAAAACGTGAGCAGGTTATCAAGCTTGCAGAATATCTGCATCAGGATGAAAAGGAGATGCTTACCCTTTGGTTGGCGGATAAGTTCATTGATGCTGTTAATGATGAGCAAGAGCGTGACCTCTGCAACGATGCTATCATTATAGCGCAGGAGAAAATTAAGGCATTGTAATCATGGGATAGACATCTTCACTCTTCCATGTATAACCAGCCCGAATCAAGAAAAATCATTAGGTTTGTGATTTTTTCTGTGTTTTCTTTTGGTTGTTTGGGGAGAAATCTGTACCTTTGTAGTGATTTTGTAACATGTTGATTATCAATGGTTATTCCCATTTTTGCGATATGTGTGCAACATCCGGTGCTAACACATTGATAGTCAGTTAAAGTCGTTTTCGAGGAGGTGACGTAACTCCAATAAGACAACATATTTTCAAAGATGAAGGATTCTAATAAGAGTCCTTGAGGTGTACTGATTTAGGTTGACAGTTTATACTCTTAATTTCAATACTGGTTTACAAACCATTTTATTTACATTATTTGTCTATGTTC
>ODAJ012152144.1_pt1 | contig 12992 bp, 12 predicted proteins | sample 1539241 | NCBI WGS metagenome assembly ODAJ01 (sample SAMN02144231, study PRJEB22623) | gut metagenome | biome: sheep rumen | host: Ovis aries | place: New Zealand | reverse complement strand
CCGATATACCGTTTGTCATTACTTGGCGTGGCTATTCTCAACAGCTGTCAGACCCATCTGTGAGATTCTATACACAAAGTTATTAAATGCTGTGTAGGGCGGCAACTGACCAACAAACTCCTCAACGGCATAGCGCTGAGCCTCTGTCAAGTACATAAACAGTGACTCTTTATTCTCAAGCTGCGACTCCAGTTCCTTGAGAGCCTTCTGGTCTACATCCTTCCAAGTGCGATTGGCACGGGTGACGAGCAGGTTAACAGTACCCATGTTCAGAAGCGACGGCGAGATAGGATTGTCGTCAAGATTAGGATACTCCACAATGGCAATCTCATTAGGCATGAGGTCTGGACACAAGTCCTTAATATCCTTTGCCATGATATACTTGCTGTCCTCAGCCAGGAAATCTTCGTCATAGGTCAGAAGGCGCACCTGCAAACCTATGGAAATCCAATAGTTCTGCAACTCTTGGGCCAAATAGCTCTTACCATTCTGGGCATCGGTGGAGAGCAGGTTGAGCACATTCTGCTGGTCTTCCTTGAAATGAGGCAGCAACGATTTGGAAAGCTGGCGCAGAGCCATGTCACTAATCGTCTTGTTATAGCGGCGGTAGCGTAAGTTGCTCTCCTTGGGGAAGCAGCCCATAACGGGAATCTTAGTAATTCGCTCTGAGCGCATACGGTCACGCAATGTGCGGTCGAGCAGCTCTATGATAAAGAAATACATAGCCGTAAAGAGGAATGCCAGCGCAAATGCACCAAGCAGAATCATCATGCGATTGGTCGGCTGGGCATTCATCGGGAACATCGGCGGATTCAGCACATGCAAGGAAGCGGTAGACATCTGCAAGTTACGCTGGCGAAGACGCGCAGCATTCAAGGCACGCAGCATCTCCATATAGTTACCCTCAATAAACCCGATATGACGGTCTTTACGCGCAATTGTAGCGCCAATAGGTGCATAATATAGTAAGTCTTTGTCTATCTGCTGCCGCATGATATCCTGAGCTGTCATCTCTGCTTTTGTACGCTCAAGAATAAGCACCTGCTCCAACCAACGTGAAATCATGTCAGTAGCCTTCACACCTGTCTCTGTGCTATAAGAACCTGCTTCAATATCTTTTGTCAGATTCTTTACTCTCTCCAGTGATGAGCGGAGCATTTTTTCGGCCTGTGCCAACTCTAACTGAGCTTCATTATTTTCTCCCCCCTCACTGTTCATCAGCTTTAGGTTAGAGATACGAGACTGGATACGGGAAATATCAGTTACCTGATCGGTAAAATTCTTGTTGGCACGTATGATCTTTGCACGATCGCCTAACTGTCGCTCCAAATAATCAATCATTGCCTTACTGGTGGTGTAGGCCATCAGCTGATCGTTGTTTGAAGTCTTATGCTGCGCGTCCATGCCGGCAACCTGCTTAGTCTGCTCACCATAATTAATGATGCGCTTGTCTACATTATATCTGATGAGGTCATCCTCTGCGTTGGTCAGGATACGATATAGACGTGCAACCTCCTTCTCAAAGAACTTAATCACATTATTGGTTTCACCGAAACGCAAATTCTGATATTGGCGCGCAAAGACGTCATTAAGAATATCCAAAGTGTTGTAAGCCACACCGGCATCATTAGCAGAATATCCGATGTCGATAATATCACTCTTTTGGAGTTGGATGACCTTTAGCCGGCTCGTAATGCTGTTAATACCAAACCACGGGTGGTAATTTAGTATACCAAATAAATAGTTATCGGGAGTAGGCTTCTCATAGGCTTTCAAGTTAGCATAAGTGCCGTCTTCACTATTATGGTTGATTAACGCCTTAACAGCTGCAGGCACTGTAGCATTCAACTGCCGGAAATGTTCCGCAGAAATATAGTTATTGTCCTTGTTGGGATTACCATACATCATACAACGGGCAAAAAGACGGAGAGAAACCTCATGTATCGTTTTGTCTGTAGTAATGATAATCATCAGGTTTGTCAGGTTCGTATTCGTGTTACCACCGGCGGCACCCGACCCTCCTTCAATATTGTAACCGGTAATCATACCTGTATAGATAGTGGTGCTCGTGTCGTAGACACGCTCCATATTGCGCGTCATAAACCATGCCACCACAAGGGCTATCAATGGCAATATAATCAGATACCAACGTATCTTATATAAGAATCTAACTATATATCTGAATAAATCCATAACTATTAGGTTTTTAATTTCTCAAAACTTACTTCTGCTTACTCTTATCCTTAGATGCCTTCTGTTCAGCCTTTTCCAGTTCCTTGATACGCTTTTCCTCCTCTTTGACAACTTTCTTTATACGTTTTTCAACCGCCTTGTTCTGCTTGGCCATCTCCTTCTCAGACTTGTTGATACTGCTGTCTAAAGTGATTTCCGTGGTCGAGTTAGTCAAGATAGGTGTGTGGGTCAATATCTCCAAGGTCAATATGTCTGTAGTAATCTCCGTCTGAAGGTTCTGATACGAAGATACAGCAGCGTCTTCCCTGGCCTTAGTAAAGGCAAAGTCTTCAATACTCATGTTGCCATTCTGGAAATCTTCCAAGTTCAGAGCTCCTGCACCCTGATACATGGCTGCATTCTCACTGGCAGTCTTCAAGCGTATCAAGTCGTTGGTAATCTTTATGAATAGCTTTGCTATCTGCAACTTTAATTCATCATAGGCCTGGTCTTTCTTCAACTGTGCCTGCTCAGCCTCCAAGCGTTTTCTCCTTATCGACGGCTTCAGGTCAAGAATATCCTCTACGGGGATGGCCAAAGCAACGCCTACATTCCAATATTTCTGCTCGCTGCCTTGGAACTGCATGATACGCATATTATAGGATGAGGTACTGTTTCCCCACATATCTGAAACTCCGTAGCTATAACTGGCATGACCTGTAAGATAAGAGAAGATATGGCGCTTCTGCTTGGCGACCTCAGCTTCTGCCAACTGCTGAGCCTTCGCCATAGACATAATTACCGGAGTAGCCTTAGCATTCTCAAACAGAACCGCCAATGGCGGCAGGTGAAATTCCGAGAAATTGATAGTATTCTCACCACTGGAGTCGAAAAAACCGGCACTGATTCCACTTTCGTTGAATTGTGCATAGCCCGTCAGCCCCATTGCAGCGAATAAAGATAGAAACAAAAAACGCTTTGACTTGTTCATATTCCTATTAAAATAGTATCACAGTTAGACATTTTCCTTTTGTACGAAGGCAGTAAGTGTTCTGAATATAATTTTCATGTCAAGCATAAAATTATATGTACGGCCATAAGTAATATCGAGTTGTTTGCGCTCTTCTGCCGACATCATGCCGCCCTTGCCACGCTCTTCAACCTGCCACAAGCCAGTAAGCCCTGCAGGAGCCATAAAGCGGTCGATACTGGAGTCAGCGGTCAGTTTCTCGGCTTCATAAAGCGGCAAGGGGCGATTGCCCACTATCGACATGTCGCCTTTGAGGATGTTAAACAGCTGGGGCAACTCGTCGATACTGTATTTGCGGATGAACCGACCGACCTTAGTGACGCGCGGGTCGTTCTCAATCTTTACGAAAGCATTATTGATTTCCTCTTCCTTCTGCTTGCTGAAATCACTCTCTGCCACCACAAAGTCATCGCCGACAAGCATCACTTCCTCATCGCCAATCATCATGTCTGACTCCATGCCCATAGCCATCATCGCCAACTCGGCATCATCGCCCAAGGGTGCCGTGATAGTCACATTCTTTTCCTCCGGCTGCTCTTTCTCAGCATACTGGTTGCCGGCAGCCTTGCTCACCTCTTTGAGGCGTTTTTCCGCATCAGTATACATAGAGCGGAACTTCAAGAAGTCGAAAACGGTGTAGTTGGTGCCTACACGCTTTGACTTGAACAGCACGGGGCCCGGGCTTTCCAACTTGATAGCAATGGCAGTCAATATAAACACCGGCGACAAGACAATAATCGCCAACCCTGAGAAGAAGATGTCGAACAGTCGCTTCCAAAGAGGAATCTTGAACCTCAGGATATGCTTTTTAGAGACTTGATCATCAAACATGATACTCTCACGGTCGCTGATGAACTGTATCTTCTTATTCAACTCAGTCACCGATGCCGAAAGACTCAATGTGTCATTGATGCCGCAGCGTTGGTATATGTCACGTTCTTCGTTCGAAAGTTGGTCTGTGAGCAGGATTATATATATATTAGGACATTGCTTGCGAAGATAGGTAATAGCCGTGATGTCCTCATTGCGCACGTTCTTTTCAAAGAAAACAATGAAATGCTCATTGCGTACGTGAGGTGCGCATGCCGAGGCAGCGTCCTTGTACGTCTTTGTCATCTGTACAAGCCGCCCTGGTATATATTTTAAACGTTCCTCTGTCTGAGGGTTGTTGCCTAAATATACAATACCTATCATAGTTTCAAATAGGTAATATGATTAGTTGGGTAATATCTTTTTCACGCGAATCTTCAGCTCCATAGGATTGAAGGGCTTTACAATATAGTCCTCAGCACCTATCTCAAGCAAGCGGATACGCTCGCTGGTAGAGTCTTCACTGGAGAGCATGATAACAGGGATATGCCGGAACAACTCATTCTGCTTAATCCACTCCAAGAAATCGTCGCCGCGCATGCCCGGCATACGGATGTCCGAAATAATCAAGTCAGGGGTATTGCCTGCCTGCAGCCACTTTACGCCCTGTAAGCCATCGGGCAACCACTGTACGTCATAGTCGCTCATAAGATAGATAGAGAGCACCTTTGCGATAGTTTCTTTGTCGTCAAGAATCAGAATTTTCTTTTTCATATATGAATACTTTATGTTCAAGTTAATCTTTCTAATGTGCAAAGGTAAACAAAATTTTTTAATTGTGCTCAAATTATTCTAAAAAAATTCTTTTTTAACACAAAAAAGATGAATAACGGATTTTTTTAGGGAATTTTGCGTCTTGAACGTATTATAAAAAACGGCAAAAAAAATGCACATTATGACAAACAGGTATCTATTAGGTTTCGATGTCGGCAGTTCTTCTGTCAAGGCATCGTTGGTAAACGCCGACAACGGCAAGTGTGTGGCATCAGCCTTCTATCCTGAGAAGGAGGCACCAATCATGGCTGTCAAGGCCGGATGGGCCGAGCAAGAGCCCGACTCCTGGTGGGAGTATGCCAAGTTGGCACTAAAGAAAATCATGAGCGACGCCGGAGCTACTGCCGACGACATCAAGGCCATCGGCATCTCATACCAGATGCACGGATTGGTATGCGTTGGCAAGGACCTCAAGCCGCTGCGTCCCGCAATTATTTGGTGCGACTCACGGGCAGTGCCTTACGGCGAGAAGGCTTTCCGGGAACTAGGGGCCGACCAATGTCTGGCCCATCTGCTGAACTCTCCCGGCAACTTTACAGCAGCTAAATTAGCATGGGTAAAAGACAATGAGCCTGCACTTTTCAATAATATATATAAGGTGATGCTGCCCGGCGACTATCTGGCCATGCGTCTCAGCGGCGTGTGCAACACCACTATCAGCGGACTCTCAGAGGGCATGTTCTGGGACTTTAAGAACAACCGGGTGGCCGACTTCCTACTCAACTATTACGGCTTCGACCAGTCGCTGATAGCCGACATCGTGCCCACTTTTGCCCCGCAGTGTGAGGTCTGTGCAGAAGCTGCCGCCGAACTGGGTCTGAAAGCCGGCACACCGATTACCTATCGCGGTGGCGACCAACCCAACAACGCCCTTTCGCTCAATGTGCTTAATCCGGGCGAGATAGCAGCTACGGCAGGCACGTCGGGCGTCGTCTATGGTGTGCTCGGCGAGGTGAACTACGATCCCAAGTCGCGTGTCAACACCTTTGCACATGTCAACCACACGGCCGAGCAGACCCGTCTGGGCGTACTGCTGTGTATCAACGGTACAGGCATACTCAACGCCTGGGTGCACCGCAACATCACGCCCGACATCTCCTACGCCGAGATGAACGACCTGGCAGCCCAGGCGCCTATCGGCAGTGAGGGTGTCACCATTATCCCCTTCGGCAACGGTGCAGAGCGCGTGCTGGAAAACAAAGAAACAGGATGTTCCATCAACGGGCTGAACTTCAACAAGCACAGCAAGGCACACCTCGTACGCGCCGCTCAAGAGGGTATCGTCTTCTCATTCTGCTATGGCATGGAAATCATGCAGCAAATGGGCATGAACATCGGCAAAATCCATGCCGGCAAGGCCAACATGTTCCTCTCGCCACTGTTCCGCAACACGCTGGCGGGTGTCAGCGGAGCCACCATCGAGCTCTACGACACCGATGGTTCTGTGGGTGCGGCCAAGGGCGCCGGCATCGGGGCTGGCATCTACAAAGACAGCCAGGAGGCTTTCGCATCACTTGAGAAGCTGGAGGTCATTGAGCCTGACGCCGCCCGCGCCGACGAATACCGGTCAGCATACGCACGATGGAAAGAGACCCTTGAAAACGTGACCAGAAAAGATTAGGACTAACAAGAGGGGGCGGAAGACTGTTGTCATCTGCCCCCTCTTGTTTATTACCTGTTGTTACATATTCATGCCTCCGTCAACCTGAATCACCTGACCGCTGACATAGCTCGACAGGTCGCTGGCCAGGAATGTAGCCACATTGGCAATATCCTCTACCTGACCGCCACGGCGCAGGGGAATTTTCTTCTTCCACTCTTCCCGCACCGCATCAGGCAACTCGGCAGTCATGGCCGTCTCAATGAATCCTGGAGCTATGGCATTAGCGCGGATACCCTTCGGCCCCATCTCCTGGGCTATACTCTTGGCCAGTGCTATCAGACCGGCTTTAGAGGCTGCATAGTTAGCCTGTCCGGCATTACCATGAACGCCCACCACCGAAGCCATGTTGATGATAGAACCGCCGCGCTGGCGCATCATCACCGGCACACAGGCGTGAATAAAGTTAAACGCCGACTTCAGGTTCACGGCAATCACAGCGTCCCACTGCTGCTCTGTCATACGCAGCATCAGGCCGTCCTTTGTAATGCCGGCATTGTTCACCAGAATGTCAATAGAGCCAAACTCTTCCTTCACGGCCTTCACCACCTCTTCGGTCTGTGCAAAGTCGGCAGCATTAGAGGCGTAGCTCTTGGCCTTCACACCCTTGGCGGCAATCTCCTGCTCGGTTTCTTCGTTCACGGCTAAGTCGGTGAAAGCAATATTAGCTCCCTCCTCAGCAAACTTCAGCGCGATAGCCTTTCCGATACCGCGTGCGGCACCTGTAATCAGGGCCGTCTTACCTTCTAATAACTTCATGTCTTGATTTCTTTGTGATATTAATAATTTCTCATTTCCGTATTTTTCCCAAGGCGCCATACACCACCTTGGCCACTTGTGGCTTCGTGGCCTCTTCGGTCATGCCGTGGGCAATGCGCCCATAGATATAAGGCACTTCCAGACCTTTAATACAATAATGGGTGATGTCGGCCACAAGGTCTACATTGTCAATATCAAACTCCCCATCTTCCTTGCCCTCGGCATACACCTTGCGGAATAGTTCAATCTCGGCATCGTCGAAATTCTTGCGCACCTTCTCCACCATCCAGATATTGCGGAAGAATTCCGCCCTAAGGTTGCCGTTGCGCACCACCGTCTCGCGAATCATGCTTAGATGGGTGTAAATCAGCTCTATCACCTTCTCCTGGGGCCTGATTTTTTTCGCTGCCACCTCGTCTAACTGGTCGCTCAGTCGCTCCAGCTCACTCTCTATGACAGCGTAGTAAATTTCCTCCTTAGACTTGAAATAGGTATACAACGTGCGCCGACCCTTGCCCGACGAAGCGGCAATGTCATTCATCGTCGTATTCTCAAGGCCTTTTTTGGCAAACAACTGACGCGCTACATCTACTAACAATTGTCGTGTCTTGGATATGGACATAATGGTTGCACATTGGTGATTACGTGTGCAAAATTAGGCCTTTTATTTGAAACAGCCAAAAAAAACTGCAAAAAATTTGCATGTTTGCGAAAAAAGCTGTACCTTTGCACCCGCAAATTAGGCAGAGCGCCTGATGAAGCATTGAAAAATAGGGGTAACCCATAATTAATCACTACATCGCGGAGTGGAGCAGTTGGTAGCTCGCCAGGCTCATAACCTGGAGGTCGCACGTTCGAATCCTGCCTCCGCAACTTCAAGAGCCCGATTTTATCGGGCTCTTTTCGTTTGCTACGGCAAGATTCTTCTCGTGCTCCCGGTCGCCGTTATTCCTGCCGGCGGTGAAGCAGAGTTTCAACCACAAGCAGGTCTATAGGGGTAGTTATCTTGATGTTCTCGTCAGAGTCAGACAGCAATGTTATGTCATGACCGTAATATGTCATTAGTGTACACGAGTCTATGAAGTCGTGCCTGCCGTTGGCCAGCGCTTGCTCATGAGCACTAAGCAACTCGTGGAGCCTAAAAGTCTGCGGACTTACCAATGGTCTGACAGCATCGTGCACCATCACCAAGGCGTCTGCACCATTGGTATACTCTCTGGCTGCACACAGTGCGCCATAGAGCCGCTAATTCCCTTTTCCAGTTGTTGCTGTCAGTATCACCTCAAAGGGCTTATGGCTGCGGGTGATACGCTCCATCAGTTCCCTGCGGACAGCCCTTGCCTGATATGAATTCAGGCGGAAGGCAAGCAGAAGAACGACCTCTATATTATATACGGTGACATACAAGTTGTCTTTCTTCTTGATTGTCCGCTCTATAAGCATGGCAACACGGCAGAGTTGTTTGTATACGGCGTCCGGAACGTTAAAGAAAGTAAAAGTTGGAAAAGTTGTGCGCAAAGTTAGTCGAAATGTGCTACTTTCTTGCTACCTTTGCAGTCAAAAATACTATAGTATGTTATGGCATCATTTCAATGGCTAATTAATCTATTCACTACCACCGACTCGGTGGCCCATATAGCCCTGCTCTATGCAGTGGTTATAGCCGTCGGCGTGTATCTGGGCAAGATCAAGATTTTCGGGATTTCATTAGGCGTCACCTTCGTGCTCTTCGCGGGCATCGTGGCCGGACACATCGGCTTTACTGCCCCCACGCCTATCCTAACGTTTATCCAGGACTTCGGTCTCATCTTGTTTGTATTCATGATTGGTCTGCAGGTGGGACCGGGCTTCTTCGAGAGTTTCGGCACCGCCGGCATCAAGCTCAACGGCCTGGCAACGACAGCCATCCTGCTCAATGTCTGCGTGATGTTCGCCTGCTACTTCATCTTCTTCGATACCGGCAACAAGGAGAACCTGCCCATGATGGTGGGTACGCTCTACGGCGCCGTGACCAACACCCCCGGTCTGGGTGCTGCCAACGAGGCCCTGGGCACCGTCTTCGGCACTCAAGCGCCGCCGATAGCGTCGGCCTATGCCTGTGCCTATCCCCTCGGCGTACTAGGCATCATCGGTGCTACTATATTAATAAGGTATATCTGCAAGGTGAAGCTTGAGCAGGAAGAGCAGGATCTGGCAGCTCTGGAAGGCGGCAACGTCTCCAAAAAGCCTCATCACATGCACCTGGAAGTTTCGAACAGGTATCTGGAGGGACGTACGCTGCTACAGGTGCACGACTTCCTGAACCGCGACTTCGTGGTGTCGCGCATCCTGCACGACGGCCACGTGTCGATACCCAACCGCGACACCGTGTTCCACGTTGGCGACCAGATGTACATCGTCTGCGCCGAGGCCGACTATGAGGCCATCGTGGCATTCATAGGCCCCGTGGTGGAGGTGAACTGGGAGCAGCAAGACCAGCCGCTGGTGTCGAAGCGCATACTCGTGACCAACTCCAGCATCAACGGCAAGACCCTGGGACAGATGCACTTCTCAAGCGTCCACGGCGTCAACGTCACCCGCTTTACCCGTCACGGCATGGACCTCTTTGCCTCGGCCTCGCTGCCCTTGCAGGTGGGCGACCGCATCATGGTGGTAGGTCCGCAGGACGCCGTCGACCGTGTGGCCAACCTCATGGGCAACAGCGTGCGCCGCCTCGACGCGCCCAATATCGCCACTATCTTCGTGGGTATCTTCCTCGGACTCATCTTCGGTTCGCTGCCCATTGCCATCCCCGGCATGCCGGTGCCCCTGAAGCTCGGTCTGGCCGGCGGTCCGCTGATTATCGCCATCCTCATTGGCCGCTATGGCTACAAGATCAAGCTCGTTACCTATACCTCTACGTCGGCCAACATGATGCTGCGCGAAATAGGCCTGGTGCTCTTCCTGGCCTCGGTAGGTATCAAGGCAGGCGCCTCGTTCTTCGAAACGGTGGTCCAGGGCGACGGTCTGCTTTATGTGCTCACGGGATTCCTCATTACCATCATACCTATCCTGATTGTAGGCCCCGTGGCACGGCTGAAGTTCAAGTTCAACTACTTCACCATCGCGGGCATGATAGCCGGCACCTACACCGACCCACCTGCTCTGGCCTATGCCAACAGCATCTGCACCAAGGACGCACCGGCCGTGGGATACTCTACGGTCTACCCGCTGTCGATGTTCCTACGCATCCTGACAGCTCAGATGGTGGTACTCTTCTTCTGTGGCTAAAGGCCAAAGCCCTGCAGACACCTCTTCTAGCACAAAAAACAATTATATAATAATGTATAACATCAGACTTATCCTCTGCGGCATGTTGATGGCCGGCACCACGACGATGATGGGACAAGGCGCCCGCAACATCGTTATCAATGAGGTGCTGACCAACAATACCGCCAGCATCGTGGACGAATTTGACGAGCGCCAGGCGTGGATAGAGTTGGAAAACACCTCGTTTACGACCTACAACATCCGCGGCATGTATCTCACTACCGACCGTTCGGTCATGGATCCTCAGATGAGCGTGCCCGACCGCATCAAACGTATGAGCATCATCCCCAGCGGTGACGCCCGTACTAACATTGGCGGCCGGCAACACATTGTATTCTACGGCAACTCCAACCCCGCCAAGGGCAAGTTGCACCTCTCGCTATCCGTACCGCTGTCGCAGCCTGTGTGGATAGGCCTCTTCAATGGCAACGCCACGGAGCTGATTGACTCTGTCACCGTGCCGGCACTCAACGCCGACCAGTCGTATGCCCGCCAAGGCAAGAAGTGGGTGGTCAAGGCTGCCCAAAACGTCACCCCCGGCATAGAGAACTTCATCAAGACCGACGAGACCAAGGACGCCAAACTGAAGCGCGAAGACCCCTACGGCATCGGCATCACACTGCTGGCCATGGGCATCGTGTTCGTCTGTCTGGCAGTACTCTTCATCTTCTTCTCGCTCTTCGGACTACTCATGCGCCACATGGAGACTGCCAAGAAGGTAGCTCAGCACCAGCCCATCAAGCCTATCACCAAGACCGTGGAGAAAACGGCCGAGATAGGTCACAAGACGGGCGTCATACTGCAGGAAGGCCTGAAAACCAAGGGTATAGACCGCGAAATCTACATCGCCGTCATCGGCATGGCCCTGAAACAATATGAAGACGACGTGCACGATGTAGAGTCGGGCATCATTACCATCAAGCAGAAGTCCAGCAGCTGGAACGACGAGTTCCTGCAGATGACACAGTTCCACCAGTAAATTGAAAATTGAAGATTGAAAAAACCTAAATCGACAATAGTAAATCGTAAATTCGTAAATAGTAAATACACGAGATGAATAAGTACCAATATAAAGTTCAAGGTGTCGACTACGACGTAGAGATAGAAGAAGTAGAAGGCAACATTGCCAAAGTCAACGTCAACGGTATACCCTTCGAGGTAGAGCTTCAGAAACCCATCAACGCTGCCAAGCACCCCACGATGACCCGTCCGAAGGTGGAAGCTCCCAAGCCTGCAGCCCCGTCAGCGTCCGCTGCCACTCCCGCCCCTGCTGCCGCTCCTGCTGCGGCTGTCGGTGCCGGCTCTCCGCTAAAGGCACCGCTGCCCGGCACCATCACCGAGGTCAAGGTGCAGCAAGGCCAGACGGTCAATGTGGGCGATGTCGTGCTCGTGCTCGAAGCCATGAAAATGCAAAATAACATCGAGGCCGAGTATGCCGGCACCGTGACCAGCATCACCGTCAAGGCTGGCGACACCGTCATGGAGGGTGCCGTGCTGATGACCATCGGGTAATTGTTTTGCCGAGACAATAAATTGTAAATAGTAAATCGACAAATAGTAAATTACTGAGATGGATTTAGGACAGTTTATCATACAGAACTTCAATGAGTTTCTCACCTACACGGCCTTTGCCAACGCTACGGTGGGCAACCTCATTATGATAGCCGTAGGCGCCTTCTTCATCTGGTTGGCTATCAAGAAGGACTTCGAGCCGCTGCTGCTCGTACCCATCGGCCTGGGCATCATCCTGGGCAATATCCCCTTCCGCGCCGACGCCGGCCTGGAAATAGGGCTCTATGAAGACAACTCCGTGTTGAACATCTTCTACCAGGGTGTGCGTCAAGGATGGTATCCGCCGCTGATTTTCCTCGGCATCGGAGCGATGACCGACTTCACAGCACTGCTGGCCAACCCCAAGTTGATGCTCATAGGAGCTGCCGCACAGTTTGGCATCTTCGGTGCCTACATGGTGGCACTGGCCTTTGGCTTTGAACCCTCACAGGCCGCAGGTATCGCCATTATCGGTGGTGCCGACGGTCCCACAGCCATATTCCTGTCGTCGAAGCTCGCCCCCAACCTGATGGGAGCCATCGCCGTCTGTGCCTACAGCTACATGGCACTGGTGCCGCTTATCCAGCCGCCATTGATGCGCCTGCTCACCACCCAGAAAGAGCGCACCATCAAGATGAAGCCCGGCCGCGAGGTGAGCCAGACGGAGCGCATACTTTTCCCCATCATCGGCCTGCTGCTCACTACGTTTATCGTGCCCTCAGGCCTGCCGCTGCTGGGCATGCTCTTCTTCGGCAACCTGCTTAAGGAGAGCGGCAAGACTACCCGCCTGGCCAAGACCGCCGGCGCCGCCCTCAACGATATCGTGGTGATGCTCCTCGGACTCACCGTGGGCTGTTCCACGCAGGC
>ODAJ012114099.1_pt1 | contig 12993 bp, 8 predicted proteins | sample 1539241 | NCBI WGS metagenome assembly ODAJ01 (sample SAMN02144231, study PRJEB22623) | gut metagenome | biome: sheep rumen | host: Ovis aries | place: New Zealand | reverse complement strand
TGCGTACGGCTATACGGCTCCGGGATCATCCGAGCCCTATGGTGCATTCTACGAGGCAAGTGCCTCCGGCCTTCAGACCGGCCACTGGAGCCGGACGCTGGGCGAAGTGCGGGATAGCAGCACGGTCGGCCCCGCCGTTATGGAGACCTGGTACTACGATGACCACGGCCGTGTGGTGTATCACGTGAAAGGCTATCCTTCCGGACGCCGGATAGCGGAACGGTCCGGCTATGACTTCGTCGGGAACCTGACGGCCGTGAAAAGGACGATGCATGACGGCACCGGGGCACAAGAGCATACGGAGGAATACGCTTACCAGTACGACAACTGGGGGCGCCTGCTGCTGACGACCCACCGGCTGGACGGAAGCGCCGCCCTCAAACTGGCCGAGAATACATACGATTCCGTGGGACGTTTGAGCGGTGCTTCCCGAGGCGGGACGGCTGTTCTGGCGAGTCCGGTCGGCCTGGCGAGTTCCTACACCTACAACGTTCGCGGCTGGCTGACGGGGATCAACGGCCCCCGATTCTCGGAGACGCTGACCTATGAGACGCCGCGGAGCGGAAGCACGCAGCCCGGCCAGTGGGGCGGGAACATCAGTTCCTCGCAGTGGCGGACTTCGATGTCTTCCTCGGATTGGAAGTGGTACGACTATGCCTATGATATGCTGGGAAGGCTGGCGGAGGCCTGGTTCGGGGAAACGGAAGCGGCATCATCGGTGGATTACAAGCTGGCGTATTCCTATGACCTGAACGGCAATCTGGAGCGTCGGACCAGTCTCAATAATGCATGGGCCATTGAAAACCACGAGCGGGAAACCCGCTGGATGTGGTCCCAGGCGGACGGGAACCGGCCAGCCGGATGGTCCCAGGAGCGGTATGGCGTAACCCTGTTATCGGGGACGCCATCACGTCCTCCTCAGAGAATCTATCAACTTGATCCGTCTGGCAGTCAGGGAGAGAGTTATTCCTATGATTCCAGCGGGAACCGGACGGCGACGCTGAGTTCGCCGGGCGATACGCTCAGTGCGATGCGTTACAACCGCCTTCACCTTCCGGCGGAGTTCACCACGGCGGCAGGTGACACGGTAAACTACGTGTACAGCGCGGACGGAGAGAAGTTGTATGTGGAAGAAAACCCATCCGGCGGCACGGCGCAAGGCACGGAATATGCAGCGAATTACCGCATTGAAAACGGGACGGTTACGATGATTCACACGGATGCCGGTTACTACACGCCCTATCCTGCCTCATCCGGGGGCACGGGGGCGTCGTATCGACACATCTGGTACCTGAAGGACCACCTGGGCAACAACCGCGCACTGGTGGACGGGAACGGTAACCCCGTTGCGTTCCACGACTATGACCCGTTCGGGGAGGAGATATCCGTCGCTTCTTCTTCCCTGCCGTATCCCTTCCCTCCGGGCGGTACGGAGAGCCCCTACATGTACGGAGGGAAGGAGTGGAGTGCGGCCACATCGACCTACGACTTCGAGGCACGGTATCTTTCCCCGAGCTTCCACCGCTTCACGACGATGGATCCGCTGGCGGAGAAGTATTACAGCATCAGTCCGTATGCGTATTGTGCGGATGATCCAGTGAATCTGGTGGATCCGGATGGGCATCTTCCGCATGTTGTTGGCGGAGCAGTTATCGGAGGATTAGTTGGTGGAGGAATCGCATTAATTGAAGGGAAAAGTGGAAAGGATTTTTGGGGTGCAGTCGCAGGTGGAGCTGTTACCGGTGCAGTTGTTGCAGCATCTGGAGGGACCGCTTTATTAGGAGAGTCTATCGGTATGGCTGCTGGACGAGGATTCATTGCTGGTGCAACTGGTGCTATGCTTGGTAGTATAACTAATCAAGGCTTTATTGAAGGATCCATCAGCGCAAAAGAAACGGTCGTTAATGGCCTTGCAGGTGCTGCTGGAGGGGCAGTGACAGGAGAAATCGGAGCGGCGGTCAAGCAAGTGGAACAAGCAGCCCTTAAATCAGTTTCAAGGCATTATTCGTCGAAGCAGACGGTGAACTCAGTTCATAACCAGGTGAAGAATGATATACAGAAAGCCGGTCATACTGCAGGATATCGGAACAAAGCTCTTATAGATAAAACAGTTGCCGAAACGCTTGAAACTCATAAAACAATAGATAGAGGACTAGTAAAAGCGACAGCGACGGTGATTGACGAGGTTCAAAGCAACGTGATAGGTTATAAGCTAGAAGAATTATCAGAATATTTATATGAGAGATAGATGAAGCCATTAGTGTTGAAGTACAGAGATCAGTATAAGTCTATGATGGGATTCTTTGTGTTTATGCTGATTTTAATTCTTTTCTTATCTCCGTTATTGGTTCGGGCGAACCCTTTTGTGTATTATTATTCAATTCTGGGATCCATATTTGGATTCTTGATATCATTGCTTTTGTATTTATTTAACACCGAAAACAATTTAATAGTTCTTACTATAAATGGGAGTGGGATAGACTATTATGATAAGGATGCCCCTCAACTATTCGAGTGGTCAAACGTAAAACTGATATCTGCCAAATGGTCTTACAACGAACATGGAGCACAGGAAAGAGTATTGTGTATAATCACCCGGGAGAATGAAGAACATGAGCTACTCGTTTTCAGATACTTCGCGTTTATTGGTACGGCTATTCCTCGTTTGAAGAAAGCGATTAATTATTTCTCAAAGGGGAACGTTTCTTTCGAGTATAAGTCAATCTGGATATGGAACAAGTAACCGATATTAATCGACAGGTCGCTAATTTAGAGAGTTTCCAAACAATCCTCGGTTATGACGCGGCCGGCCGCTTGTCCTACGATAACAACCAGGGCGTGAAATCGATCCGGTACAACCTGCTGGGGCTTCCTTCGTACTACCAGTCCGGTCATCAGGAAAACGAGGTATTCAACGTCCTTCGGTACAACGCTTCCTACGGCTATTCGTCCGACGGTGTGAAGCTGCGCCGGAAAAGATGGACCTACCGGGAGAACAGCATTCCGATTTCCATCGAGCATTTCACGGATTATGTGGGCTCCCTGGTATTTGAGGACAACCAGCTGAAGACGGTCCTTTTCGAGGGCGGTTACGTGGATGCCACGGACGGCAGCCGCCACTTCTACATCACGGACCATCAGGGGAAAATCCGCGCGGTAACGGATGCCACCGGGGCGGTGGAGCAGGCGAACGACTACTAACCCTTCGGCCGTGAGTTCGATGCAGCCGCGACAGGCACAAGCCCCGGCCTTGACCGCCGTTACGGCGGGAAGGAAAAGGATGCGACGCTACCGTCCTCCCCGTTCTACGACTTCGAGGCGCGGATGTATAATCCCGTCTATGCTCGCTTCACGACGATGGACCCGCTGGCGGAGAAGTATTATAGCATCAGTCCGTATGCGTATTGTGCGGGGAATCCGATTAATCTGGTGGATCCGGACGGTAAAATCATTAGAATTCGGAATAATTCTGCTGATGCTTTAACTGATTTAGCCCGGATTGCTGCAACAAGGCGGGGCTCCACCATCTTATCCGGTTTGACTGAATCAAGAAATACATATTCTTTGGAACCAGTTGTTTTCTCTTGGAATGCTGGTTTTACTGGTAGAGAAATCAGCTACGTAACTCACCCTATTATTTGTGCAGATTTTAGCTCACCAAGCGAGTTCGTATATATGGGCCATGAACTAAAACATGCTAGCGATCACGATAATGGTGAAATACCTGTGAAGAGGAATGGAGAAGTCGTCAGCCGACCTCGAGCAGAGTCCTCCGCTGTTTCGTTTGAAAATTACCTGAGGTCAGTATATGGGATTCCTTTTCTTCGGAAGGGATATCGTGGATTTGTTAAAGGTGAAAATGGCTTCAATCCAACAACATATCGTACGAAAGGTGAACGCATTAAGAATTTTAAAAAAATAGATTCAAACGAAAGCGGAACAGCTTATGGCTATTCATATGTAAGGACATCCTGGGGCCAGACATCAACGGAATATATTGTTGTTGGCATAGATGACAATAGTGAGTTTTATTACGAGAAATATGCGACAGAAGAAGAATATCAAAAGGCCATTTCTGAGTGGTAAGAAGATAGTCGTCTCACAATCATTCGCTTTGCTATTTCTTATTGTAGCAATCATCGGGACTATTCTTTTGGTGCACTCTTTATCTGGACGGTTGTATCTTCTTGGAACATTTATCCTCTCAGGAGTTGTGTCAATCCTACTATGTGTAGTTGGATTTGCTATTACGCAAGCTTATTGTTTCGACAAAATAACAGACAAGGGAATGATAAACCTATCATGTTATGTGTTATTCACCTTATTACTAATTAGAGGGCTATCTTATTTATATAGTTTAGGATATCTATAATCAGTAAGCGTCTCCGCGATGCCGTAGACGAGGCATAAAAAAAGATAATGTCCCCAAAAGTGTGTCCAGTTAGGTAAACATGTTCTGTTGCAAAATAATCACTTGATGGGCAAGGTCTGCGCCGGTTTTGGGCACGGTTTGAAAAATGGTGGCAGACCATGCCCATGGAAATGGCCTTGTAGAGGCCTGTACGGCCGATGGGGCTGGCAAGGTCTGCCGCAGAAAAACAGACTTTGCCCAAAATCGGCGCAGACCTTGCCCGAAATCCGAGCTACGATGCCACCGGGAACCATACCCGCTTTGGGCGAAAGATCCGGATACCCCATGGAAAATGATGGAAGGATTCGTAAGTCTCTCGTACACAGGACGTTTTTGGAATACTGCAAACAATTGCTTAATTTTAACTCTTGAAGTGTCTTGCACTTCCAATTAGAATTCACCATAGAAGACTCGCAATGAATAATAAACCGTTCTTTGGACTCGCCCTGATTCTACTTACGCCGCTTTTTCTAATGCAGCCCCTGCACGCCCAGGAGGTGCAGGATACGCTGATGATTCCGCAGCCGGTGGTGACGAATGTGGCGGAACTGCTTGTCGGCCGGGAGGCCGGCGTGGAGGTCGTGTCCTCCCCGGGTGCGCCCGGGATGACGCCCACGGTCCATGTGCGGGGGCTGGGCGTGCTGCAGGGAATTCCTCCGGTGTACGTGGTGGATGGGATGAGGCGGCGGGATTTGGCGGGAATCGACCCTTCGCTGATCGAGAAAGTGGAGGTGCTCAGGGATGCGGCGGCCATGGGCCTGTGGGGCCCTGATGCGGCGGCAGGGGTCGTGGTCGTGACGACGAAGCGGGCTTCTCAAAAAGGACTCCACGCCGGCTACGAGTTCCAGGGGGCCGTGCAGCAACTGACGGCTGTCCCGGCAAGGATGACCTGGGCGAACTGGTTGCAGCCTTGGGATGGGGAGAATGGGAGTTGGTTTTCAGAAAGCACCTACCGGGAACCCGATGAGGTTCCCACACCGGAATCTTCTTTTCTCCAGCACCATCGGCTTTTCATGCAGTATGGCGGAGAAAAACTGTCGGCCTATGCCGGCCTGGCGATGCTGGACAACGATGGTCCCTACGCGGGACGTGTGGATACGGAACGCCGGTGGGCTGCCTCCTGGCAGCTCTCCTACACACCTCTTCCCTGGCTTTCGCTGGAAACGACGGGCCGGTGGGGAAAGGATGCCGTGAGCGAACCGTCCTCCACCTGGCTGAACAAATGGATCGTCCCCGTACCGGTCTATAAAAACTATACGCCTCCGGAATACCATTACAAGAAAACCCTGGCGCTTACGGAGACGGTTGTCCAGGGAAAAGTGGAGGTGCGCCCGCTGCCTGGTCTGTACGCCAGGGGGCTGGGAGGGTATTCCCGGCGCCTGGGAAATGACTATGAGGCCTCCTGGGCCAAACGATCCTATACCGACGATGTCTTCGCAACTGCCGGGTACGATAACTACAAATGGTATCAGTGGGCCGTCGAGGCCGGCTGGTCCGCGCAGTGGAAAGGCCACCGTCCCCATTTGGATCTTTCTTTCCGCCGCATCAAGGAGAAACGGGATTACCGTATCTTAAGTGGGAATACCGACCTTGCCGATATCGGACTTCAATTCGGAGATGACGACCATTTGGAGGAACGGTTCCTGCTGCCGGCCTATGACCGGTATCTGAAAGCAGGCGGCGGTATCGATGGGATCATTGCTGCGAACTTGAATAAGATCGCGTCCGCGACCCCGGAAAGCAAATGGAAAGAAGCGGTCCTTTCCGCCGGTTACGACTGGAAAGAGCGATACCGGGTGGATGTCTCCTATATGCGTATGTGGGAAGAAACGCTCTTTTCCAGTGAGGGATACCGTATTCCTGCCGTCACCCTGGGGTGGACGCTGTCGGAGGAACCGTTGCTCCAAAAGGTCCTTCCGTCCTGGTGGACGCGCTGGTCGGTGGGAGCGACCTGGTCCAGGACCGACCCATTCATTCCTCTGCTCGATGATATCAGCCGCTGGTATGGGCCCAACTCCGCTCCCCTCGGATTTTTTACCACAGGCGTTTCCACCGCCGCCCGTCACCGGGACTTGAGCACCTCCGCCTCCTTCCTGGCCGGCCGGACTTCGTTGGACATGTCCGTGTCCTGGTATGTCAATGATGATGACCTGACGCGTTATTATGCCTACTTCGTGAGTGGACAAAACATCGAAACGCATACCGTAACCGGAGGCGACCTGGTGTACACCATCCGGAATACGGGCTTGGAATGGACCGGGAACCTCCGGGGCCGTGCAGGTGCCTTCCGGTATGCTCTTTCGGCCAATCTGACCTATTACCACGATCTCCTCACCTTTGGTCCCCAGTTAAAGAACGTCGAATCAGCGAGATGGCGTAAGGACAGCCCTCTTCTGCTGCGGAGTGGCCATTCTCTCGCCCAGGGACATTTCATCCAGCAAACGGTTCCTGATGGATGGCAGCATTACAGGCTCGGGGATGCCGAAGTCAGGGATTGGCGCCTTTTGCCAGTCCTGTCGGGCGGTCTTCGCGCCAGCTTGGGCTGGAACCGTTGGCGGCTGACCCTGGCGGGACACGGAAATACCGGCCGGACGATCCGTCCCACCCAGAAGTACAGTCCCTTGGTGCGTTATTATCTGGAGAACCCTGAGGACCAGGATCGGTTGGTGCCCCGGGATGACTATCTGTCCACGGTCATCAACACCGAACGTTCATTCCTGTCGGCCGATTTCTTCCGCATCGACCAGCTCCGGCTGGACTACCTGCTTCCGGTGTCCAAGGCGCAAATAGGCCTGTACGCCTCGCTGGAGAACTTCTTCCTTCTCACGAAATACCGCGGGTCGGACCCGGAGATGAGCCTCTCGTGGGAAAGCCTGGGCGTGGATACGGCCCGCTACCCGGCCACCCGGCGCATCGTCTTCGGCGTGAAGGCGGGGTTCTGAATATCGGCTGCTATTTGCCGGAGATTCGCTATCTTTGCCGTATGACAAGGATTCGATGGATATGCGCCCTTGCGGCGATGGCCTTGCTGCTGCCCGGCTGCCGGAAGCAGCGGATGCCGGACGAGTGGCGGCAGTTGGACAAGGATACCCGCATGCAGCGGCAGTACGTGAACATGTTCGCGTGGAACACGATGAACACGTACTACCTGTGGCGGGACGAGGTGGCTCCGGCCCTGGAGAAGTGGGAGAACTGGGTGGAACCGATCGGGAAGGTTGCCGAAGTCCGGTACAAGGATGCCCGGGGGAATGACATCGACCGCTGGACGATGCTTACGGACGACTATTCCTCCCTGCAGGGGGGCGTTTCCGGCCATACGCGCGCCCTGGGCATGGATTTCCAACTGTATTATGTGGACAAGGCCCAGAGCCGCATTTGTGCGGTGGTTACCTATACCTATGCCGGTTCCCCTGCCGAAACGGCGGGTCTTGGACGCGGTGACGTCATCCTCACCCTGGACGGGCAGGAAATGACACCGGACAATTACCAGACCCTCGTCCAGGATGTCCTCCTGGGCGGCGGGACGGTGAGGATGGGCCTCAAGGGCGGACGGAGCGTCACGGTGGCGGCGGTGGACATGTACGAGAATCCGGTCCAGACCGTCCGTATCCTGGAAAACGAGGATGGACGGAAAGTGGGTTATCTGCACTATACTTCCTTTACGCTGGACTCCTGTGAAGATCTGGTGGACACGTTCCAGGAGTTCAAGGAGGCGGGGATCGGCGACCTGGTCCTGGACCTCCGGTACAACGGAGGCGGCTATGTCATCACGGAGAACGTGCTGGCCTCGCTCCTGGCCCCGGTCCGGGAAGTGGAGGCGGAAAGCATCCTTTCCCGGGAAATCTACAACGCTACCCTGACGGAAGAGATGGGGGCCGACACCACCTTCTTCCAGACGGCCTTCCTGTTCCGCAGCGGCGGGAAGCTGCAGGTGGTCTCCACCCTAGGGGCCAATCCCGACCTTCCGCGCCTGTACGTGCTTGTGACGGGATCCAGTGCATCGGCCTCGGAGAGCCTGATCTGCTGCCTCAAGCCCTACATGGACGTCAGGGTCCTGGGCGCGCAGACCTCCGGAAAGTACTGCGCCGGCGCCCTGATGTCGGCCGCAGACTGGTACGACGAGGTCAAGGACGCCCTGGAGGAAGGGGAATATGAAGTTGCGAAGCCCTATGTGGAGAACTGGGGCATCTACGTCATGTACGCCCGCTACGCGGATTGCAACGGGATTACCCTGAGCATGCCCGACGGCATCGCTCCCGATTATGAGGTCGAAGACGACCCGCTGGACGGCTATCCGCTTGGCGACCCCCGTGAGACGATGCTTGCCGCCGCCCTTTCCCTCATCGAAGGACATACGCGCAGTGCCGGCGAGGCCCCGTCCGGAACGGCCCTTGCTCCGGTGAAGGAGGGCTTCCATCCCCGCACGACCGGGCTTCTCGTGGGAACTCCCGAGAAGCGGTCCATGAATCCTGAAACAATCGATTATGCTTTCTGAAAAAGAATTGTATGTGACTCCGGCCGTGCGTTTGGTCGATGCCTGCCTGGAGACATCGTTCCTCCAGTCGGGAGGAACCGGACAGATTGACCCGGGCACGGACGATCCGTGGGGTGATTATTAGGATCCTGCCATGAGAAAGACGCTGAGAATCACCGGGGCGCTGCTTGCCGCCCTCGCCACGCTCGCCGGTTGCCGGCATACGGAACAGGAACTTGTGGACACATCTTCCGTGAAGACGGTCCGTTTCCGCGCCGCGACGGCCGAAACCCGTACCGCTTTCGCCGCCCTGGAGAACGGAACATACCGGACGGATTGGACCGGGAACGACGAAGCCGTGCTCCTTTCGCTGAACTACGCGGAGGCGAAGCCTTCCGCCATCACCCTTTCCGACGACGGTGCGACGGCTTCCTTCGAGGCCTCCTTCGATGCGGCCGCGGCTACATCGCCCTATACCTTCTATGCGGTTTCCCCGGCATCCGCCGCCCGGGCCATCAGCCCGAGCCGGAAGGCCTGGAGCGTCTATATCGCTGCCGAGCAGACGCCTCTGGCGACATCCGTGGACGAGGCGGCTCAGTTGCTGGTGGCGAAATCCGGGGCCGCATCGACCCTTCCCGATGAGGTGGACCTCCATTTCGGACACCTGACGGCTTACGGACGGATTACCTTGAAGAACTTGGAACTGGGGGACGCCGTGGTCAGCAAGGCGGACCTGGTCTTCAGTACGCCCGTCGTGGGCGAGTGGTACTGGGGCGAAGACGGCACGCTGACTTCCAACGGCGCATCCCATACGATCACGCTCCATACGGACGCCACGGGCGACTTGTGGTTTGCCTGCGCCCCGGTGGACGTATCCGGCGAGACCCTGACCCTGACCCTCTTTACCGACCAGGGTTGCCTCACGAAGCGGATTACCTTCCCCGAAGGCCGCTCCTTCGCCGCCGGCAAGGTGGCGCGTTTCTCCATGGACATGGACGGAATCGGGTTGCAGGGCTCTGAAACCTTCCTCCTGGTGGAGGATGTATCCGTACTCCAGGCCGGAGATGAACTGCTCATCGTCAATGCCGACGGCACCTTTGCGCTCGGCGGCCAGACAGGCAGCGGTACCCCTTACCGCAAACAGGTCTCGGTGACGGCGGAAAACGGTCGGATTGCCGATCAGGGGGATGCGACGGTCCTGACCCTCGAGGCCGGAGCCGTCGACGGCACCTGGTCTTTCCACACCGGAACCGGATACTTGGCGTCGAAGTCCTCCGGCAATGCCCTGACGGAACAGTCCGGCAAGAACAAGTATTCCAGTTGGACGGTGAACATTTCCGCGGGAGTGACCACTGTCAAGGCTTCGGCCGGATCGTCGACGTTCATCAAATACAACACCGCAGCCCCGCGTTTTTCCTGTTACAGGGCCACGGTCACGAACCTTGAGGAAGTCGTCCTGTACCGCAAGGGGAACGGTCCCTCCGGCCCGGTTTTCGAAGATCCCCTGGCCGCGGAATCGGAGTACGGCAGTTACCTCCCGGAGGTGGCATGGACCTATGCAAAGGGGTCCGACCAGATTTCCCGTACCCGTACGGCGGACGGGAAGGTCGAATTCGCGCTCCTGAATGCGGGGAAAAAGGAACAGTTGGTCATTTCCGGCTATGACCCGACCCTCGCCAAGGGGGCGTCCGCCCAGGTCTCCGTCCGTTACAAGAAAGGGATCAAGACCCTTCTTGAAAAGGATTATACGCTGAAAGTCGTCCGGGAGGACGGCGCGAAAGTATGGCTCGGCAACGGTTCCGGGCAGGGTCTCATCATCAAGAAGTAGCGCACTATGAAAAAGATGGTTTTCGCGCTCGTCGCTTTTATGGCCGGCCTTCAACTCATGGCCATTCCGGCCCGTCCCGGGAAACTTACCTATGTCCAGCCGGACGGAACGACGGTGACGCTGTTCAGGCATGGCGATGAATTCGGGCATTGGACGACCGATGACAGGGGCCGTCTGGTCCGGCAGGATGCCGACGGTTTTTACCGGGAGGTCACGGATTCGGACGTGCCCGCCCTGCGCCGTCAGGCCGCTATCCGGCGCATGCAGGCCCGGGCTCTCTCCCGGGCAAAGGCCTCCCAGCGTATCGCCCTGGGACAGAAGCGTTTCCTGGTTATCCTCGTGGAATTCAAGGACATGAAATTCACCAAGGCCGGAGACGACCCCCAGGCAACCTTCACGCAGATGCTCAATGAGGCAGGATACCGTGAGAACGGTGGCGTGGGCTCCGCCCGGGATTTCTACTATGACAACTCCCACGGCCTGTTCGAGCCCGTCTTCGACGTTTACGGTCCGGTGACGCTGGACCGGAATTACAGTTATTATGGCGAGAACGGTTCCCAGGGGGAAGACTTGCATCCTGAGCAGGCGGTCATCGACGGCTGCAAGGGACTGGACGAGGCGATCGATTTCTCGCAGTACGACCATGACGGGGACGGCTATGTGGACCTGGTGTTCATGTATTATGCCGGTCACGGCGAAGCGGATTATTCCGATTCGGACACCATCTGGCCCCACCAGTTCGAACTTTCTTCGGCGGGGAAATCCCTGACCCTGGACGGCAAGAAGATCGACAGTTACGCCTGTACGAACGAAGTGGAGGGAACCGGTCTCTATGCGAACAAACTCTGCGGTATCGGTACGGCCTGTCATGAGTTCGGCCATGCCATGGGTCTGCCGGACTTTTATGACACCGACTATGACGAATATGGACAGGCGGCCGGCCTGTTCGGCTTCTCCACCATGGATATGGGCGCCTACAATGAAAATGGCCGCAGACCGTGCTACTTTACCATCGAAGAAAGGATCATGCTGGGCTGGCTGAAAGAGGAGGAGGCCTTCCGGACCTTCGACAAGACCGGTACCTATACCCTGACGACGGTTGATGACCAGGTCGCCTACCGGACCTTCACGGATATGGACGGGGAGTATTTCGTCTATGAGTGCCGTGCCTCCAACGGCTGGGATGCCGGACTCGGGGCCCATGGCCTGCTGGTGTATCATGTGGACAAGTCCGAGCGGAGCATCCGCGTCTTCGGAACCTATGATGTGACACCCTATGAACTATGGGCCAACTGGGGCCAGTTCAACGCCATCAATGAGAACGGCTCCCATCCTTGCTACTATGTGGTTCCGGCTGCGGACCAGGGCAATCTGATGTTCGGTTACGAATACGATGCGGGTTACGGTTACTATTTCAACGAGGACAAATACCCCTTGATTCCTTTCCCGGGCTCGGACAAAGTCACGACTTACGTTCCCAGGAGTTGGAACGGCGTGGAGGGCGACATCACCTTCAGCAACATCGCCTATGCCGGCGATAAAGTGACGCTGAAGGCCCACGTCCCCTCCGAGGACCTGGATTACCTGACCATTGCCGATGCCGGATCCTACCGGGCCGGAGAGCGGTTCACCTTCTCCCTGGTCCGTCCGGAGGCGGTGGACATGCCCTCCGCCGTCGTCTGGTATTTCGACGACGAGCCCGTCCTGGCCGATTCCGTCACGCTCACCGCGGGCGCCCATACCGTCGAGGCCGTCCTGACCCTTGCCGACGGACAGACGCAGACGCTGACCCTGGAAATCGACGTGGAATAGCGGATTCCTTCGTCGGGTTTTACCCTCCTCGGAATGACATCGGTCATTCCGAGGTTTTTGTTTCTGTCATTCCGTCTTTTTTTGTCATTCCGAGCGAAGCGAAGGAATCTCTCCTCATAGTAAAACTTCTTATAAACGAGGACAACCTTACCATATTTTTATTATCTTTGAATTCAGAAATACTTAAACACTAACCTAATAACTGTTATGCGTAAATTATTTTATTTGATGGCTGCCCTGCTGTTCCTTTCGCAGGCGGCTTTCGCGCAAAAGGCGGTCAAGTACAACCAGTACGGCGTCGCTGTCCAGTCCGACGTGCTGGATGTGGAAGCCCAGGACGGTATCCTGGTCCTGGCGTCCCCGACCACCAAGTACAAACTCTGGTTCGACATCCGTGTCCAGGCCGACGGCGCCGCGTTCTTCGGTGCGCCCGAGTATGCCGACCCCATCGGCAACGGCACCAGCATC
>ODAJ011930063.1_pt1 | contig 13001 bp, 7 predicted proteins | sample 1539241 | NCBI WGS metagenome assembly ODAJ01 (sample SAMN02144231, study PRJEB22623) | gut metagenome | biome: sheep rumen | host: Ovis aries | place: New Zealand | reverse complement strand
GAGGGGCGGGGGTGGGTAGGTAATATGGCCCATATTGGTGAGTAATATGGCCCATATTGGTGAGTAATATGGCCCATATTACTTGATGAAGGCTGAGTGGCGGAAAACGTGAATGACGTTGGTAGTGGTGTGCTGAAGGGCAATGCACGCCAAACTTTTCCTTGTAATAGCGCACGCAAACTTGCATTGTTTGTGCGGCTGCTGGCATTGCCGATTGCCAAAAAACTATAACAAGTGTATGGGTTTTTAGTTTTTTCACTACCTTTGCACACATAATGTATAAGAAAGGATTAGTTCTTGAGGGTGGTGCCCTGCGCGGACTGTTCACAGCCGGTGTCATGGATGTGCTTATGGAGCACGGTGTGAGCTTCGACGGACTGGTGGGCGTTTCGGCAGGAGCGGCTTTCGGATGCAACTATAAGTCGCGTCAGGCTGGCAGAGTGATACGCTACAACAAACGCTTTGCCCATGAGTGGCGCTATTGCAGCTGGCGTTCGTGGTTCACCACGGGCGACATCTTTGGTGCCGAATATTGCTACCACTACCTGCCAGAGCATCTCGATGTGTTCGACACGAAGACATTTGAGATGAATCCGATGGAGTTCTATGCTGTGTGTACCGATGTGCAGACGGGTGAGGCGGTGTATAAGCGGCTCATGGAGTGCGACTACGACTGCTACGAATACATCCGTGCATCGGCATCTATGCCGTTGGTGTCGCGCATAGTGAGGGTGGGGGATGAGTTGCTTCTCGACGGAGGAGTGGCCGACTCTATACCTTTAGAGTTCTTCCGCAGGCAAGGCTACAGCCGAAATGTGGTTGTGCTGACGCAGCCCGAGGGCTACCGCAAGAGCCACAACAGGCTGATGCCTCTGATGCGGGTTGCACTTCGCAAGTACCCCAACATGATTAGCGCACTCGACCGCAGGCATGAGATGTATAACCGGCAGCTCGACTACGTGGCACGTAGCGAGAAGCAGGGCGACACCTTGGTGATACGCCCCCGTAGGAAGCTCGAGATAGACCATCTGTCGCACAGCGAAGACCAGATGGAAACCGTATACCGGCAGGGCGTTGAGGAAGCTCGCCGCCGGCTGTCGGATATTAAGGCTTTCCTTGAGAGCTGAATTTCAATTGCTTGATACTCAGAAGAAACATCAATATAAGCTACTTTATAGATATAAGCTATGCAATATAAGGTGACGTGCAGCAACTGCTCAGGGCAGTTCATCATAGAGGCGCAAGCCGGACAGACGGTGCAATGCCGTTGTCCGTTCTGTCAGAACGAAATGGTAGTGGCTCTGCCCGAAGCCGTGGAGCCGCCAACAGCTCCTCAGCAACCCCGTATGCCCCAGCGTCCGCTGCCCTCGGGACAGCCTAAGCGCAATGGGTGCTCATGGCAGTGGGGCGTGATAGCTGTGATATTGATTGCAGTTGTGGCCGCATTGGGTGGCTACCTGTGGCTGAGCAGCGTGCAGGCCGAACAAGACCGCCAGTGGGAGCAGCGCAGGCAACAGGAGCAGCTGAAAGCCCATTCCGACTCGTTGATGCGCATACGCGAGGCCGAGGAGGCGCGCCAGCGCAACGACAATATGCAGGAAGTGCGTGAGCGCAATATATCGCGCTTCATCGAAGCCTTCTACCTGAAGGCCGTGCTTACCCCACAGGGCGGCAGAGGCTATGAGCATTACCTCACTGCCCACTGCTTAGAGAAACTCACAACCATTGACGAAGGCGACTCGATACAGCCGAGGCGCACCGATGTGGCTTGGCGTCTCTTCAGAACCGACTCGCAGCACCCCGACTATGAAACTATGCGCGGCAGGCTGCAGGTGGTGAGCGAGGGCGACGACTGGTACAGGGTGAGCCTCGTGGAGCGCGGACAGACGACATACCGCCATCTGAAGGTGAGCATAGAGGGCAGCAATATCCTTATCGACGATGTGAGATAGCTGCCGGCAAAAGTAAGAATAAGATAAAACCAACATAACTTAGCGAACTATGAAACAAACAAAGATAGTATGCAGCATCAGCGACCGCCGCTGCGACCAGGACTTTCTGCGCCGGCTGTTTCTGGCTGGCATGAACGTGGTGCGCATGAACACCGCCCATGCCACTCCCGAAGGCATCAAGACGATAATCCGCAACACGCGTGCAGTGTCGCCACACATAGGTATTCTGATTGATACCAAGGGCCCCGAGGTGCGCACTACCAACGTTGCCGCCCCAATAAACTATAAACCCGGCGACGTGGTGAAGGTGTTTGGCCGTCCGGAGATGGACACCACTCACGACATAGTGAACCTCACCTATACCGACATCGCCCGCGACGTGAAAGTGGGCGACCACCTGCTCTTCGACGACGGCGCCCTCGATATGCTCGTTATAGAGAACACTGGCCCCATGCTCGTGGCTCAGGTGCAGAACGAAGGTGTGCTTGGAGCGCGCAAGAGCGTGAACGTGCCAGGACAGCACATAGACCTTCCGGCGCTGACGAGCAAGGACCGAAAGAACATTCTGCTGGCGATAGAGGAAGACATCGACTTCATTGCCCACTCCTTTGTGCGCTCGGCAGCCGATGTGAGGGCTGTGCAGGCTATCCTTGATGCCTACGATTCAGACATAAAGATTATCTCGAAGATAGAAAATCAGGAAGGAGTAGACAATATCGACGAGATAATTGAGGCTTCGTATGGTATAATGATAGCCCGCGGCGACTTGGGAATTGAGGTGCCGCTGGAGCGTATTCCCGGTATTCAGCGCGACATTATAAATAAATGTATACGCGCGAAGAAGCCTGTGATTGTGGCAACGCAGATGCTCCATACGATGATAAACAATCCGCGTCCCACGCGTGCGGAGGTGACAGACATAGCCAATGCCATCTATATGCGCACCGATGCGCTCATGCTCAGTGGCGAGACCGCCAGTGGCCGCTATCCGGTGGAAGCCGTTGAGACGATGGCCCAGATAGCCGAACAGGCCGAGCAGGACGCTCATGGCGAGGGCCACTTCTCACATCCGGTCTACGACGGCATCGAGCAGCGCGAGTATCTTGCCAAGTGTGCCATTGAAGCAACAGAGTATCTGGGTGTGAAGGGCATCATCACCGACAGCAAGACCGGCCAGACGGCACGCCATCTGTCGGCTTTCCGCGGTCCCACGCCTATCCTTGCCATCTGTCTTCAGGACAAGACCCAGCGCTGGCTGAACCTCAGCTACGGCGTTATCCCGGTGTTGCAGAAACAGCAGGTGACAGCCGACTATCAGTTCTGTGCGGCCATTCGTATGCTGAGGCAGAAGGGATACCTGGGACTCGACGACAAGATAGCCTATCTGAGCGGAACATTCGACTCGAAAGGCAATACCACACTCCTGGAGATAAACCGTGTAGGCGACATCTTCGAGGACAAATATCGCTTCCATGTGTCGCGTAAACAGTAATAAAAACAAAAACGATTGTATGAAGGATTTCAAGAAGAGAACCCTGCTGGCTCTGGTGCTGGCCATTTTGACTGCACTGCCAGCCGTGGCTCAGGAGCTGCGGTGGAAAATCGTGGACCAACAGACGGGCGAGGGTATTCCATTTTCCAGTGCCGTCTACAGAGGACACCATGTTTCTGCCAAAGCCGACTCGACTGGCTATTTGGTGATAGCACGCCACGAGGGATGGACCATCACCATAAGTGCCGTGGGCTATCGCCAGAAGAACATCAAGATAAACTCCAAGGCCAAGGAAGAGATGGAGGTGAAGCTCGTTCCCGACTCCAGAAAGTTGGGCGAAGTGGTTGTCAAGACCAAGCGCAAGCGCGGCTACAGCCGTAAGAACAATCCGGCAGTGGAACTGATGAAGCGCGTGATTGAAGCCAAGAAACGCACCGACCTGAGCAACCACGACTACTATCGGCTGAACAAATACCAGAAGATAACGCTCTCTATCAACGACATCAAGCCCATTGACATGGACAGTGGTTTCTTCTCCAAGAAGCAGTGGCTGCTGGACCAGATAGAGACAAGTCCGTATAACGACAAGCTGATACTCCCGCTGTCGGTGGACGAAACGGTGTCGCAGCGCATCTATCGGAAGAATCCAAAGTCGGAGAAGAACATTATCATCGGTCAGCAGTCGAACGGAATAAACCAGCTCATTGAGACGGGCGACATCCTGAACACAGCCTTGAAGGATGTGTTCACCGATGTAGACATCTACGACGACTACGTGCGCCTGCTGCAATATCCTTTCCCGAGTCCGATAGGCAAGACGGCAATATCGTTCTACCATTTCTATATAGTAGACACGGTGAAGGTAGACCGCGACTCATGTTTCCACATGGAGTTTGTTCCGGCCAACATCCAGGACTTCGGTTTCCGTGGAGAACTGTATATACTGAAGGACAGCACACTGCACGTGAAGAAGTGTGCCTTGAGCATACCCAAGCGAAGCGACGTGAACTTTGTAGATAATCTGCAAATCAGACAGGAGTACACCCAGCTGCCCAATGGCGAATGGGTGCTTTCTACCGACGATATGATGGTAGAGCTGTCGCTGGCAAAGATTTTCAGGCAGTTCCTTGTCACCCGAACGACGCGCCTTACTGACTATGCCTTTGACCCTTTGCCCGATAAGCTGTTCAAGGGTAAGGCCAAGGAACGGCGCGAAGCGGATGCCATGATGCGCGATGAGGCTTTCTGGAAAGAATATAGGCAGGTAGACCTGACGAAGAGCGAGTCGTCGATGGACGGCTTCATCAAGCAGATACAGAACCTGAAAGGCTTCAAGTTTGTGGCCTTCGGTATCAGGGCGCTGATTGAGAACTTTGTGGAAACAAGCCATCCGAGTAAGATTGACATAGGCCCCGTGAACACTATGATAAGCCGCAACTTCATTGACGGCTGGCGAACTCGTGTGAGTGCGCAGACCACAGCCAACCTGAACAAGCACTGGTTTGCTGCCGGATATATAGCGCGAGGCTGGGGAAGCCACAAGAACTACTACAAGGGCGAGCTTATCTATTCGTTCAAGAAGAAGGAGTATCTGCCACGCGAGTTCCCACGTCGCACGCTGTCGTTCCTCAGTACATACGATGTAACTTCACCTTCCGACAAGTTCATCCACACCGATAAGGACAATGTGTTCACCGCTTTCAAGTGGGCGAAGGTCGACAAGATGATGTTCTACAACCGTCAGCAGCTCAGCTTTGAGTGGGAAGAGGACTGGGGATTCAAGACTTTGGTGGCGCTCAAGACCGAGAAAAACGAGCCGGTGGGTGCCCTGACGTTTGTTCCGTTGAACAGTATAGACGGACTGAGCCGCACTATGCGCACCACTGAGCTGCGTGCCGAGCTGCGTCTGGAGCCCGGTCGCACCTACATCAACACCAAGCAGCGCCGAATACCCATCAATCTTGATGCCCCGGTGTTCACGCTGAGTCATACTATGGGTATCAAGGGTTTCCTTGGCGGACAGTATAACTATAATCTTACGGAGGTTGGAGTTTACAAGCGCTTCTGGATGGGAAGCTGGGGAAAGATAGATGCCTATCTGAAAGCCGGGCAACAGTGGAACACGGTGCCGTTCCCGTTGCTCATAATGCCGGCTGCTAACCTCTCATACATCATTCAGGACGAGACGTTCAACCTGGTGAACAACATGGAGTTCCTCAACGACCGATATGCGAGCCTTCATGTCAGCTGGGATTTGAATGGTAAGCTGCTTAACCGTGTGCCGCTTATCAAGCGCCTGAAGTGGCGTGAATATCTGGGCGTGAAGTGTCTGTGGGGCTACTTGTCGGACAAGAACAACCCATTCTTGCCGCAAAATGCAGGCTCAGATGTGCTGATGTACTTCCCCGAAGGCTGCTATGTGATGGACTGGCATCGTCCTTATGTGGAAATTGTGGCTGGTATTCACAACATCTTCAAAATCCTTCATGTGGAATACGTAAGGCGATTGAATTACAACAATCTGCCTACAGCCCACAAGCATGGTGTCCGCTTCATGGTTCGTATGACATTCTAAGGATGCCGGAAAGTTCCAAGATGACAAATTCCCGTTCTTGAGAAACCAATCAGGGCGTACTCAAAACCAATGAGTACGCCCTGATTGGTTGTGTTGGTTATTGGTGTATGGGTGTTTCGCGCAGGCTTATGCTTTTACTGGAATCTTCTCCACGCGGCGTGCATGGCGTGCGCCTTCAAATGTTGCGCTGAAGAAAGCATCCATAATCTTCTCAGCCGTCTTGTTGTCAATGAACCGTGCGGGCATAACGAGCACGTTGGCATCGTTGTGTTGGCGAATAAGTTCAGCTATGTCGCGGTTCCAAGCCAGACCCGCACGAACCTGCTGATGCTTGTTCAATGTCATGGCCATGCCTTCACCGCTGCCGCAGATGGCAATACCGGGATAAACCTCGCCGCTCTCGATGGCCTCGGCAAGGGGGTGAGCATAGTCGGGATAGTCAACGCTAATATCGCTGTTTGTGCCAAAATCCACTACGGGGTAGCCTTTGGCTTCAAGATATTGCATTACAAACTGCTTGAGAGGATAGCCGGCATGGTCGCTGGCAACGCCTACTTTCTTTACTTCCATAATAGTAAACTATTTTTATTGGTTAATGAATTTCATCACCTGTTCATATACATTCTCTGCTGTGAAGCCCAGTTTCTCGTCGAGAACGCTGAATGGAGCCGAGTAGCCGAAGCCTGTCATACCCCATACTTTGCCCTTCAAGCCTACCAGACTCTCCATGGCGAAAGGAAGACCTGCCGTAAGGCTGAATTTCTTTGCTGCCTCTGGGAGAACCTTTTCCTGATATTCCTTTGATTGGCGGCGGAACAGTCCCTCCGAGGGAACGCTCACGATGCGAACCTTGATGCCCGATTTGCGCAGCAGTTCAGCACCGGCAATGAGCGTTGATACTTCTGAACCGCTGGCCAGAAGGATTACGTCGAATGTCTCGTCGCTGCCTTCCACGATGTATGCACCGCGGCGCACACCCTCGTAGTTGTTGCCTTCGGGAAGGCTCTTCACGTTTTGGCGTGAGCAGATTATCGTGGTAGGAGTGTCCATGTTCTCCATTGCCATTTGCCAGCAGACGGTTGTCTCGTCGGCATCGGCAGGGCGGAACACCCTTACTGAGTCGCGGCCACTGTGGTTCTGAAGCTTTTCCATAAGGCGGATCTGGGCTTCCTGTTCAACGGGTTCGTGGGTAGGACCGTCTTCGCCAACGCGGAAAGCATCATGCGAGAATATAAACTTTATTGGTACTTCCATCAATGCAGCCATGCGGATGGCTGGCTTCATGTAGTCGGAGAATACAAAGAATGTGCCGCATGAAGGGATAACACCACCATGCAGATACATACCGATGCACACACAAGCCATCGTAAGCTCGCTGACACCTGCATGGAGGAAACCGCCACTGAAGTCGCCGCGCTTGAATGAGCTTGATTTCTTGAGGAAGCCGTCGGTCTTGTCGCTGTTGGCAAGGTCGGCAGAAGAGCACATCATGTTGCCCACTTGCTCGGCCAAAAGGCTCAAGCAGGCCGAGGAAGCTGCACGAGTGGGAACATCGCGCTTCTGAACGAGTCCGCTCCAGTCAATCTGCGGAGCCTTGCCGGAGAACCAAATTGACATGTTCTCGGCCTTTTCCGGGTTAGCTTCGGCCCATTCCTGCTCCTGAGAGTGACGTTTGGCTACGATTGTACGCAGTTCCTGATTGCGCTTGTTGTATATGTCCTGAACATCGGGGAATATGATGAAAGGATTTTCGATGCTGCCGCCAAGGTTCTTCACGGTGTTGACGTAGGCATCGCCTCCGAGCGGTGCTCCGTGAGTGGCTGTGCAACGCTCGTAGCTCGAGCCGTCGGCACGCAGCGCGCCCTTGCCCATTATGGTCTTTCCGATAATCAGCCAGGGACGACCGTTGTCGTTCTGCGCCTGAGACAGTGCCTGACGTATCTCGTCAACATCGTTGCCGTTGATGGTAAGAACGTTCCAATCCCATGCACGATATTTCATTGCGGTGTCCTCAGCACTCACTTCAGCACACTCTGTTGAAAGCTGAATGTCGTTGGAGTCGTAGAACATGATTAGGTTGCCAAGTCCTAAGAGGCCAGCCATGCGTCCGGCACCCTGCGAAATCTCCTCCTGGATACCACCGTCGGATATGTAAGCATAGATTTTATGCTGCATAACCTCATGTCCCAGACGTGCTTCGAGCATCTTCTCAGCCATTGCTGCACCCACTGCATAGGTGTGACCTTGTCCCAATGGCCCTGATGTGTTCTCGATGCCGCGCTCTACGTTCAGTTCAGGATGTCCCGGAGTGGGGGAGCCCCACTGCCTGAATGCCTTGAGATCGTCGATAGAATACTTTCCCTGCATAGCCAACACAGAGTAGAGCATCGGCGACATGTGACCCGGATCAAGGTAGAAACGGTCACGTCCTTCCCATGTGGGACGGTCAGGATCATAAACAAGGAATTCGGAAAATAGGACATTGATGAAGTCGGCACCACCCATTGCGCCTCCCGGATGTCCTGACTTAGCTTTCTCAACCATTGCCACGGTGAGCAGACGGATATTGTCTGCGGCAAGGTTCATGAGTCTATTGTCATTCTTCATTTTTACTAATGAGTGCTTAGTTTTGTGCAAAGGTAGTAAAAAGATTAGATAAACGGAGGAAAAGGTGTTGTTTTTCCCCCGATTAACAGATGTTAACTGAGAAAGGAAAGGTCGATGAAAAATTTAATGTTTTGCTGCTGTGGGTGTTGCAGCGGCTTCTAAAGTAGCTGGTTCAGGCAAGTATCACAGTGTTGCCGTCGTTGTATATCACCTCGTCGGCAAGCAGTTGTTCAAGAGCTTCGTCAATGATGAGGCTGTCCAAGGGCAGATTGGCCACCTCGCTTAGGTTGTGATGGCATCTGTCGGAAAGTAGTGCAGTAATCTGCTCCTTGGCTGGTTGCAGCATTTCTTCAGACATATAGTCCGACGAGTGGGAAAGACAGACATCGCATTGCGAGCATTTTGCGCTTTTCTTCTCTCCGAAATACGAAAGCAGTTGGCGACTGCGGCATTTGCGGTCGTTGGCCGTGTAGTTGAGCATTGCAGTTATCCTGCGGGCGAATTGCTCCTTTCGATGCTCGTAGACTTCCTTGCTGATAATGATGTCGCAACCGTCTTCCCTGTCGCGCGTGTATTTTATAATAGGTATATTGCGGCGTGGAATGAAGTCGATGATGTGTTTCTTGCTCAGTGTTTTCAGCGCTTGATAAACAGCCGTGTGGCTTAGGTTGGCTTCTTGAGCCACAAAGCCTTCGTCTATGTAGTGGTAATCCACGAACAGTCCGCCATAGCTGCGCAGCAGTGCGGTGGTTACAGTCTCTTCGTCTTTTGAGTTCTCGCCGAGGCGGTATAGCTCGTCGCGCGAGAGTATGAACTTTACGCGCGACTGGTTGTCCGGGTCTGGCTCGTATTCAATGTATCCGGCACGTTGAAGGATGGTCAGGGCAGCGTTTACCCGGGTGGGGAAGTGGCCGAAGGCGGTGCAGAACTTGTCTATGTTGAATTCAAACGTGTAGCCCTCTCCGCTGCCTACGCCAATCTGGAAGAAGTAGGCCAGGTGGTCGTACACCTTTTTTATATAGTCTTTCTCAGGGAAAGTATCGTCTATTCGTTTGAGTAGCTTGTGCCTGTCGCTGTTGTTGTAGAGCAAGACAGCATAGGCTTTCTTTCCATCTCGCCCCGCGCGCCCCGCCTCTTGGAAGTAAGCCTCGATGGAGCTGGGCAGGTCTATGTGGATTACGGTGCGCACGTCGGGCTTGTCAATGCCCATACCGAAGGCATTGGTAGCCACCATTACCCTTATCTGGCCAGCCTGCCATTGGTCTTGCCGCTGTTCTTTAGTGCTGTGTTCCAGCCCGGCATGATAGTAGGTTGAGCTTATCTCTTGTGATGCGAGCAGTTCGGCTATTTCCTTTGTGCGCTTGCGGCTTCGCACATACACTATCGAACTGCCTTGAGTGTTCTTCAGAATGTGTACCAGTTCGGCTGTCTTGTCGGCTGTCGTGCGCACCACGTAGGCCAGGTTGTCGCGCTTGAAGCTCATGCGGAACACATTGGGTTCCTTGAAGAGGAGCTGTTTCTGAATGTCGTCTACAACTTCCGGCGTGGCAGTAGCGGTGAGTGCCAGCACTGGAGCGTTGGGAATTATCTTGCGTATCTCTGCTATATGCAGGTAAGAAGGTCTGAAGTCGTAGCCCCACTGACTGATACAGTGGGCTTCGTCAACGGTGATGAAGCTCACCCTCATGCGCCTCACCTTCACCTGGAACAGTTCGGATGCAAGTCTTTCAGGCGAAATGTAGAGCAGTTTAACGTCGCTGAAGATGCAGTTCTCCAAGGTCTTCAGTATCTCGTCGTGGCTCATGCCCGAGTATATGGCAACGGCATTGATGCCTCTGTCGCGCAAGTGCTCCACCTGATCTTTCATCAGGGCTATCAGTGGAGTGATTACTATGCACAGTCCCGGCTTTGCCAAGGCTGGCACTTGGAACGTCACCGACTTTCCTCCGCCCGTAGGCATCAGGCCCAGAGTGTCTTTCCCTGCTGTTATGCTGTCGATGATGTCCTTCTGTATACCCCGGAAGCTGTCGTAGCCCCAATACTTCTTCAGGATTGAAATCACGTTGTCAGTCCTCCTCTCTTGGTCTGATGGCTTCAATCTGCAACTGCATGGCACCGCGCTTGAACACGTTGTCCTCTATGGTATAGGCTATGTCGAACGAACGTTTCGACTTGATGTATCTTGCCGAGGCACTCTGTCCGAAGGCTATGCCGTTCATAACGTTGTTGGACTTGGAGTCTACCAGCTCCAGCTTGATGTGCTCCTGTTCGCGCCCAACGACCTTGCTTGTTCCGAAATCGTAGACTCCCTCGGTGGCAAACAGCGGTTTGGGGTTGCCGGGACCGAACGGTGCAAACTTCTTCAGGTCGCAGTGCAGGCGTTTTGTTATGTCGCGGAAATCAATCTTGGCATCTATGTCGAGCATGGCCTCGGTCTGTTCGGGCTGAATGTGCTCCTCCACGTACTGCTGGAAGCGGCGACAGAACTCCCTCACGTCGTCCCACCTGAGTGTGAGCCCGGCGGCATAGGTGTGTCCTCCGAAGTTGAGCAGCAGGTCGCGGCAGCTCTTGATGGCAGCATATACGTCGAAACCGGCCACGCTGCGGGCCGAACCACACGCCAGATTGTCGTCGCGTGTGAGCACCACGGTCGGACGGAAATATATCTCGGTGAGCCTTGAGGCTACAATACCTATCACACCCTTCTTCCAGTTCTCGTCGAACAGGGTGATGCTGCTCTGGTGCTTCTGGCTTTCCAGGCGTGCAACGATCTGGTTGGCCTCCTCGGTCATCTGCCTGTCAACGTCCTTTCGCTGCTCGTTGTACTCGTCGATGTGCTTTGCCGCTTTCAGTGCATTGGCAAAATCGCGTTCGACAAGCAGGTCTACCGACTCCTTTCCGTTCTCCATGCGTCCCGAAGCATTGATGCGCGGGCCAATCTTGAAGATGATGTCGCTCATCGACAGCTCCCTGCCTCCCAGCCCGCAGATGTCAATGATGGCTTTCAGGCCGATGCTTGGGTTCTGGTTGAGCTGTTTCATTCCGTGGTAGGCCAGTATTCTGTTCTCGTCGACCACCGGCACAAGGTCGGCGGCTATGCTCACGGCACAGAAGTCGAGTAGCGGAATAAGGCGTGAGAAGGGTATGCCGTTGTTCTTGGCAAAAGCCTGCATGAACTTGAAGCCCACTCCGCAGCCGCACAGTTCCTTGAAAGGATACGGGTCGTCTGCACGCTTGGGGTTCAGTATGGCTGCTGCTGGCGGCAACTCCTCGTCGGGAACATGGTGGTCGCAGATGATGAAGTCGATACCCTGTTCCTTGGCATAGGCAATCTCTTCGATTGCCTTTATGCCGCAGTCGAGGATTATAATCAGCTTCACGCCTGTTTCCCGGGCATAGTTTATGCCTTTGCGGCTCACTCCATAGCCCTCGTCGTAGCGGTCGGGGATGTAGTAGTCGATGTTGGAGTAGAACTGGCGCAGAAACTTATACACCAGCGCTACTGCCGTGCAACCGTCCACATCGTAGTCTCCGTAGACAAGGATGCGCTCCTTGCGCCCCATGGCATCGTTGAGCCTGTCCACCGCAAGGTCCATATCCTTCATCAGAAACGGATTTATCAGGTCGGCAAGCTGCGGACGGAAGAAGCGCTTGGCAGCCGACTCGGTGGTGATGCCGCGCTTGATGAGGAGCATGGCAAGCACGGGGCTGATGCTCAGCTTCTCAGCAAGCTCGTTGGCCGACTGCTCTTGGGAGGGGGTTGGAGGTTGATAATTCCATTTGAATTGCATTATATATATCTTTCTTTTTTTATTTCCGCTGCTTTAGTTGAGGACATTTGCCCCCAATGTAATTTGCTTGTAAAATTACTAATAACCATGTAAAGTAAAAAAAAAGCAGTGTTTTTTTTAAGTTTTTTCACTTATAACAAAAACTTTGTATACCTTTACCGCCGGTTACGGGGCAATCGTGCCACTATAGCGGTGTGTGGAAATCCCGAACCAAGATGCAATAGCTTATTATTTCGCACTTACCGAAGTAGCCTAGGAAACTAATTTTGGAATAGTCGAGATGATAGCGGAGGGAAAGCCGAAGTTGGTTTTCTCTACTCACAGTTATGCTATGCACACGCTTTGGCGTGGAGCATTCTTATATGTGGGTAGGGGTTCCAATTCCTAGGCTCGCCCCTCAGGTAAGTGCATAAGAATGGTGCCACGCCATTTTTGTGCCCTTATGTGTGCTGGCAAATCATTATTAAATATTGCTGTCCGCTAAAACTTTTTTTTTGATATAAAATTAGGCTGAAGCCCTCGTTTGGGTTTCAGCCTTTTTGTTACCTTTGTTTTTACCACAAAACCTCAGTAACATGAACAAA
>ODAJ011910288.1_pt1 | contig 13009 bp, 13 predicted proteins | sample 1539241 | NCBI WGS metagenome assembly ODAJ01 (sample SAMN02144231, study PRJEB22623) | gut metagenome | biome: sheep rumen | host: Ovis aries | place: New Zealand | reverse complement strand
CATCCCAACAGAGTTTTGCTGTTTTATCATTTATTCCACCATCAACGGAAATCTTGAAATTAAGACCATATTTTTTACGCGTCGCCGCCAACATCGAAATCTTGTGCAGGCACGCGGGTAAAAATTCCTGACCGGCAGCCCCAGGGGTCACCGCCATCACCATCACTTCATCTAGATCGCGCAATATGGTTTTTAAAATGGTTGTTGGTGTTTCCGGATTTAATGCAATTCCCGCACGACGACCAGATGCGCGTATGGTGCGAATTGCATCACGCACGCCGGATGTGTTTGTGGAAACAATAACTGTATCTGCCCCCGCGGCAATAGCGTCCGCCGCCCATGCGTTCGGGCTTTCCGTCATTAAATGCACGTGCAGGTGTGCGTTTGTTTTTGCACGAATTGCGCGTATTGTATCAACAGACCCCACCATTTTATTTACATACAATCCATCCATTATATCAATGTGAATCATTGATATTCCCGCCGCATCAAAAGTTGTATATGTTGTTGGGGCGTTCATATCAAAACACAAAGAACTTGGTAAAATGGGAACGAATACGCGTTTCTTTTTTGGCTTTTTATGAAAGATTTTTAATATGCGTTCGGCGCGTGCCGCCCATTTATCATGTGTAGCAATAATCTTAGCACATTCAGCGGCATGCTGTTTCCAAATGTATTCACCCAATGCGCGCACAGATGCATCGTCGTGCATACTTTCGCACGGCAAACCAAATGCATTTGATACAAAATCGATAACGCCGTTTGCATCCGATGCGCCACCGCTTATTATGATTGTTCGCGGTTTGTATTTTTCAATGTTTGGGGCGGCATTGTCGCGTATATTGTTAATAATGTCAGTCATATATTGCACAACGACATCATTTACATCTGCACGCGAAAAATCATATGCAATGTCCGCAGGGGTAAATCGGTCGGTGGGCCCAGGCAACATAGTGAATACAGCGCGTTTTATTCTGTCCGCTTCGGCAAAAGGTATGTCATGATTTTCAGCAAGTTGTTTGCTTATATTTGTGCCACCGATTTGTAATTTATAATGCCATACCGGACCACGGTCAGTCCAAATGGATGCAGATGTAAATTCTGCGCCAAAATCAATGAACATTGTTGGTGTGTGCGCCCGCCTAAATGCAGCGTTTTGAACAAAGTGCGGGTCATAAAAACCATGCGTTTGCATATGGGCATGGCGCATAAATGTATTAATTTCATCAATGTTTGCGCGTGGATAAAATATTGCACCAAATGCAGCAACCAACTGGGTATCAACATGGCCGATGGGAGATTTCATATTATGTAATGTTGGTGCATCATATCGCAACGGCACAATGTGTAATGGCATATGGTCGTCGGGTGTATCAATTTGTGAAATCAGACCCTTTATATCAGCGACTGTTATTTTGTGCGCATCCGCCCAGATTCGATTTTTTACTGCTAGTTCATAGTAAGATTGACCGAAATTACCAGTTATATATGCATCGTCAAAATGGCGGCCGATTTGTGTTTCCAATTCATCAACAACAGTGCGTATGGCGGATACTGTATCAAACGATTCTGCAACAAACATTGCAGATTTTGCAATGCGCCCCCCGCGCACACGGTGCGCAACGCCATGCACAGCAGACGAGCCCAGATCCAAACACAAAAAAGCAGAATCATTAAGGTTCATTTCGCACTTTCTTATTTAACCAATATGCGCGCATTGTCACGCATATCAATAACTTTTATTTCACGGTTCAATATACGCTGACCTTCGTTCAGTGAAATTAATTGACGAACGGCGGCCACGGGGTTTTCTTCGGGCAACATAATTGTTATGTTGTCATTTGTTATTAAATTCCATCGACGATTTTCAATCCATTCTATGTAATCAAGAACCCCCGCCAAAGATTTTGTTGCATCCGTTATATCTGATATATTGTCCGGCAAGGTGCCGCGGAAAACAATCGCACCGTCATCACGAGATTGTGATGGTATGTTTATCCAAGTCCCATCCGCAGAAAGCGGATAAAATGCAACCCCGTCGGTCCATTGGGCAACGGCACGGTATAATTCTATGTCTATGCTAAGCGTTCCATTTGGCAAACGGCGTGTCGCGACATTTCGAACCCCAGGTGTAGCCAGAATTCTGTTATTAAGCGATTCCAAGTTTAGTGCCCCCGTTCGCGCCCCCAAACCCGATGTTGCAACATTTTGTATCGTTGCTAAATCAGCATCCGGTTCATCGACAGTAATAGAAATATTGTGAATCACGGCCAGTTTTCCGTATCCCATGCCGTTCATAACAATTCGGGTTGCAAAATAAATGCCCAAAATAATGGCTATAACAAAATATACCCAAAACATAATTGAACGTTTCATAGGCCTTATTATATCACAAAATCACGGTAAAACAAAAATTATATCGCACGCAACAAATAACCACGACGGAACATACATTTACGATACGCGCCAACCGATTTAGATGTTGCGTTTCGTGGCACAGACATCAATGAACGTTGGCCAACATCACGGTATTCGTTTGACTGAAATGTGACCCAAAGCCCGTCCCAATCTGGCATCATACCACTTTGATTCGGGGCCAAAAGTTTGGCAATACGGGACCGCGGTTTATATGAATTGTCTTTTAACCCAAGGCACGCCTTGTGATCACGGACGAATTGTTCGGTGGTGACAGCCTCGTTTTCCCAATTAAGAATAGTGGCATTATCAATACTGCCCCCATTGACCGATGCGCATGCACCAAGTAATAACAATAAACCGATTATTTTCATTCTCATAATTCTTATTATAATTTAATTGCGTTCGGGGGGCAATAGTTTTTATAATGTGGAAAACAGGGAAAGGATTTTGCATATGGCACTATCGGTTCAACAGTTTATAAAACTGGCTAATTATTATAATCAGACGGCAACACTGATGTCGGCGATTTGTGTGCAAAAGGGCGGAATACCAATCGAAAATTATTCCGGACGTATGTTTGCAGCAGATGTGTTGGAATATATTACCGAATATGCAAAACGTTTGCGGGCGGGTGGAATTGCGATACCTGCGGATGTGGTGCGCGTTATGGATATGTTTGATGCGCAGTTCGCACGGGTGAAACATTTGACAACACCAACCCAGAAACCAATATATGAAATGTCGTTGGCTGAATTTGAAAAGTTTATGAATATCTGAGAGCAAGGGGGAAACGGATGAAAAAGCGTATGTTTGAATTGTTAAAGCATGGCGTCGCAATATTGTGCGCGGTTTGTGGCATTGTTGCGTTGGCGGCGTGTCAAAATCCAAATAAGACGGACGAGGTTGAATATGATACAGTCACCGTGATTGATAATTTGGTGATTGATGAAAATTCTGTGCCTATTTTCCCGAAAAAAGCGGCATTGACCACGGATACAGCGCGTCGCTTTTCAATAGAATTACCAAAACGGTGCAGCGTAGATTGGAATAACCAAAGTGTTGTTTCCGTCGTTCCAGAAGAAAAGATAGAAGTTGTGCGTCTGGATACCGGTGATAAATTGCCAGATTTAAAGGTTTCAGACTATGAATTTAAAAAATTAAGTGTGCGTGAAGCGCTGGAAAAATTGCTGGACGGGACAGACATTTCTGTTGAAGAAGATGGCGAACTGATTGAAAAAATATCTGGCACGATTTCGTCGGGTGCGTTGTCGGATGCAGTGGAATTGATGGCGAAAATGGGGCGTGCATATTATTCATATGATGCACACGATGGCGTGATTCATTTGACACACCGTGCAAAATGGCTGATTAAGATGCCAAAAAACGAAACAATTATAATGGCGTTATTGGATGCAATGCACGGGGCGGATATGCGCAACCTGTTGGTGAATTGGCAGGATAAAACCATCGTGTTCGAAGGCAATTATCAAACCGAACGCGAAGTTGCACGTATGATTGCCGACATTTCGTCGAAAAAATATATGCTGGCGTGGGATGTGGATGTTTATCGTGTTTATCCACGCACAGATAATCCAATTATCTGGATGAATCTTTTCCCAGCGTTTGGGGATAAAAATATAAAAATGTCGATACCAGGTGTTGTTGGGCGTGCGCTGGTTGTGGGGCCAGAAATCAACACAAAAACATTACAGGAATTTTTATATCAACAATCAAATGTTGTATTGATATCTCAGGGGACTTTTGCAATTCCGAACGGGTGGCAATCACGATTTGATATTGGGCAATGTGGCAAAGAAGACCGGTTGGAAACAGACCTTACCATTGGTGCTACGGCAAAGTATGGTGATTTTGGCGGTTTGAATAAAATAGATGCTAAAATTGTATTGCGCACATCAAACGGTGAATTGTCTTCATTTACAATTCCGTCCAGTGTTGGTGACAACTATATAATTGTTGGTATCCCGACTCATTCATTTGTGACAACACCGGAAACACTGATAAGTCCGTTTGCTGAACTTGTTGTGTTTATGTCACCACGTCTTATTTCCATTGTTGATCCGGCGACAATAAAAACGACGGATACGGGGATGCTGGTTGGGGATGCGTTGCGTGCATTTTTAAATGACTAGGGTGAAGTAAATGTTTTCAAAACTGGAAAGAAAAATAGCATTTCGTTATTTGGCGATGAAAAAACGCGGGTTTGGTTCCGTGGTTTCGTGGGTGTCGTTGATTGGTATTATGTTGGGGGTTGCGACACTTATCGTTGTTATGTCGGTTATGGGCGGATTCCACGATACACTTCTGTCACGCATTGTTGGAATGAACGGACACGTCGTTGTTTATCATCAAGATGGTGCGATTGCGGACTATGATTTCCTTATTGAAAAAATGCAGCAAAATAAGATAGTCAGTTCGCACACAACAGCCATTGTTCCCATCGCCGAAGGTCAGGTTATGGCAACCGCCAATGGTAATAATACCGGCGCAATGATTCGTGGCATTCGTATGTCTGATTTGGCGAACAAGACAACATCTGGAACCCGCATTTATGGCAAACCGTTAAATATGATTACGGATGGTGAATTGGTTGCGGGGTCGTCGCTTGCCCGTGCGCTTAACGTGACGATGGGGGATAATATTTCATTGGTGTCGGCAAATGGTGCAACGCCAACACCGTTTGGAACAATGCCACGTATTATGGCATATCCGGTTATGTCATCGTTCTTTATGGGAATGTATGAATATGATTCGGGCTATATATTTATGCCACTGGAAACCGCACAAAAATATTTGAATATTGGCAACGCGGTGACGCATATTGATTTGTTCTTGAAAAATCCCGAAGATACAACACGCGTTTTGGATGCGTTGGTGCGTTTGTTGCCGGATGGTTTTGTGGTGCGTGATTGGCGCGATTTAAATCGCAGTTTTGTTGGTGCATTACAGGTTGAATCAAATGTGATGTTTTTGATTTTAATGCTTATTGTGATTGTCGCGGCGTTTAATATTGTGTCATCGCTTGTTATGCTGGTCAAAGATAAAAACAAAGATATTGCGGTATTGCGCACGTTTGGCGTATCACGCAAATCTATGATGAAAATCTTTATTTTGTCCGGCACCAGTATCGGTGTTATTGGTGCGTTCTTTGGTATGGTTTTTGGAATAATTGTTGCAGTTTATATTGAACCAATACGTCAGTTTGTTCAGTGGGCAACCGGACGCGATTTGTTCCCGTCTGAATTATATTATTTGTCAGAATTGCCGTCAAAATTAGTGGCAAGTCAAGTTATCGGAATTGTCGTTTTAGCAATCGCGTTGGCATTTTTGGCAACACTTTATCCCGCGTGGAAAGCGGCAAATACGGACCCAGTTGAAGTTTTAAGAAATGAATAGGTGGTGAAAGTTATGGCAGGTATATTGAATTCTTTATCACGGGTGAAACGCGGCGATGTGGTTATGTCTGTGCGCGATATTAAAAAGACTTTTGTCGAAGGCGGGCAACCATTACACATTTTGCGTGGTGGTGGGTTTGATTTACATCGTGGCGAAATAATCGCACTTGTTGGGCCATCGGGTTCTGGTAAATCAACATTGTTGCAGTGCGTCGGATTGTTGGACAAGCCCACATCCGGCAGCATTATTATTGCTGGGACGCCTGTGCAAACAATGAATGAAGATGCCCGCACAACAATTCGTCGTAAAAAAATCGGGTTTGTATATCAGCGACATAATTTATTATCTGACTTTACGGCGGTTGAAAATGTTGTTCTGCCAATGTTGGCAAATGGTATGGATGAAGATGCCGCAACAAATCGTGCAATGAAATTATTACGTGCGGCGGGTGTTGCGCATCGTGCGGAACATGTGCCTGGGGAAATGTCCGGTGGGGAACAGCAGCGCACTGCGGTTGCGCGTGCATTGGCGAATGAACCGGAAATATTGTTGGCGGATGAACCAACCGGCAGTTTGGATCCAGCACACGCCACAACCGTTTTTGAACAATTATTAACACTGGTGCGGAAAAACAATATGGCAATGCTTTTCGTAACACACGATATGGGGTTGGCCGATCGCGCCGATAGAAAAATTACCATTGCAAATGGTATCGTAAAATAGTAAAACAATAATATAAAACCAGAGCACAGAAGGAGAGAGAAAAATGAAAAAACAGACCAGCAAAACAAAATCTATGAAACCTAAGCAAACCAAAATGGCGGTCGCAATAGATCGTGCAGTTGTTTCGCATAATCGTCGGCAACGTTTTTGGGGTGTTGTGGCGTTGGCTGGTCTGTTCCTGTGCGGATTGTTTGTTGGTATGAATATAGGTGGCAAACATGTTGATTGCATATCGGATGCAAACGCCGCGCCATATGTCGCCACGGATTCAGCACCAACCATCACAGAACCAGATGTTCAGTCTGTATGCGGGGAAGTGGAACGCTTGCTTTTGCAGCGGTTGCCGGCGGCGGACGATGATGCCGATGATCGTATTGATCGTGCCAAGATTTACGCAAATCTTGCGGAACGTGGATGCCCCGAAAATTCTGAAACATATGTGGAATTGGCACGTGCCGAACTGGAAATTGCCCGCGCAATAGAAAATGATGATTTTGACCACGAAGAAACAATCGAAGTTGTTGAAACATATAAACGCCTTAATATGCAGGCAGCAGCAGAAGAAATTTTTGAAAAAGCAAAAAAATTGACTGATCCAGCAATAGATTTTATTTTGCAGGTCGAAAAAATCATTAACGAATAATTAAGGGTGAAAAATGAAACTGCCGATTTTGTTTGTTGGGTTAATAATGTTGGCATTGCCGGCGTTTGCGGACGATGCCGCGTCCGCACAAAAGGTGACGGCGCGCAAAACCTGTGCTGAAATCAAGGCGGAAATAGAAACATTGTCTGAGATAGTAAATCCAGATGATGAAACGGCTGCGCAATTAAAGCAGTTGCAAACGATGCAGCGCAGTAATTGTGTCGCTAAATCGGTGGGGCGGCGGACGGTTATGCGTAATATCGCGGCAATCAAACAGGCACAAAATACGGTCGTTGTAAATTCTGATGCGTTAAGTGAATATTTAGCGAATAAAAAATCCAATTGCGACAAACTGAACAGCGAAATCGCAAAAATGGCAGCAAGCGACGACGCATCACAGGCGGACGCATTGGCATCCATGCGTGGGGTGTATGATATGGATTGCGTGGAAAAGACAGCGCAAAATACGGCACCGGCAGAACCAGAATTGTCGGTCGAAGAATGGGCAGCACAATACGATGCGAATTTGGCGGCTGGTTTGTGTGGTGACGGAACCAAGCCAAATCGATACGGTTGTTGCACCGACGAAACATTTCGTGATATGGGCGATGCACGGTTTGCGTGCTGTCCTAAAACTGGTGGCGATTGTTTCCCGCCGATTAAATAGGGCGGGGGAATATTCGCTTGATTTTCGATTAATTTAAGATATAATCAGGTGGCTTACGGACATCGCGGGCATAGTACAAGGGCTAGTACGCAAGCCTTCCAAGCTTGATGTGCGGGTTCGAGTCCCGCTGCCCGCACCAAATAATAAGTTCTGGGCGTGCGCCGGAGTTGGAGAGCCGGGGCAGACTGTAAATCTGTTGGCTTAAGCCTGAGGTGGTTCGAATCCACCCACTCCCACCAAAAATAGAAAACGACCTTCGAGGTCGTTTTTTATTTTTGATAAGTGGGAGTGGGTGGATCCGCCAGAGCGTCAGGCACATTTATGTGCCACACGGAAACGAAGTTTACGTGAATAATTGACGCGCATGGCGAATACGAAGACGAACAATTAGAAAAATCATAAAAACGGAGTTGTTAAATATGAGTTTTTATAGATTTTTATTATTGTTTGTCGAGGCACGCACCCACTCCCACCAAAAGATACACCGCACCATTAAGATGCGGTTTTCTTTTAGATTTCTAAAATCTAATCACATGATGTATAACCAGTTTTTTTAGCACACTTTTCATACACACTTTTAATATAAGCATTTAACCTATTTTTTATATCCGTGGTTTCACCTGCAAAACCTCGTGTAGAGCCAGAATATGGTAAATGTGTTGTTGACCAATGAAATGCTGCAATTTCTAATTTAGTATTTGCTTCAGTTTTTTTATTATCAATTTCAGCTTGAAAACCTTGGATGCACTCACAATATTTCAGAATCGTTCTTTTATTTTTCGTACAAGAATTATCAGAATAAATATTTTCGTTATAACAACTTTGAACACTTTCTGGATATTTTGTTATATCTATATGTTGAACAAAAGGGAAATCAAAAAAATACATACTAGCAATTATTGCTAATATAAATGCAACAAGGGTTTCTGTTCGTTCATTAATATGTAACGATTTTAAAAGTTTTTTCTTCATTTTTTACCAAGTTTCACTCATGTTGGATTATATTTATAGGCATAAAAGTTGTCAACTTTTAATTATTCAAGCCTTTTTCTATAATCTCTTTCACATGCTTCTTTTACCAAAAACACAAACCACCCAAAAGGGTGGTTTGTGTTTTTGGCTATGGGGCATAGATTTATAATTTTATATTATTATGTTGCACTTCTTTTGATAAGTCCCATAAAGTTTTCCCTCTGTACATAAAATCTTTGGCGCCATCTGGCAATCCTTTGATTCCATTGTTTGGATTTGTTTGATCGCGGAATCTTTTTGCTGCAATACATAATGTTGAGCTTTCTCCGTTCATAAAGAATACTCTGCGCCAATCGTTACCTGTTTTTACTTTTAATTTCGGATTTGTTGCAAATGTTAATACGGTTCCGACGGGAATATTTAACGATTTAAATGTTATCGTTTTATGTTGGTTTTTGATTGCGGCTTTTTCTTCTGGTAAAAATGAATTTTTTATTGGAACTTCGATGGCGCTACCGCTTATAACATAACCAGATAAAAGGTTTATTGCTTCCTCTACACTTAATTTAAAAAATTCACGATGCGGATTATGACGTAATTTTGCTAGTCCCTTGTGAATAATACTTTCTATTTTTTCGTAGTTATTTACGCAAATTGCGAATTTCGCTTCAAAGGGTTGGGGCATATTTTCCCCGTGCGACAGTTCTTTGCGTCGTTTTTCCACATCCTTTGATGTGCTGCCTTTTGTAATACCTATTTTTACTAAGTCTGGGAACAGTTCATTCCACATAACATATATAATTCCACGTGTCATTTTTTGTCCTTTTTTATACAGGAATTATATCATAATCTGTATATCTGTTCAAATAGTGCTAGGTTCAATAAAAAACACCGGCGGTCGCCGGTGTTTTTAACGAATCCTTATTAAAATGGATAATTTATTTTTGAAATGTTGTCAGGAATACATAAATTTATGGCTCCAAATTGCATTATACTGCCTGTGTCCCACTTCTTTATAACAGCCCATTGTTTTGGGTATTTTAGCGAACATTTTTTTGCACGTCCCGATGCCATGTCTTTTAAGAAGTTTTCTTTTTCTTGGTCGCATTGTTCCTGTTCTTTGGTTGTAAGTTCGCTTCTTGTTATACAAGTGCGCATTGCATACTTTGGCAATAAACTAATACTTATGAATGATTCTGTGCTTTTTAAAGCCCAATACATCTTGTATAGATTGATAAAATCATCTTCGGTTTTTAAGCCCGTGCTTTCGGGTATATATTTTTTATAATTAAAATAACTTATTTTACTGGGTTTTATCGGACGTCGCATCAAAATGCATTCATCTGAATTGTCTTCGTAAGTCACACTAGAGAATTCCGGAGAACCGCGTGTTATACTACACCATTTTGCACGTAGGCAATTTAACGAGCCGGCCGGAACGTTTGAAAATTTTTCAACCAAAAAATCCAGTTCTTCTTCATAACCACAATATACACAACGAGTACAAATGGCATTAAATGGGAAAATTTCCATTCCGTAAATATTAACATACATATCCAAAACACTAGATACGCTGTTTGTATTAATTAAATCCGCCTCTATTTGGTCAGCTCTTTCTTCTGGTGTTTGCGTTGGTGTTGGTTCAACTGTTTCCGAAGAAGGTTGGGGTTCTTTAACTGGCTGGGCACAAGAAAACAATAAAGTAATTATTAACAAAAATGGTAATTTTTTCATGTCGTATCTGTTTGTTGGAATTTATTACGTTTAATTTGTTGTTTAAATCAAAAAAACACCGGCACACATGTCTCGCTGTAGTGGCAGCGAAAGTGGTCGCCGGTGTTTTTGTAATAGGTGCTATTACAGGATGCGGCCAAATACACCACCGTCCAATGCCAATGTCAATAATATCCACCACCATGACCAATTAACAACCTTGGCAAGTTTCAAAATAACAAATATAAGTGTAAGCATTATGGACTCCTTTTGTTTTGTATCCACTGATAATTATATTTGAAAATAGGATTTTTTGCAACCTGTCTTTTCGGTAATAAAAAACACCGGCGGTTGCCGGTGCTTTTTTAATTGTCTTTTTGTATCGGGTATTTCCCGTCAATAAGGTTTTGCCGCACAACGTGGTGTTTAACCTTTTGCGTGCTGGTCGTGGGCAAATCGTCCGTTGTCATCGCAAAGTGCGTAACCCATTTATACGATGCTAACTTTTTATTTGCATTCGCAACAGCCGTCGCCAATTTGTCCATTGTCATATCTGGTTCAACACTGAACACCGCATAGGAAACAGCCTTGTCTTTCAACCGATGTTCAAATACAGCGACATTTTTTACCCCAGGAATTTTTATGAACATTGCTTCCAATTCATCAGGATAAACATTTTTTCCGGAATCCAAGACGATAACTTGTTTTTTACGGCCGGCAAAATGCAATTCACCGTTTTTATCCATAGACACCAAATCACCTGTATTAAAGAAGCCGCGTTCATCAAATACGGTTGCATTTACTTCTGGGTTATTAAGATAGCCGCCAAAAACCTGATGCCCGCGCACCCACAAAACGCCGATACCGTCTTCGTCTTTGTTGCGAATTTCAACTTCGTTATTTGTGGTTGGCGCGCCGAACGCAAACGGCAAACGTTTTTTGGTGCGTTTGGAAATACAGATTGGCCCGACTGTTTCCGTCATACCATAACCCTGAATAAACGGCATCCCAAGGCGTTCGTAAAATGTTTCAACCTCTGGCTTGGTTGCAGCACCGCCGGCAATCAACAAACTGACGCGGCCACCAAAGATTTCACGGACAGGGTCTTGAACTTTGCGAACCAAGAAACCCAAACCAATTCTTTCCAGAAATTTGCCGTGGCGCAAAACTATGCGTGCAAACCACCACAGGTGACGTGCCTTTAACTGATCAATAATGCGGTTGCGGATGATTTCAAACAAACGCGGCACCGCAGGTATGATTTGTGGGCGAAATTCCTTGAAATCGGCAAGCAATAATTTTGGATTGATGCTGGGCTGTAAAATAACACCGCAACCATATTCCACCGTTGCCAATATTTCCACCGCAAACCCAAAGATGTGATACATCGGCAAAAATCCGTACATATAATCGCCAGTGTTAATGTATTCACGCATATCTTTTAACGAATGTGCACATTCGATTAAATTAAAGTGGGTAAGTGGTACAACCTTTGGTGTGCCAGTAGAGCCAGATGTAAAGGACAATGTTGCGATATCAACAGATTCCAATGGTGCCGGTTCCAAATCGGGGTTTGGTTTGCCGTCTTTCTTGGTAATATCATAGAAAGTAAAGTTTTTCGTTTTATAGAAAAATGACGGTTCCGCACAAACAAAATGGCAATCTGTAATAGCGGTCATATTGTCATATTCAAACGGGGTAAGGTTGGTGTCCAACATCAATACACGACCGCCCAAAAACCAAACAGCAAATAACGTAATTGGAAATTCAGGTATATTGTGCGACAATATCCCAACTACATCGCCTGATTTAACACCGGCGGCGTGCAAAGATGCGGCACGTGCGCGAACAATTTCCACAAAGCGAGAATATGTGACCCCTTCGCGAACCAGAAATAAATGATCTGGAAATTGTCCAGCCGTGTTTTCCAGAAACTTATACATATTCATTGTAAAAACCCTTGTATTTTATATTTTGTTGCGGCTATTATAATACATAATTAAACGGATTTCCATTATGAAAATTATGACTCTTAATATTAACTCTATACGCGCCCACGCGGAAAGTTTTATAGATATTCTGCGTGCTGGTGAATACGATGTAATTATGGTTCAGGAAATCAAGGTCGAAGATGCCGCGTTTCCGCATAACCTTTTTGATGACTATGGATATAATATACGGGTTTTTGGACAAAAAAGTTATAATGGTGTCGCGATTTTTTCCAAGTATTCCATCGAGGATGTTTCACGTGGATTGCCAAACTATGCGGATACATCGGCGCGCTTGATGGAATGTGTAATTGATGGGCGTGTGCGTATTATAAATGCCTATATGCCAAATGGCGACACGGTCGATTCAAGTAAGTTTCCATATAAACTTGATTGGATGCACGCGTTTGGCGAACATATTTCGCAATACCTTGATTCAGAAGAGGCAGTTATTATCGGCGGGGATTTCAA
>ODAJ014785478.1_pt1 | contig 13018 bp, 13 predicted proteins | sample 1539241 | NCBI WGS metagenome assembly ODAJ01 (sample SAMN02144231, study PRJEB22623) | gut metagenome | biome: sheep rumen | host: Ovis aries | place: New Zealand | reverse complement strand
CAAGCCAAAGACCTTCAAGGCGAAGCATCCATCACACGGGAACATGTTGACAATAATGCCGCAGTACGTAAGATGCTCACAGAGCGAGGTATTATCCCAGAAAATCTTCCTCCTGCAGAGGATGTCAAAAAGGTAGAACGCCGTTTGGTAAGTGAGCAGAAGAAAATGCTGAAGAACAAAAAGAAGTAAACAATAAAATGGCAAAGGAAAAGAAAACGGATATTCTCGTTGCGAGACTGCTCACCGAGGCAGGCATAGACTTTACGCCGGAGGAAAGCAGCATTGCCGAGATAAACGAGGCATTGAAAACGGCTTCGAAGCGTGACACAGGTCGCAAAGGCTTCCCGGAGTTCGTGGCTCAGTCTGGCGATTTCATAATAGTCATAGAGGATAAAACCGATGCTGATCATCAGGCAAAATACATGAATGGCAAGAACGACACCTTGCTTATGGATACGAAGAGCAAGGAGCTGTATGCTGAAAACGGTGCCTTGCACTATGCATTAAAAATCATTCAGAACACAACTTTCAAGCGAGTCATAGCTTTTGGATGTAGTGGTACGGATAAAGACAGACTGCGTATACGTCCCATTTATGTCAGCCCAACAGGTTACAAACTGATGCCATTAGTCAAAGACTTCTCATGGTTTTCTGCTGACAAAATATCCCGTTACTATAATGAGAAGATTTGCGAGAACAAACCTATTGAGCAAGTAGAGCTGGAAGAAATTATCCGCCGCGCAGGGAAACTGCACGAAGACCTACGCACCTACGGTCAACTGGGCGACACCGAGAAGCCGCTTGTGGTCTCGGCCATTCTGTTGGCTCTGTGCGAGGACGATTTTAGTACCGAGGATTTGTCTGCCGACAAAGTGAACACCGACGGAAAGAAAATCTTCAATGCCCTCTCCACCCACCTCGACCGCGTTTAGGTGCAGCCGGAGGTGAAGAAGCAGCGGGTGCTCAATCAGTTTACGCTCATTACCGACCGTCCGCATCTTTCGGAAAAGGACAACCGACTCGGCAAATCGCCATTGCGCTACTTCGCCGAATACCTCAACTCCAACATCCTCACAGCCATCACCAACAATTCGCCCGAAGATGTGCTCGGACGCTTCTACGGCGAGTTCATCAGATACAGCGGCGGAGACGGCCAGACCCTCGGCGTAGTCCTCACACCAAAACACATTACAGAACTCTTTACGGAACTCATCGACGTGCGCCCCGACGATAACGTCTTCGCCTCATACCTCGGCATGCTCGACGACAAGGACGAGGACCGATACCGCAAAGGCTACTAAATCCAAATGACACGATGAGCACGAAGTGTTCAACGTAACACCTCACTACTTCCCTCAAAAGGCATCCAAGTCCGATGAATAAAGGGATAGAAAAAGGGACCTGTTTCCGCAACAGGTCCCTAACAGGTCACTCAATACCTCAATCGACTTTCACCTATGGCCAAAGCCGAACGGAATGGACTGCCCGATAGAATGGTACAGTTCCTGTATTCGAACTGCCTCTGTCCTTTTGGTTGGGCACCAGTTCTGTGTAAGCTAGGGAGTGTCATTTAATTTATCAACCGTAGTTGCTTAGAGTTCAGCCATGCCTCCTGTTTCATCATGCGACCAGTTTCTATTACCTTTTGCTGGTATAGCAGTGTTCCTGAGTAGTGATTTCTCTGTCTTTCCCAATGGCAGATTTGGAGTTCTCTTGGGAGGACTCCTTTTGATTCCGTCTAAGCCCCAATTCTTCACTTTATCAGGGTGATTGGGGGATTTTTCTTATCCAATACAAAGATACAAAAATTACATCAAATTGACAATCAAATGGTTATAAATAATCATAGTATTTGGCGATAATTCCTAGCCTACAATCTTTGTCTCCGTACTCTTCTTGCGCGAATGGCAGGGTTAGGATGTCTATCGAGAATTTGATTTACATATTTCAACCAGCGCAAATTTGCGCCCGTTAATTCACAGAAGAAAAAGCCCATCTGTTAAGGCAGATGGGCTAATGGAGAGAGTGTCAATAAACTTCGCAATCTTCAATCTCAGGAATTAACTGTATTAGTTTCTTTCCGTCAATCTCGAACTCCTCAAGTACAGCATTTCCATCCTTGAATCGACGAATCTCATGAGTAAAATGTTCGTCACATTGTGCAGCATAATCCTGTTCTGACAGAAAATAGTACTCCACACCATTGTAATTGAAGCGCAAATCGTACCTCTGAACGGCAAAGTCGTAGAAGAAAGTCTCTTCAGAATTGTTCTTATAACCATGATACAATCCACCATTCAGCTCATAGTTAGGGGGATACTTTGCATTGAATGGGTACCCCGCCAAGTCATCTTTAATATAATCGTATGCCATTTTACAAATAACCAATCGTTTCTTTTAATAGGTGCTCATACGCAGGATTCTCAAAAATAGGTATCGGTTTTCCTACTGGTCTGCCGTTTTTCCAATAATGGAAATGTACTCCCATTCCATCGTGGTCTTCATTATGAATTTCCACGATTTTCTTACAATCTGACCCGTATATTGAAATACTCTTAAGCCCATTTCCCTTCTTAAATATCATCCCATAGATAGCGTTAGGCGAGTGACTCTCCTCAGGCATCTTGGTAGGTGTATTTGGGTTCTTGAACTCTATAATCTTTACTCCATTAGGAAGAACCTCTATGGTCGTCCAACGACGTCCTTCTTCTGTCTCAGTCGTACCGAGTGACTTACTTCCGTTTGCTCCCATTTCTCAACATGTTTAAGCGTTCATTACTAAAGTAGGAACTGATGGAGGTGTCTTCACCTTCCACTTGTTGTCCATAACGAATGATGTGTGATGGCGAAAGTTGGCTAAAAGCCATTTCATATCCACGTTTCCATCGATAGAGTGACAAATCACTCCTGTGCACAGCATTGCTGTTGATAGCAATAACCGAACCTCGAAGATTCGAAGGAAAACTATACGGAAAACTGTCGCTCTTCGACCACGTGATGTTGGGATAAAGGTTCACCCCACCTTTCTGAAGAATGTCTGACATCATGGCATTGCACAATGCATGTCGATAACGCATTTCTGCAGGCATATCAACATACTGGGACATGTCTGGCCCAACAACCGCCTTACAACTTCTTAAGAATGAAAGATATTTATTCGGATTTCTGAAAATCCTCATAAACAACCTGTCCGCAATATAGAAATGTACGGTAGCGTCAGTAATGCCGTAACTGTATGCTTCATGGAAGGGTACGAGTCGCTCTACATTTGTATTATAATTTGGTTCCAGCACTGGCCATTTTATCTCACCCGCTGTAGGCAAGTAGCCGTAAACTATCTCAAGGAATATTCTCATGCTCTCCTCAATGAATCTGATGGTTTTGGCGACAGGTTCCTTCAGAGTGAGAATATATTTCTCTGCCTCACGTTCGTATTCTTTGTATGAAGAAGAGAATAATTTTGTGATGGAATTCATAATCTTTCGATTTATGAGCCCCATTGATGTAAGCTAAAATTATGCTACCATCGCAGGGGCGTGATAAATAACTAAGTTATCTCTCACGTCTTGCAGATGGTCATCATCTTCAGAAGTATACAGATGGTATCTCGCTGACAGGGTGACCCGTCTTACAACAGATCGAATATCAATGCATGCAATACGAACCGTGACAGGTTTTTCATAGAAAAGATAACTATGAAGTATCCTGTCAACCACATCACTGCGCAGCTTGTATTCGTATGTTTCCCAGAACAGGAAATTACCACAAGATTCAAAACTTAGAGAAACGATACGGTTCTCAATAACCAAATTACCTGTCCCCGCAAACAGGTCGAAGACAGATGGTGTAAGTTCGTGTACTTTCTGCAAGAACTGCTCACGTATGGCATCCGTGTCAATGTCTATCCATGACAGAGCAGCGTTTTCTGAAGATTGGCGTCTTTTGAAGGTTTTACAAAAGTCTACATATGCTGCCAACTCGTCGCCAGCGAGATCAGCAAGGTGTCGATGGGCATTGTTGAAGTATGCCCTCATCTTGCGGACGTGAGCATCCGCCAAAGCGGCGAGCAGGCTTTCATCTATACATCTACACGCCGTGTCCTCTATCTCTACACCTTGCTCACGGGCTATCACACGAATAGCCTCAAGGCGCAGTCCACCAGCCTTCATCACCACATCAGCAGAAGTGGTGAAACCCATACTGGAAATGACCTTTTCTTCAAAAGCAGTTTCCAAGATGTCGTCCGTGATGGAAAGATAATTCATCATCTGTTTATTGTTTGGGCACAAAGATAGCACTTTTATTTGAGAAACATATCTTATAATTGAAAAACTTTTTACTCGCTTCTATATAATTCGTCCAGCGACTGCCCAGCATCATTTATCCAATGCAGCCAGCCGTTGCAACTGCGGCCTGAGCAATAACTGGCGGCAGTACTCGGACTGGCCAGTACATAGTCGCGCTGCAACTCCCAAAAGCCGTCCTTCGTAGGTTTCGACATAGCGGCAATGATGGCATTACGCTTCTCGCCATCCTTGTATGAGGGCACCGTGCTTTGTGGCAATAGGCTGCCCTTCAGGATGCGAATAGAGTGGTCGGTCTCATTGAAAATGCCATGGGCATCACAGTCGCGCACTCTGATATGGAACAGGTTCTCGCCCTTCTTCATCTTCGTCATTTCCTGTTTCTCGAATATCGGACAACCGATGAAGGATGACAACAGCTGCACATCATCAAAGAATTCATCCATGATGTCTCTTTGGTAGTTAGACAACGATATTTCCTTGCCCTGTTGTTCGTTCATCACACCATATTGCGAACAATCAGTAGACAGGTCGATGGATTGACGTTCAAGATATTGCACGTCGGCTTTATTAATGCTGTCGTCTTTTGCTACAAACATCAGGCACTTGTTCCAGAACAGTTTGTGACTTTTGTGGTTGTTGATGCGCTTTACACCGTTGGTAGTCTCGCCGATGTATGCCTGAGCAGCACCATTCTCATCCTCGCCCAGCAGGATGTAGAGTGCCGGTCGTGAACTCTCTTCTAACTGGCTCACCATGTCGAACTCCGACTTGGGGAATACTATCATCTCGCAAATCTTATTGCTGATGAACACCGTGCGAATACCATTGGGGTCGCCAGTACGCAGATGCGTAGTTATAACCTTTCCTCGTGCCATATCTCGTCGTTTTATCTGTTTCCTTTCATCCTGTTATGCGTCTTGCACAGCATCTGACAATTCTCTATGTCCGTACTACCGCCTTTACTCCAAGCCGTCACATGGTCGGCATCCATTTCCTCTGGTTTCCAGATTCTATGGCGGTTAGCCTCATGACCTTCTGCGCAATATGGGCAGTTGCTGATACCCTCTGCTTTTGCCTTCTCGGTTTGTTCTTGATATACTTTGCGCATGGTGGGCTTATCGAACAGACGGACATTCAATAGCCTTGTGTCCTGACAGTCACCAAGCACATACTCAAAGATGCCTCGACGATTGGTCACAAAGTCATCGTGCATCAGTTCATTTACCTTTGCCGACAACTCGGAGTGATTCAACGGCAAGTGATGGAAGCGCTCATATAGTTCGCCCCAATTCAATCCCTGCATTTCATCGTAGACATCATCGAACTTACTATCTACCCAGTCTATAACCGTGTTGAAGTAGGTCTTGATTTCGTTGATATTCTCGTCGCGACGATGTGCAGACATATAGCCGTCCACGCTGCCTTTGCTTACCCATTCCAAAGCTGTTGCCAAGAACTGCTGGCGATTAGCTGGGCCTTTCACATACGATTCCCATTTCTGAATGTTTGCGTTTTGTGAATTGCTGAACTCTGCTTTGCAAAGTGTGACGAACTTACCACTATAAACGGCATTCAATTCTTCTTGGTGGTTAAGCGGGATACCTGCAATGTTGATGGTCTTGAACCATTCCTTAATTTCTTCCTCAGCATGTTCACCTTCGCCTTCACAGATGTAAACCAACAACTCTGTTTTGAGAATTTTCTTTTGAAGTCCCTCGTCCAATCCGTCAAATATCTGTTCCATGCCGTTTATCTTCACAGCAAACTTATTCTTCACATAACGACCAAGTGACGTTATACGTTGCTGACCATCGAGCACTTCAAGTTCGGTTTGTGGGAATTCGTATTGTTTGTTACGATTAAAGTAGATGAGTCCGAGCGGATAACCTTTCAGCACAGACTCTATGACAGCCACATCCCTCTTGCCGTCTTCATAGATGTAGTTTCGTTGATATTCAGGCTGAATGGTCAGATGTCCAGATAAACCATGTAGACCTTTGCCCTCAAGTACGTTGTATTCGAAGCCGTCGCAAATCTGCTCAACGGTATAGATTTTCAGTTCTGTTTTCATTGTGATTTCTTTTTGCGGATTAATAGTCTTGCGAAAGTGGATTTAAGTTTCCCATCAACCAAAATTGCACTTCGCCTATTTAAGTCACCATACAAAGGAGTATCTTGGGGTGTATATTCCTTTGTCTTAATTCCAAATTCATTGCCTCTATCTGTAATTCCAAGTATTTCAAATTGCTCAGGACAATACTTGTCTAAAAATGAAATAGGAACACCCATTATCCCATCATAATCCGATGGAATGGCATCTGAGAATGGGATTTCTATTGCATCATAATTCTCATAATGAATGTATTCTTTCCTACCTCTTACTTCCTTATGCTTACTATGCTTGAAGTTCTCTGCCATTGTCATTAGTTTCAAAGGCTCATGTCGTCGCCCATGATCAACATTAGTAAACCAATGCACACCAGGAACACGTAAGTATTTATTTCCCTCTTCATCGATTCTTAATGAAGATGAGTGTGTAATATATGATCGTGGCACCATAAATTCTCTATCACCGCCAGTGATGGATGGGCCAAACCATATTATATTGTTCATAATGAGTGGGAAGATTTCTTTATAAGCAATCGCATTTTTATTCCCAATAATAATGAACTGCTTGTTTGATTCTATCAGCCATGCCATAAATTCCCTAAACAGTGAGAACGGTGGATTTGTCACAATAATATCTGCCTCGTCGCGCAGTTTTCGTATTTCCTTGCTACGGAAATCACCATCACCCTCCAAGTATTGCCATTGCAAATCTTCAAGGTTGATACGTCCATCACCTGTAACATCATCTGTCAATACAAATATTTTGCCGTGCGTCTTACTCTTGTCGTTGTCGAAGTACGGCTGCGAAGTCTCAAAGAGCGTTGGCTGATACGGCATCTTGTACTTCTTGCTTTCAGGAGCATAGCTGGTGGAAATCAGTTTCTTCAAGCCCAACAGTTCAAAGTTCTGGGCAAAGAACTTTGTAAAGTTGCTCCATTCCGGGTCGTCGCAAGGTAACAGCAACGTCTTACCACGAAACACATTCGGGTCGTAGTCCAGATAGGCGTTAATCTCTTTCTGAATGTCTTGATATTGCGTATAGAACTCGTCGTTCTTTGCTGTCTTCGCATTTGCTAAGTTTGTATTTGCCATACTCAATTGATAGTTTTAGTCGATGCGCTCAACTATCAATCACGCCATGGCACAAAAAGAGCGTGATGCTCCTTTGCGCATAGCAAGAGGCGGCGTCGGATGGTGCCTCTGTCCCGTTTGCTGGATGCATCACGCCTAAGCGTATGCATCGCTATCCCAAACGAGAACAGAAGAACCGTTATACGGCTCGCCTGTCACCTATTATTTCCGTGCTTCTTATACCTATCAGAGTTTCCGACGCTCTTGGCTATGCGCGAAATAATAGCGAGTGCTTTATTTATTATTTAAAATTCTCAGCAGGGCCCTCCGCTGAGTACCACCATCCGCCACTGAGGGCGGTGATTCGTCCCATACCGCCTACGAAATTACGAAAATTTTTTTATAAATGAAAAGGAAAGAGGGAAAATGTGGTTATTTATAGACAAACATAGGTTCCCGAACCATTGGGCATAGGTTCGGGAATCTTCGACCATAAGTTAAGTAAACCAAAGTCCATAGGTTAACTTAACCTACGCCTGATGTTCAGGTAATCGGTTTTTCCGCTTGCGCAGCGCAGAGGAGCAAAAACACCTCACTACCTCCCTCAACAGGCAGCCAAGTCCGATGAATAAAGGGATAGAAGAAGGGACCTGTTGAGGAAACAGGTCCCTAACAGGTCACTCAACAGGTCACTTTCCCTCATCCGTTACTCAGGCTGCACGAAGCGGAACTGCCCGATAGTACGGAACGTGGCCGCGAGTGGTGAACTCATAGCCCAGTTCCTTCAGAGCCAATCCCAAATGTACGCGGGTGCTGTGGTTCATTGGCAGCGAAGGGTATTCCGACTGTATCACCTCCAGCATCTGCTTGCAATTCATGGCCTTGGCCGTTTCACCCTCCTTGGGCTTGCGGAAGCAAACGGTTACGATGTCCGTCATATCCTTCTTCTCCGTGAACTCGATGTTCAACTCCTGGATGCGGGCCACCTCGTCGTTGTTGAACCAGTAAGGAGCCTTTTGCTCGCGCAACTCATAGAGCACCTGGGCATAGAGCTGCTCGTAGTCGATTTCCCCTACATTATCTATATACTGCCCCTGCGGAATCTGGATGCAGATGTAGCGGCGGCTGCCTGTGGCATCCGTCAGGGGATGGGGGTTGTTGGTTGTGGCCACGAAAGAGGCAAATCGCAGTCGGTCCTCCTGTGCCCGGCCAAAGATGGGGCGACCATTGACCTTGCTCTTCGAGAGCGTCTGTTTCAGGGCCGCATGCTGGCTGGGTCGTATGGCCTCCAGCTCGTCCAGATTGACAAGCAGGTTATTTGTCAGCGCCATTTCCTTGTCGAACTTGTTCGAAAGGTTCAGATGGTCGAGATAATACTCCCGCAGCGATGGGGGCAGGAGGCGGCGCAGGAAGGTGGTCTTGCCACAACCTTGCGCACCGATGAGCGTAGGCACACACTCGTTGCCGTGCAGCGTGTCCATCTGCAGCCAATGGGCAACGGTGGAGCGAAGCCAGATGGACAAGAATGCGAGTTGTTCGGAGTTTACGCCTGGCAGACGGCCAAAGAGGTCGGCAACGTGGTTGTGTCCGTCCCAGGCGGGCAAGCCAAAGAGGAATTCCTCGATGGGATTGAAGGTTGGTACTTCCTCGGAATTGACATACTCCGTAATGTCTGACTTGGGGCTGTCGTCAATCTCCAACCGCTTGGCCCTGAGCACGATGCTGTTCAGCGCCTCCTGGCTGAGCGGTCGGTAGTCCGAGGACTGTCCGTCCTTCTTGGTTGCAAACTCTGTCTTTCCGTTCAGCACATTGCGACGGAAGAGATAATTGTCTTTCAGGAATTCCTCTACAGCAAGCATTCCTTCCAGGGAGGCGTTCATAGCCTCCCCGTTAACGAGAAGTTCATTTTTCATAAAAAAGATTTAGATTAATAATAAGGTATTGCAAAGATACAACATCAAGAGGGCGGTTTGCAAGTTTTTCGGCAAATAAAATGCGAAATGCTGAAGAAAAATTTTAAGGCGGCTTCTAAGAAAAAGATAATCAGACAGATAAGTTTCACTGGCATAGCATGCGTTACCTGTCAAGTGACCTCTAAAGTGAGGTGTTAGGGACCTGTTGCGGAAACAGGTCCCTCCCTACAGTCCTTTATTCATCAGGGCCAGACGGTTGCCGAGGGAGGTGGTGAGGTGTTTTTGTGCGTATGGATGCTGTAGGCAGACAACACACGACTCACGAGCCCATGACCCGTGAGTCGGAGGCACACACATTAGTAATGTATGACCTCATACCATAGTAAAAGAGAAGAGGACGCACCGTGGTGCATCCTCTTCCGCGTACCCAGAGCCGGGATCGAACCGGCACGCCTTGCGGCATTGGTGTTTGAGACCAACGCGTCTACCAATTCCGCCATCTGGGCTTTTGCGGTTGCAAAGTTAGGGCATTTATGTGAATTGACCAAACTTTTTGCTGATTTTTTGCGTCATGCAAGGATAACCTGCCAGATGCAAGGGGGAATGACGGCACTATTTCTCCACTACGGCACGGAGCAGAATGACGTCCTGAAGGGGACGGTCGGCAGCATTGGTGGCGACGGACTGTATGGCCTTCAAGACCTTCATGCCATCGATGACGTTCCCAAAGACCGTGTAGGTGCCATCCAGGTGTGGCGAACCACCATGCTGCAAGTAGTATTCCCACATGTCGCGGGTCATCTCGATGCCCTTTTCGTCGAGCATGCCACGCACCTTACCCAGCGAGGAGGGTCCCCAAGACTGACCGTAGACGATATAGAACTGCGACCCGGAGGAACGCATCTCGGGATTCACGTCGTCCGGTTCACGGGCTGCCGCCAAGGCTCCGCGCACATGGTAGAGCCAGGGGAGACGGAACTCGGCAGGCAGGGTGTAACCGACACTCCCGTCGCCCAACATGGTATCGCGAGAGGGCGACGACAATGTGCCATCGGCCTGCTTGTGAACACGGGTACTGGGGTCGCCACCCTGAATCATGAAGTCCTTGATGACCCGGTGGAAGAGGGTGCTATCGAGACGCCCCTCGCGGGCCAGGCGCAGGAAATTGTCGCGGTGGAGAGGGGTCTCGTCACTCAGTTCTACACGTATGTTGCCCATCGTGGTCTCCAGACGGACTATGGCAGGCTTGTGCCTCTTTGCCTCAGCACCAAACTGGAAAAGGGCAAAGAAAAGAATCATGAAAATCGTTCGCTGTCTCATAATAATATCGATTTGCGGTACAAAGATACGGAAATATATTTAATACACAAACAAGTTTGGTATTTCGCCCGCTTAATCGTAACTTTGCAGGCAAATAAGACCCAAAGAAAGGAATGAAACAGCCAGAACTGCTACGTTACAATCTCGGCAACGACGTCGTAGCCTTCAGTACCACGCGGAAAGGGGGCTACAGCACGGGCAAGTATGCCGAATTTAATATCACGCACTATTGCAACGACGACCCAGAGGCCGTGCGGAAGAACCGCGAGGCGCTGTGCCAGCTCCTGGGCATAGGGGACGACTGCCTTATTTTGCCCCGACAAACCCACCAGACGGAGGTGCTGAACATAGACGAGGCATTCCTGTCGCTGTCCACCGAGAGCCGACAGCAGGCGCTGGAGGGCATAGACGCCCTCGTTACAGGGGTCGCAGAGGTGTGCATCGGCGTATCTACCGCCGACTGCATCCCGGTGCTGTTATATGACCGGGAAATGGGCATTACGGCCGCCATACATGCCGGTTGGCGAGGCACGGTGGCCCGCATTGCGGAAAAGGCTGTCGCCAGCATGACGAAATGGTACGGTTCGCACCCTCGGAATATCGTGGCCCAGGTGGGTCCCGGCATCAGTCTGGACAGCTTCGAGGTGGGGGAAGAGGTCTACGAGGCCTTCCAAAAGGCGGACTTCGACATGGAACCCATCAGTCGCCGCATGCCTAAGCTAAACGGCGGCACCCCGGAGGACAACCCATGTGACATGCGCTGGCACATCGACCTGCCCGAATGCAACCGCCTGCAGCTCCTCTCCTGTGGCGTGCCTGAGAGGAACATCTTTCGGTCGGGCGTCTGCACCTATCAGCAGCACGAGAGATTCTTCTCCGCACGCCGCATGGGCATCCAATCGGGACGCATATTTACGGGAATCATGATGAAATAGAAAGGCCGGTCAGTCTACGGCCATAGTGACGACGTAGAAAGACAGGCCCGGACAGGAGCAAAGGAACACAGGGAAGCGCGGTTTCAGGGAAATACGGAGGAGCGCGGTTTCAGCGCAATTGCTGGATGCAGCGCAGCGTTTCCTGGCGTGTCTGCATATCCGTTCCGCGCACGGCCCGCCGCACGAATCCCTGCTGGTCTACGACGATGGTCACGGGATAATTGCCGGGCGAAGGCGACTTCCCCCCTACCCCCTGGTTAATCCAGGAAATCATCTGGGTGGCATTGGCCAGAGGAATCCACGTGAAGTGATATTGTTTGGCAAGGCGAACGGTGGTGGCCACGTCGTGCCACGTCACGGAGAAGAATTGCACGTCGGGATACATTTGTTTCCAAATGGCCAGTTCGCCCATCTCGGACAGGGCATCTGTGCAACCCTGATACCAAAGATAGAAGACCGAAACGTGTCCGTCCAGGTCAAGGTTGGTCCAGACCTTGCCATCCATTCCCATCTCGCGGAACGGGGCCATCAGTTTGCCTACCTCGGGCACGTTGCTGCGCACGGCACGGTCGCGGTCGTCGACACGCGTCAGTGCACTGCTGTCGGAAGAGGTCAGCACGGCCTGCTTCTGCGTGCCGCAGCCCATGAGTAGCAGGAAAGAGAAGGAAAGGATAAATGCGTTTTTCATAGTCCATTGAGTATTAGTCCGTGCGACAAAGTTAGAAATAAAATCAGATACAAACAAAAAAGCCCCGCAGATTTTGGTCTGCGGGGCTTTTTTTTTGCTGTCTGCGTTTGTCAGTCGGCCAACTTTGCACAGATGAACTCGCGGTTCAGTCGGGCGATGTTGGCGATGCTTTCGTTCTTGGGGCATACGGCCTCGCAAGCACGGGTGTTGGTGCAGTTGCCGAAGCCCAGTTCGTCCATCTTGGCCACCATGGCCTTGGCACGGCGGGCAGCCTCTACGCGACCCTGGGGAAGCAGGGCGAGCTGGCTGACCTTAGAGCTGACGAAGAGCATGGCAGAGCCGTTCTTACATGCAGCCACGCAGGCACCGCAACCGATGCACGAAGCGCAGTCCATGGCCTCGTCGGCATCCTCCTTGGGGATGAGGATGGCATTGGCGTCCTGAGCCTGACCGGTGCGGATGGTGGTGTAGCCGCCAGCCTGCATGATCTTGTCGAAGGCACCACGGTCCACCATGCAGTCCTTGATGACGGGGAAGCCGGCCGAGCGCCAGGGCTCTACGGTGATGACGTCGCCGTCCTTGAAACGGCGCATGTAGAGCTGGCAGGTGGTGGCACCGCGCTCGGTCTTGCCGTGGGGCGTGCCGTTGATGTAGAGCGAGCACATGCCGCAGATG
>ODAJ012173766.1_pt1 | contig 13018 bp, 8 predicted proteins | sample 1539241 | NCBI WGS metagenome assembly ODAJ01 (sample SAMN02144231, study PRJEB22623) | gut metagenome | biome: sheep rumen | host: Ovis aries | place: New Zealand | reverse complement strand
CGTTCCCTGCTGCCCATGCCGTGCATCCTGCTGGTGCTGTCAAATATCCTGAGGGCGATCTTTTCCAGGGTCTTACTGCGCTCCCGGGAACCGTTATAGCGGCGGCTGATCTCGATGGCGCTGGAAATGATATCCTTTTCGAAATCATGGGAGGAGACAAAGAATTTCTTTTTCTCCGCGTAATCATAGACGATACCGTCGCAGAGACATACGCCGGGAATCCACAGGAGTTCCGCGCCGGTCATCTCCAGGATCTGCCGCAGGATAATGCCTGAAATAAAGAGCAGGGGCACATTTTCCTCCGGGATCTCAAGTCCCCGGGCCACCTGCGAATAGCTGATGGTCTTGATCCTTTCATAAAAGGCTTCATAGCTCTCCCGGCTGAGGAAACCATCGCCGGCAGGGAGGGCTTCCTCGGTACTTCCCGCGCCCCGGAAGAATTCCCGGACATTGACCTTCTGGGCCACTTCCGAAATATAATCGTCCACCAGGATAAGGCTCCTGATCGTACGCTCTTCCAGATAAAGATGCTTGAAGACCATGAGCCTGGACAGGACCAGCTCTTCGACCAGTCCCTCGAACCTGGAAGCCGAGGCCCGGATCCTGCCGACCTGCTCATGCAGCCGCAGGATGCCCAGGTTCATGTTCTGAGTGGTGACCATCTTGCCGTTGTCGAACAGGGAGATCTGGATACTGCCGCTGCCGATATCCACGATGGCGGTGGGCTCCTCGATCAGCTTGTCGAACTGGGAGCTTCTGGAGGCAATGGACTTGAAATCCAGGAATCGCTGCTCCGCGTTGCCCAGAGGCTCGATATGGATCCCTGTCTCCATCTCCAGCCGGTTCAGCACCAGGGCGGAATTCTGCATCTCCCGGATGGCGCTGGTCCCATAGGCCCTGTAATCCTCCACGCCGTAGTTCTCCATGATCCTGCGGAATTCCAGCAGGACCCTGCGCAGCTCGGAGGCGTGCTTCATGCTGATCTTGCCGGTATTGTAAGTATCTGTGCCCAGGGCGATCCTGTGGATGATATCGTCGATCTCCCGGATCCCTCTCTTTTTGGAGATCTCATAAATAATGAGCTCCATCTCATAGCTGCCTACGTCAATGGCGCCGAATAAATGTACCGCCATATCTGTTCCCCCTTTTCCCCGCGGCCGCGGCGGCTGCCTGCGCGTCTCCACGTCATGAATACTATATCTGTGCTTTTATCTTTTATGACTGCTGCTGACCCAGCAGGTGATCGATGAACTGCTGGGCCGTTCTGCCGGACAGGCCGCCGTGGCGCATCTGCCAGCGGGTCGCCTCGCTGCGCAGGGCTTCCCGTTCCATCTCTATGCCGCTGCGCTCTGCCAGAACGGCAACGATTTCCTGATACTCATCGAACTCGGGCTTTCCAAAATAAATGGACAGGCCGAAACGGGCCGCCAGGGACAGCTTCTCCTGAACGGTATCGCCGCCGTGCTTGTCAAAACTGTTCTCTCTGTCCTTGAAGCTCTCCCGGACCAGATGCCTGCGGTTGCTGGTGGCATAGATCAGGACATTCTCAGGCTTTTTCTCCAGACCGCCTTCGATGACAGCCTTAAGATATTTGTATTCCGTCTCGAATTCCTCAAAACTCAGATCATCCATATAGATGATGAAGCGGTAATTGCGTCCCTTGACCTGGGAGATCACTTCGTTGAGATTGCGGAACTGGTGGCGGTAGATCTCAATGATCCGCAGGCCCCTGTCATAATACTGGTTGGCAATGGCCTTAATGCTGGAAGACTTGCCTGTACCGGCGTCCCCGTACAGCAGGCAGTTGTTGGCAGGCCGGCCGCTGACAAAGGCTTCCGTATTTTCTACCAGCTTCTGCTTGGCGGCTTCATAGCCGATCAGGTCATCCAGATGGACATGGAGGATATTCCGGATGGGCAGGATCATGACCTCCCCGTCCTTTTCATGAACACGGAAGGCTTTATGCAGGCCGAAACGGCCTACGCCGTATTCTCCGTAAAAGCGGGTCACCGCGTCCATCATTTCCTGGGCAGTGGAAGTTTCCGCCAGCTGGCCGGCCAGGGTACAGATCCTGTCCCGGATGCGGCGGTTATAGATCCGGCTCTTTTCGGAAGCTGCCGAAAAGGACAGGACCGAATCGAATTCCAGGACGCCCAGGCGGTGTGCCAGGGGACGGAAGTCATAGTCGAACAGGCTGCGGAAGATCTCAAAATCATGCAGGGCGGCCACATTGATACTGGAGCTGACCGCCCCCCGTATTTCCCGGGACCTGCTGTAGCTGTTCTCATGGTTGACCAGCAGGTTGGTCAGATAGCAGTGCCAGAGACTGCCGTAAAAACCGGATTCCTCCGCCAGTTCCACCAGTCCGTGCATGATCCGGTACAGGCGGATCCGGGCCTTGTCCGCTTCCTTCTCCTTCAGCTGATCCTGCCTGCCGGCTTCCATCAGCCGTGCGGCGTCCCGGAGAACAGGTTCCTGCTCCAGGCCGCGGTATAAAATCAATTCGTCAATTCTCATTTGCTGCTCCCTCATAAACACGCGGACCGTCGGACGCATGCCCTGGTCTTTGAAAAACATCGGTCAGTCAGTACAGGGTTCTGCCAATCCCCTGCAAAAACGGCAATTGCTGCCGTAGAACATCTGTCCGCGGAAAGGGCTTTCCGGCCCGGTCATATAGTATCATTATAAACGATACAGGCGGTCAGATAACAGCAGTTTGCTCCCGGATCCGGCATTCTTTACACCGCTTCCATCTTCAGCAGCTTGGCTGCCTGATCGGCTGTGGTCAGGGCGTCGATGATCTCGTCCAGATCTCCATTCAGAATCTCATCGATCTTATAAAGCGTCAGATGGATCCGATGATCCGTGACCCTGCCCTGGGGATAATTATAGGTCCTGATCTTCTCTGACCGGTCCCCCGTGCCGATCTGGCTCCGGCGCAGGTCGGCTTCCTGGTCATGGCGCTTCTGCATCTCCAGGTCATAGAGTTTGGACCGCAGCAGGGCCCAGGCCTTGGCCTTGTTCTGCAGCTGGGACTTCTCTGTCTGGGAATAGATCACGATGCCTGTCGGATAATGGGTCAGGCGGACGGCCGAATCGGTCGTATTGACACACTGGCCGCCGTTTCCGGAAGCCCGCATGACATCGATCCGGACGTCCTTGTCAGGGATATCGATATTGATATCATCATCCACCTCCGGCATGACAGCGACGGTGATGGTGGAGGTATGGATCCTGCCGCCGGATTCCGTGGCCGGCACGCGCTGGACCCTGTGGACCCCGCTCTCATATTTAAATCTGGAATAGGCCCCCTGGCCCGAGATCATGAAGTTGACATATTTCATGCCGCCGATCCCGATCTCCTCGAAATCCAGAGTCTCCGCTTTCCAGCGTCTGGACTCGGCGTAGTGGATGTACATCCTGTAGATCTCTGCAGCGAACAGGGCCGCCTCATCGCCGCCCGCTCCGGCCCGGATCTCCACGATGACGTTCTTTTCGTCATTGGGGTCTTTGGGAATCAGCAGGATCCGCAGCTGTTCCTGCAGATCCTCCAGTTCCTTTTTGGAACTGCTGATCTCCTCCCTGGCCAGTTCGCGCATCTCTTCATCATCTTCCTCCTCCAGGAGCATTCTGGATTCCTCCAGATTATCCGAGACGCTGCGGAAACGGGTATAGGTCTCCACCAGGGGGGTCAGGTCACTCTGCTCTTTCATCAGCCTGCGGAAACGGTCCTGGTCGGACAGGACGCCGGGGCTGGCCAGTTCCCTGTTGATGTCTTCATATCTTAATACTATTGCATCCAGCTTATCGTACATAGTTCTTCCTTTACATTATATAGCCGGCGCCCTCCTGGTTCAGGGCCCGTACAGCGGCGGCGACTCTGTCGTTGCCTGCGTAATCCCTGAGGATCCGGATATCATGGTAGCCGTACTCTTCCATCAGCTGCCGGACCGCCTCTCCCTGATCATAACCAATCTCCAGCATGACAGCGCCGCTGATACACAGGTGCTTCCAGGCCTCCGCCAGGATCCTCCTGTAAAAATCCAGACCGTCCGGGCCGCCATCCAGGGCCATAAAGGGCTCCCGTTCCTTCACTTCCGGCTCCAGGGTCCCGATCACCTCCGTGGGAATATAGGGCGGATTACTGATGACCAGATCAAACTTCTCCTCCGGCCGGTCTTTCAGTGCTTCGAACAGATCTCCCTGCAGCCAGGTGACACGGTCTGCCAGGCCCAGGCGCTTTCCGTTCTCTTCCGCCACTGCCAGCGCTTCCCGTGACAGGTCCGTCCCGACGCCGCTGTTACTGTTGGAATACTGCAGCAGGCTGAGCAGGATACAGCCGCTGCCGGTACACAGATCCAGGATCCTGCTGCCGTCTGTCAGCTCCCGCATGGCTTCCTCCACCAGATTTTCCGTATCCTGACCGGGAATCAGGACATGGGGCGAGACCCGGAAAGGCAGTCCCATAAATTCCTGCTCTCCCACAATATAGGCCAGCGGCTCACGCTGCTGCCTGCGGGAGATCAGCTCCAGATATTTTTCATATTCTCCCGGGGATACCGGACGGTCCGGGTCAGCCAGCAGGGTCTGGACAGTGGTCCCGCAGACATGCTCCAGCAGGCGCCGGGCGTCAATACGGGCATCGGGCAGGAAGTCCAGCATCGCGGTCCCTTCCTGATAAACCTCTCTGTATGTATATGCCATATCTGTTCTCCTGTTCCTTCTCCGGCGGTCCGGATTTCTTGCGGTATTTCTCCTCTTTCCTTCTTCAGGCGGTCCGGGCTTCTTCCGGTATTTCTCCTCTTTCCTTCTTTCAGGCGGTCCGGGCTTCTTCAGATGTTTCTGTCTGCGGGCCGAATTCCCTGCGCAGGTAATCCTTCCAGTCAAATACCGCCTCTACAGAGGCAATGCCTACCCGGATCATATCATCATCCGGCTCCCTTGTGGTCAGGTTCTGGAACCAGATCCCGGGTTTTGAGAGCAGGCCGATGACCGGGTTGTCGGAAGAGCCTGCCAGCCGGATCAGCTCAAAAGAGATGCCCGATATCACCGGAATCAGCAGGATCCGCAGCAGGATCCGCAGCATGGGACTGCTCACCCGGATAAAGAAAAAGAGGACAATGCTGACGATCATAACAAAGATGATAAAGCTGGTCCCGCAGCGTTTATGGAATCTGGTGGACCTGCGTACGTTCTCCACGTTCAGGGGCAGTCCGTGTTCCAGGCAGTTGATACATTTATGTTCTGCCCCATGGTACTGGAAAAGCCTCCTGATATCCTCCATCATGGAGATGGCCAGGATATAGCCCATAAAAATACCGATCCGGAGCAGGCCCTCGATCACCGCTGTCAGAAGGTGATTGTGAATAAAACGGGAGAGCAGGGCGGAAATCAGATAAGGAAGCACAAAGAAAAGACCGATGGCTATTATGAAGGCAATGACTGTCACTACGCTTTCTATGATCTTATCCATCTTTTCCGCCCGGGCCGCCTGTTCGGGGGTCCGTTCCTTCCCAGTCTCCTCTTCCTCCTCTTCATAAAAAGATGCCGAGTAGGTGGTGATCCGCATCCCCAGGATCAGGGAATCCAGAAACACGAAGACGCCTCTAACAAAGGGCGTCTTTTTCAGGACAGAACCCTCCAGGATCCCGTGATAGGTTTCCTTACTGACCGTCACCGTCTTATCAGGCTTTCGGATGGCGACCGCATAGTCGTCCCCGCAGCGCATCATAACGCCTTCCAGAACGGCCTGACCGCCGATGCCGGAGTTATGCTGTTTACATTGTTCTTTTGCCATTAATATTTATGCTCCTGCAAAGATTTTTTAACACAACGAAACAAGGCCAGGGTATATCCCGGCCTTGTCAGTTTTGATTTCGTATAGATTCTAGTTATTGGAAGAAAAACCGTATTTTCTGTTGAATCTGTCGATACGGCCCTTGGCTGCAGCAGTCTTCTGTGTGCCGGTATAGAAGGAATGGCACTTGGAGCATACTTCGACGTGAATCTCTTTCCTGGTGGATCCGGTCACGAATGTATTGCCACAGTTACATGTTACGGTTGCCTGATAATACTTAGGATGAATTCCCTGCTTCATATTTGCCTCCTTATTGAGCGTTTCATTACATCACAAAGTGATTAACAACTGTGACGGGGTCTAAGTCTTGTACGCTCTGAAATATTATATACAATATATAACGTAAAAAAACCGTCTGAACAGACAGCGGTGCTATTATAGCATGATGTTTCCGGTTATTGCAAGAGATTTTCAGATAATTTTTACCTGTTTTTTCCCTGTTCGCAGGGGCTGCAGAATCAGGCTTCCGGCTGCCGGACCCGGCCGGTTTCCTTCTGTTAACAAATTACAAATATTTATTTTCTTTGTCGATGTTATAGTAATCATGTTATATTACAGTAATCATGTTATATTACAGTAATCATGATATATTACATAAGAAACCATCCGGGCCCGGAAAACCGGTCCCACCTATGAACGGAGATTTATCATGTCTGATCAATATGCTGAAAAGCTGCCTTCCATCATCGCGCCCGCGGACCTGGGCGACTATACCATTGTCCTGCCGGAGCTGATTCCCTTTATTCCTCTGCTGAAGAGATGTTCGCAGCAGGACTTTGAAGCATCCATCAAAAACAGCAGAGAGTTCCGGACCGAATGGAACGGCAGCTCGCTCCTCATGGATGACGGCATCATCCGGGCCCGGGCCGGCAATATGGCGCTGACGGCCTCCGGCGGCGTCCTGCAGCTGGAACAGCCCGGCAGCTGTAATAAATACAGCCTGCGGAAGATGCGTATCCTCTTCAGGATCCTGCACGACCGTCAGAAAGCGGTTCTGGCCAGGAACCTGTATTCCCTGAACTGCTATTTCTCCCTGACCCATACTGTGGATTTCCTGAATATACGTTTCGTATCCCGGGGCGACAGGACCATATTGGAATATTATCACAGACCGTCCGCCAACGCGCAGGGCCATTACCAGTGGCTCACCAACGAACTGACGGTATCCAGGGAGCTGGCCTGGGGCTGGGATGATATCGACAGGTTCTTCCACGGTGATGTCTGCTCTGTCCTGCAGGAAAACGGGATTCAGCTGAACTGGAACAGCACCCATGCTGTCTTTGAAAGGATGTCCTTTCAAAAGAACAGCAACCGCATCATAGAACGGTACATCCGGATCTCCTGATCTCATACTGCAGGAGGATATAGTCCGGGACCTGAAGAAGGCTTCGGAAAACATCCGCAGCCTTCATGGAAGCACTATAAACACAATAATGATTATAATGAATGCCTTCACTGAAAAACGCCCCGCTGCGGCAGATGCCGCGCGGGGCGTTCTCTTTATCATGTGGTGAACCGGAAGTCTGGCTCCGCGGTTCATTTACCATGTGGTGAACCGGAAGTCTGACGCCGCGGTTCATTTGGTGAACCGGAAGTCTGACGCCGCGGTTCATTTTCCGGGTGAACCATGAAGTCTGACTCCGCGGTTCATTTTCGGTGAACCATGAAGTCTGACTCCGTGGTTCATTTCACGGTTTTTATGCATCGACCTCTGTGTACTTGCCATCTTCCACAGGTTTGTCATCGCTGTCTTTTGCGGCAGGCGCACCGGTCAGATTCCGGAGCATGCCGCCCAGATCAATACCGACAGACTGGCCGAGGCCTTCCGAGACCTGGGTCACATTCTGCATGATATCTCTGGTCAGATTGGATGTCTCGCCGCCGTACATGTAGATCTTGTCAACATTTGTATAAGCCTTGCCGGCTGCTTCCGCGATGGCGGGCAGTTTATCGAAGTAGTATTTGAGAGCTTCGAGCATCATGTCCTGTTTGGCGGCTTCACCGTACTGCTGCATGGCTTCCGCCTTCTTGAGCAGACCTTCCGCTTCCGCTTCCAGTTTGGCCTTGATGGCGGCCGCTTCCGCTTCGCCCTTCACGCGGGCTGCTTCCGCTTCCGCGATGCCTTCGGCCTTGGTCGCTTCTGCAAGGACCCGTTTGGCCTCGGATTCCTTCTCCGCTTCAAACTGCTTCGCTTCCGCTTCCTTCTGCCTCTTGAACAGATCCGCTTCCGAAGCCTTCTGAATCCGGTACAGGACAGCGTCCGCTTCCTGCTGGGCCGCGTACTTCTTGGCTTCCGCCGTCTTCTTGACTTCCGCGTCCAGGGCTTTCTCACGGATATCGACTTCCTTGGACTTCAGTTCCAGTTCCTTCTCCTGGCGGGCCAGGTTGGCGTTGGCGGTCGAAATCTCGATCGTCTTACGCTGCTCTTCCTTCTGGATCTGGTAAGCGGCGTCCGCTTCCGCCTTCTTGGTATCCTCCGTAATCTTCAGTTCAGATTTGCGGATGGACAGTACATTCTCTCTCTCCGCGATCTCGGTCTGGGCCTTGACCCTTGCCTCATTGGCTGCCTTCTCGGCGTTCGCCTGAGCGACCGCGATCTCCATCTCGGCCTGGGCCTTGGAAATGGCCGCGTCCTTGGAAATCTGAACGGTATTCTGGATACCCAGATTCTTGATGACGCCGTTGCCGTCCTTGAAGTTCTGGATATTGAATGTCGTCAGCTCAAGACCCATATCCCGCAGGTTGGGCGTCACGTTCTCAATGACCTTCTCCGCGATGATCTTCTTATCGCCCTGGATCAGTTCCTTGAGCGTCATCTGGGAGATGATCTCACGGATATTACCTTCCAGAACAGGACGGATGATCTCCTGGATCTGCTGGGGGGTTTTGCCAAGGAACTTGGCCGCCGCCTTGGGCATGATGTTGGGATCCGTAGATACCGAGAAGTTGGCGACCGCGTCTACAAAGATGTTGATGGCATCTTTAGTGGGAATCTCATCCTTGGATGTAAAATCCGACTGCATGTTCAGCAGGGACAGGGTATCCACCCGCTGCAGACCGGGAATAACAAAACATCCACCCTTGGTGATCGTTCTGGAACCGCCCAGGCCCGTAACGATCATGGCCGTGTTCGGCGGTGCTTTCCTGTACAGCGTCGAGAGCAGGATCACAAAGATGACGATCACAACGACGATGCCTGCAATTAGAAATACAAAATTGGGAACCATTTAATTGTACCTCCTTTAGATACTTTTATTTATAGCCTGCTTCAGGACAGGGAATTCAAAAGCCGCTGGCTTTCTTTTCCTGTTCGAGGAGATTCTATCACCGGACGCTGCCGTTTTTTTTTGCGGCAATCATATACGGCTGTCCCCTGCGGAACGCGCTCTGACCCGGCGTTCCTGTCAGCAGGCTGTTCCACTGATGACTATAGCAGTATTTCTTTCAAAAAACAATCATAATGATTCCCATTTCCCCGGAGCCATTGGTAAAAACATGCATAAATGCAACCTTTAAGCATTAAGTTTAATGCATTTTTACGAATATCCCCTTTAGAAACATTCTGAATTTTGCTATAATACTGACAGTTTTATAAACTGTTCATTCTTATTGCCGCGATGACATTTTTCCCTTCTGATTCCGGTGAAATGTTTCGCGCAGATCCTCAAGGAGGTCATTATGTTCCTGAAATTTCTGCTTGCACTGATTCCGATCATCTGGCTGATCGTAGCCATGAGCGTCATCAAGCTTCCCGGATACAGAGCATGCTACATCGCCCTGATCATTGCGGCCCTGGAGGCCTGCTTTATCTGGAAGCTGTCTCCTGCCTGCGTTGCGACTGCCGCCCTGCAGGGTATCCTGAACGCCCTCTGGCCCATCTGTCTGGTCATTGTGGCCGCGCTGTTTACCTACAACCTGACCCTGGAAACGGGGGCCATGGAAGATATCAAGCGCATGCTGGGCGGCGTCTCCACGGACAGCCGCATCCTGATGCTGATCATTGCCTGGGGCTTCGGTAACTTCATGGAAGGTATGGCCGGCTTCGGCACCGCGGTCGCGATTCCCGCCGGCATGCTGGTCGGCATCGGTTTCGACCCGATCCAGTCCGTTGTCGCCTGCCTGGTCATCAACTCCACGCCGACCGTCTTCGGCAGCGTCGGCGTTCCCGCCACCACCATGGCGTCCATCACCGGACTGGACATCCTGCAGTTTTCTGCCTACGCTTCCCTGATCCAGATCGTACTGACCTTCCTTTCCCCTTTCCTGGCGGTCATGATCATCGGCGGCGGCGTCAAAGCCCTGCGGGGTCTCTTCCCCTTTACGCTGATCGCGTCCCTTTCCTTCTGTATTCCCCAGGTCGTCTGCTCTGTCTTCATCGGCGCGGAGCTTCCCAATATCCTGGGTGCTGTCATCAGCATGGGCGTCATGGTCGCGGCAGCCCGACTGATTCCCCACAAGAAGATACCGGAGTATGAGGTAAAGCAGACTGCTTCGGACACTCCCATGACAGTACAGTCCGGTTTCGTAGCCTGGGCTCCCTTTATCTTTACCTTTGTTTTCCTGCTGGTGACCTCCAACCTCTGTAAGCCCGTCCATGATCTTCTGGCAGCAGCCAAGACGACCATACAGGTCTATGCCGGGGAAAATCCCGAATCACTGACCTTCTACTGGATCAATACGCCCGGCATTATCATCTTCTTCGCCGCTTTCTGCGGCGGCCTGGTCCAGAAGGCGTCACCCGCAAGGATGTTCAAAGTCCTGAAAAAGACCTTCCTTGCCAACATCAAGGTATTTATCACCGTATGCAGCGTCCTGGCTGTCGCCAAGATCATGGGCTACAGCGGCATGATCAGCGATATCGCCGTCGTCCTGGTCGCGGTGACCGGTTCCTTCTTCCCGCTCTTCTCGCCTCTGATCGGCGTCATAGGCGGTTTCGTAACAGGATCCGGTACTTCCACCGCCGTCCTCTTCGGCAAACTGCAGCAGGATACAGCAGCCGCCATCAGTGACAATCCCAACCTGCCCGCCTGGCTGTGCGCGGCCAATGAGATGGGCGGCGGCGTCGGCAAGATGATCTGTCCCCAGAGTATCGCCATCGGCTGCGCCGCGGTCGGCCTGACCGGCTCGGAAAGCAAGATCCTGGGCAAAGTATTCATCTACGTTCTCCTGTACGCGGTAATCGGAGGCCTGATCTGCTTCTTCGTCCCTGTGCTCGGACTGATCTGATAAAGACAGGCAGAACGGAACAGCGCTGACGAATCTTTCCATCATAAGAATACGGCGGACCGCAGACGGTCCCGTGCAAAGAACCCCGGCATACCTGCCGGGGTCCTTTTTCGTTCTTATAAGACGCTGTTATGTTCTAATTTATGGTCTATTCTTATAATTTATTCTTAATAATCTGTATTTATGTTCTGTTTCGACAATCTATTCCTATACGTCGTTTTTATACTTCTATTTTATGATCTGTTCTTATAAGTCATTCCCTGCTTCCGCTTCCGGGGGATCCAGGCGGACTTCCTCCCCGCCCAGGCCGAAAGCGTACAAAATGATCTCCCGGACCGGTCTGTGATAAACGGAAGCGAGCGTCTGCGCGTAATAGACCATCTGTGTCCTGTAGCGGTCAGCCAGCTGCTGTCCGTTCTCCACATGGTCGGTCTTGTAATCCACCAGGACCAGGCCGTCTTCTTCCGCAAAGAAAGCATCGATGATCCCCTGGATCATGATCGTCTCTCCGGAAGGAAAGTCCTCACGCAGCCGGCTGGCCGGCAGTCCCAGTACGAAGGGCTGCTCCCGGTGCAGCCTGCCTGCCCGGGCGGCCCTTCCCATACGTCTTCCCAGATTTCCCTGCAGGAAGCGCAGGAAGGGACGGGGCCGGAGTACCTGCCTGTATTCCGGCGGGATCTTTCCCTGTTTCTCCAGTTCTTCGATCCACTGCATGACCTGCCCGGGCGTCACACTGTCGGGATCACGGAAGCGGTCATAATCCATCAGCTCCATGATCCGGTGGACAGCTGTACCATAGGCGGCGCCGGAGAGCCGGGGCTTTTTGCCGGCATCCCTGCCGCTGCTTTCTGCCGCCTCCGCTGCTGCCTCTGATCCTGCTTCTTCCGCCGCGGCCGTCTGCTCCTGCGCCTGCTGCCTGCGGATAAAACGGGGCAGGATACTCTCCTCTTCTTCATGGAACAGGGACTGCGCTCCTTCACCCGCTGCCTCCTGCCCGCTTTCATGCTCCCGCATGGCTGCCATCTTGAGCTCGGACACGGAGGTCTTGGTATAGAGGTCCCGCAGATTGCCGTGGGCATACTGCCAGGACAGGCGCAGATCCAGCCATTCGGCCAGCTTGCGGTCCGGCAGGTCATCCCGGTCCGCCTGCCACAATCCGGACAGCCGGGCCAGCCGTTCTTCCATGCCTTCCTGTTCTTCCAGCGCATGCAGGGTCATTTCATCGACCGGGACCCTGGAGACCGCCACGGAAGCGGCCGGATCGTCTGCCAGGAGATCCGCTTCCCCGCCCCGGCGGGCATAAAGGGCTGCCAGGAGCAGGTCCAGATAGGAGCCGGACTCCATCAGGATCCGGAAAGGCAGATGTGTCTCTTCCCGTACCGGACCGGCCGCCTTTTCCGCCGCTTTGTCCAGCAGATCTTCCACATTTTTATGATAGGCTGTCAGGATCAGTTTCTCTTTGGCCCTTGTCATGGCCACATAGAGGACGCGCAGTTCCTCGCCCAGGCTGTCCCTGCGGATCTTATCGGCGATCATTTCACGCCGGAAGGTGGTGGCTTTCAGCCTGGCGTCAGGGTCCATATAGTTGACGCCGATACCCCAGTCCGTATCGCAGATCAGGTCGCCGGAAGCGTCATTACTGTTAAAGCTGTATTTCTTATGCAGGCCGCAGACAAAGCAGACCGGAAATTCCAGTCCCTTGCTCTTATGGATGGTCATGATCCGGACCACGTCCGCGTTCTCATCCAGAATATTGGCCTCCCCGTAATCCACCTCCCGGGAGTGCATCTGGTCTATATAGCGAATGAACTGGAAGAGGCCTGTGTAAGCCGTTTTTTCAAAGGACAGGGCCTGGCGGCTGAACATCTGCAGGTTGGCGCTGCGCTGCGCACCGCCCGGCAGGGCCGCGACAAAGTCTGTATAGCCGGTATCCTG
>ODAJ011988548.1_pt1 | contig 13019 bp, 15 predicted proteins | sample 1539241 | NCBI WGS metagenome assembly ODAJ01 (sample SAMN02144231, study PRJEB22623) | gut metagenome | biome: sheep rumen | host: Ovis aries | place: New Zealand | reverse complement strand
TTTCTATCATGCATCCCACTCAATGGGAGCTTTTGATATGCGTGATATCTTTAAGAATACTCTTGTTGCCTGTTCGCCAGCAAGAGCGGTCACTTTTGTCGATAACCATGACACCCAGCCAGCAGAAGGCTTACAGAGCTTTATTGATGACTGGTTTAAAAAACAAGCCTATGCGCTTATTCTCTTAAGGGAAGAAGGCTATCCATGTGTCTTCTATGGTGATTATTATGGTATAGCTCATAATCATATTGCTTCGAAAAGAGATATGATTGATGAGATGCTTGAAATAAGAAAAGACAGGATGGAAGGTGCCCGTCATGACTACTTCAATAACCCTGATATTATTGGCTGGACATATGAAGGATTACATCAAAATGGCTTTGCAGTCATTATGACTAATGCAAGAGGTGGTTCTCGTCAAATGTATATGGGTGAGAGCTATCGTGGATGCCATATGAGTGATGGCAAGCATGAAGTAGTTATCAGTGATGATGGGATTGGGACATTTCTAGTTGATGATGGTGATTGTAGTATCTATGTAACTATTGAATGAAGGCAGGTATGTTTGTTAGAATAGACATATAGAAGAATGTAGGGAGTGAGACTTATGATTCGATTTCTATGTGATAGTACAAGTGATTTAACGCTTGAACTTAGAGAACGCTATAATATTACATTATTACCTTTTCATATTGCGCTTGATGAAGAGGAACGTCTTGATGGGGTTGATATAGCACCTGAAGATGTCTATCGCTTTTATGATGAAGGCAAGGGTGTGCCTAAGACAAGACCCTATACAGTTGATGAAGCCAAAGCAATCATGAAGCCTATTCTTGATCAGGGTGATGATATTCTTGCATTTTGTATTTCAAGCAAGCTTTCTCAATCAACACACATATTAAAAGAAGCAACAAGTCAGTTAAAGGCTATTGATCGTGTTGGGATTATTGATTGCGAAAATGTATCAAGTGGCATAACACTTCTTTTAATTGAAGCCACAAAGCTCATCAATAAAGGAAAGAGCAGAGAAGAGATTGAAGGTGCTGTTGCAGGATATGCCGGTCGACTTAAGACAACCTTTATTGTTGATCAATTGAAATATCTTCAACGTAATGGTTATTGCAGTTCTTTTTTGGCAATGACGAAGTCCGTCTTGAATCAGCATCCTGCTATCGTTATTGAAAATGGTGAACTCAAAGCTAAAGAAAGCTATCGTGGTAAGCTAGATAAAGCGGTGATGAGCTTTATTGAAGATTTGAAGGATGACTTGTTGAAGGCAAAAAGTGATGCCATCTTCATTACTGATTCAGGCATTGATGAAGAAATACGTGAAAAAGTCATTGAAACGATTAAAAACCTTAATCATTTTGAAAAAATCTATGTGAATCAGACAGGTAGTGTTGTTTCTGCTCATTGTGGACCACAAGCACTCGGTGTCGCTTATTTGGAAGGATAATATGTATACAACAGAAATATTAGAAGATAATCATAAAAATATCATGCGCATGACTGCCGTGGTGAAAAAGATGTGTGTTGGCGTCATGGAAGGACAAGAGGTTGTTGTTGATGATTTCAGCGCTTTTTGTGATTTCGCAAGCTCATATGGTGATCAATATCATCATATGAAGGAAGAAAACTTTCTTTTTCCTGAAATGATTGCGAAACTGAAGGGGCATGCTGAAATGATGATTGAAAAAGGTATGCTTGTCGATCATAATCTCGGGCGTGCTCATATCATGAGTTTAAGAAATGCCCTGAGTGACTATCAAAAAGATTCCTCAACATACAATAAACTGCTCATCCTGACTCAGGCCATGGGCTATGTGGATGTATTAGAATCACATATCTTAAAAGAAAACAATGTCCTTTTCCCTTATGCCAATCAAAACTTACCAGAAGCAAGTCAGACAATGCTTGATGATATGACAAAGGGTTTTGAAAAGCGCATGAGCAACCAAGGGACAATCAAGAAATATCTTGATATTTTAGAAACACTAGAAAATAAGTATCAATAAATATTCTAAAGCTAAAAATAGTTGTCTATTTTTAGCTTTTTCATTATAATGAGAACATTATTAGGAGGTTGACGTATGGATTTGTATGGAAGACATTTTCTTACACTGAAGGATTATTCAGCGGAAGAGATTTATTATTTATTAGATTTATCAAAAACGTTAAAGGCAAAGAAAAAAGCTGGAGAGTTTGGTCACAGCTTAGAAGGAAAGAATATCTGTCTGCTTTTTGAAAAGACATCAACACGTACACGCTGTGCTTTTGAAGTAGCCGCAAAAGATGAAGGTGCACATGTCACATTCTTATCCAATTCACAATTTGGCTATAAAGAGTCAATTGAAGATTCAGCTAAAGTACTTGGCAGAATGTTCGAGGGAATTGAATTTAGAGGCTTTGCTCAAAAGACGGTTGAAGATCTTGCAAAGTATTCAGGTGCTGTTGTCTGGAATGGTCTAACAGATGTTGATCATCCAACCCAGACATTGGCTGATTTTTTAACAATACAGGAACATCTTGATAAGCCACTTAATCAAGTGAAATTTGTCTTTGTCGGCGATATTCGTAATAATGTTGCCTATGGTTTAGCTTATGGGGCTTGTAAAGTGGGTATGGATTTTGTCTTACTTGGACCTGATGAATTAGAAGTGGATCCTGAAGTAAAGGCTTATTGTGAAAAAGAAGCAGAAAAGAGCGGGGGTAAGTTTACGGTTACTTCCAATGTTGATGATGTAGCAGGTGCTGATGTCATTTATACCGATATCTGGGTATCGATGGGTGAGGACGAAAGTCTCTATGCGCCAAGAGTCAAAATGCTTTCACCATATAAAGTAACAGAAGAACTGATGGCTAAAACGGGTAATGACAAAACGCTCTTCATGCATTGTTTACCAAGCTTCCATGACTTTGAAACAGAAGCGGCAAAGAGTAAAAAGGATGACGGGTTAGATATTAGAGAAGTGACGGATGAAGTCTTTAGAAGTAAGCATTCAGTAGTCTTTGATGAAGCAGAAAACAGACTACATACCATAAAAGCAGTCATGGTGGCAACACTAGGGCATCAATAGAAGAGGCGGAAATGCCTCTTTTTAAACAAAAGAAAAACGCTCATTTGAGCGTTTACTTAAGCGGCTTTCTTTTTACGTGCTTTTAAAATCAATGTCACAATAATGACGATGACGAGCACACATGCCCAGGCAATATAGAATGTTGTCATGAGAGCTGGTGAAGCAAACCATTTTGTCTGCTTTGCGACAAAACGTAAGCCTCGTGCAATCGCATAACCTGCTGAAGCACTGCTGCCAACTGCAAGTACGACTTTAAACCATGTATGGAACATTTCTGTAAATAGAATTTCTGTGACAAGCCCGCATAAAGCCATAAATACACAAATAACGAAGTACATGAAGACATCTCCTTTGCCTTTTCAATTTATCATAATTTAAGATTGACTTCAACTAGAAATACAACGCCCATTTCATGATTCATGAAAACAAAATTGTGTGTGAGAGGCATTGTTTTTGGATATTGTACACAATAATTTCCATAAATCATTATAGAAATGGTGATGTGATTATGATATAACTAAGTAGAGTGCAGGAGGGTATTTTCAAGATGTTAGGTAAAAATAAACATTCTTATTCATATAGTAGTTATGGCGGAGGTAAAAGCAGATCAAGAGCTGGTGTACGCTGGGATCGTATTTTACCAATCGGTGCTATCGTTATTGTTGTGATTGCAATCTTAATTGCCTTTAATTTCAATCGTATTAAGCTTGCGACAAAGGGCTATTCTTTTTCAGAACAGTCTGAAGTCTTAAAACTGACTTCTGATAAGATTAAGATTATTACTTCAGAAGATAAGATTGAACATATTAGTGACTGGATGGCATTATCGAAAAATGTCAAATATTATAAAGACTTTGAAACATACTACAATCTTCATAAATCGATGAAGAAGAAGGATATTGTCAAGACTGTTACAGATATCTTTGATCAATATGTGCCAGATTTAAAGAAATTGAATTATACAGATAAGGAAATCTGGACAATTCTCAAGAGTGCATCAACAGATGACTTACAATATCTTGTTGATCATCAATTCTCATACAAGACAATTAAGCCATATATGGAAGTGACAGGATTTAAATTTGCGGATATGGACAAATATGTGACAGCCTATGGTCAGTACCATAGCTACAACTATGCTGTATTATATACATCATATCCATTCATTATTTCCACAAACCCAGTGACAAAGCGTTATACATTAAAAGATCCTTCAAGTCTAACAGCTTTAGTTAAGCCTGGCTTTGAATTGCCATCTAACTATGCGCCTAAGGACTTGGTGACTTCAGCTGATGAATATGCAGCTAATGAAAAGAAGGGCAATGAAACAGACTTAAGCTATTATAAAGTCAGAAAACCTGCCTATAATGCCTTTGTAGAAATGGCTAAAGCGGCTAAGAAAGAAAACTATGTACTTTTAATCAATTCTGCTTATCGTAGCTATGATCGTCAGAAACAAATCTATCAGGAATATGAAAATAAATGGGGTGGCAAATATGCTGCTGATCATGTCGCAAAACCTGGTACTTCTGAACATCAGACTGGTCTAGGTCTTGATGTCACTTCACAATCAGTTGTGGATGGAAAGAGACTTGTCTTTGGTGATACGGATGAATATAAGTGGGCTGTCAAGAATTGTTATAAGTATGGCTTTATCCTGAGATTTGCGGATGGTACAAGCAATATAACTGGTATTACACAGGAACCATGGCATTTCAGATATGTTGGCAAGAAGGCAGCTAAACAAATGCATGACAACAACTGGACATTAGAAGAATATGTCCTTCATACTGGAGATCTTCCAAAAATCTAAGCCAAGATGATTCTTGGCTTTTTCTAAAGGAGAAAATGACAATGTTATCAATGGTCGAATATGTACATCAAAGAATATTGGATTACAAAGATATTCATACCGCAATTGATTTTACAATGGGTAGAGGCTTTGATACTGTATTTCTTATGCATCATGCACAAGAAGTCTATAGTTTTGATATTCAGTCCATCGCAATAGATATGACAAGAAAGAAGATTGGTGATACAAAGCATGTACATCTCATTCTTGACTCCCATGAGAACTTTGATCACTATGTGACAAGCTTTGATTTAGGTGTTTTTAATCTTGGTTACTTGCCCCAAGGTGATAAGAGCATTACCACTACCACATCGACAAGTCTTGAGGCTATTAAGAAGGCTGTTAAGCTAATGGATAAAGCGTTGTTTATTGTGTGCTATATTGGTCATGAGGAAGGAGAGAAAGAGGCACGCGTGATTGAAGATTATGCCTGTCATCTTGATCATCTTGCTTACAATGTTTCTGTCTATAAAATGCTTAATAAGGGTAAGGCACCCTATGTGATAGAAATACAAAAGAGATAGCAGTGGCTATCTCTTTTAAACATTATACAATGATATATTTATAGGATCCATCAACAGGATAGATATCTTCCTGACCATTGACAATATGTGTTAATTGTCCATCTTCAATGAATCCATTCCAAGTTGCTACAACAGCAACATCTTCACTTAAATCCTTTAACAATTCCATTAAATCTGTATCATTTGATGCTCTATAGAAATCTTTTTTATTATCAAGCAAGAGTACATCAAAACGATAATTCTTTAAAAAATCTTTCATGATCTTTTTAATGTCGGCATGATCACCGGATGTCAGTTTACTGAAATCAACAATCGGAATACCAGAGTTTTCTGAATATTTGTGAATGATTTTTGATTTACCGCTTCCTGGTTTACCAATTATTAATGTCAGTTTGTTACCTGTGTCTATTGCCTTAACTAACTCGTCCATGGGCATTACCTCCTAGAAATTATTTACTACCATCATTATATATCAAAGCGCTTACAAAGCAAATAATTTACATAAAAATAAAAAAACATCTCATTTGAGATGCTCTTTTATTCCTATTCAACAACTGTTACGTTAGAAGCCTGAGGTCCTCTGTCGCCTTCAACGATATCGAAGTTGACAGTCTGACCTTCTTCTAATGTCTTGAAGCCATCAGAATTGATTGCTGACCAGTGAACAAAAATATCTTTGCTCTGTCCTTCAACAGTGATAAATCCATAACCTTTATCAGCTTTAAACCATTTAACTTTACCTGTAGTCATTATTGCACTACCTCCTATGATACTAGCAACCCCCTTGAATGAATTGCTAGCCTTACTTTAGCATACTCACTCATAAAACACAAGAAATACCACAATAAAAGCAATGGATTATAATACTTTTGGGAAATGCAAAAAATTGTTATAATAAGGGCATTATTGGAGGATATGCTATGTTAGAAAAATATGCAGAATTAATCGTGAAGCAGGGTGTGAATGTGCAGCCTGGTCAGGATGTTGTGATTACAAGTGATGTCTGTAATGCCGATCTTGTTAAAGCCATCGCAAAAGAGGCTTATAAAGTAGGGGCAAGAGATGTTATTCCTTATTATGTGGATGAGGATTTAACGCGTTTGCGCTATGATCATAATGATGTAGATTATTTTAAAAATGTACCAAATTATGTACGTGAAATACATAATGAATATGCTCTTAAGCATGCGGCAGTTATCATGATTACAAGTGAGGATCCAGATGGCTTAAAGGGTATTGACCCTCAAAAACTACAGGCAAGAAGCAAGGCTATTCATGAAGCTTGTGCCTTATTCTATGATCATCTTGATCTTATGGAAGATCGCTGGTGTATTGTTGGGGCACCAAGCTTAAAATGGGCCAACAAGGTCTTTCCTGAAATGAGCGATCGTGAAGCGATGGAAGCCTTATGGAATGCTATCTATCATGTGACTTATGTTGATCGTGAAAATCCTGTTGAAGAATGGGATAAGCATCGTAAGAGCTTTGAAGAACGTGTTGGTAAATTGAATGCTTTGAATATTGAAAGCTTGCATTATACCAATAGCCTAGGGACTGATTTGACTGTCGGACTGACAGATGATTACTTATTTGCCGGAGGAGGCAGCTATACAAAAGATGGCATCTACTCCTTCCCTAATATTCCTACTGAAGAAATTTTCACTTCACCACACTACCAGAAGGTTGAAGGCGTCGTTTATTCAAGCATGCCACTTAACTATAATGGTGCCTTAGTCGAAGACTTCTCAATCACTTTCCATGAAGGAAGAGTAGTCGCTTATGATGCCCGTGTTGGCAAGGATGTCCTAGGCAGTATTATTGAGACGGATGAAGGTTCGCATTACTTAGGTGAGATTGCTCTTGTGCCTTATGACTCACCTATTAGAGAGATGAATATTCTTTTCTATAATACGCTCTTTGATGAAAATGCGGCTTGTCACTTAGCACTTGGTAAAGGCTTTAGTGAATGTCTTAAGAATGGTATTGAGATGAACAAGGAAGAATTATATCAACATGGTGTTAATGATAGTTTAACGCATGTTGACTTTATGATTGGTACAGCTGATCTTTCCATTACAGCTAGATCACGTCAGGGAGAAGAAGTAGCAATCTTTAAAAATGGCTGCTTTGTCTTATAGATGTCTTTCTTTAGAGAAAACCTTTGATTTCATCAATACTATTTGTTATAGTAGTGAAGTTGTAAAAAAGATTTTAGGAGGCATTTATGTCTGATTTTAAAGATAAAGTAGAAAAAAGAAGAACCTTCGCCATTATTTCTCACCCGGATGCTGGTAAGACAACATTAACTGAGAAATTCTTGCTTTATGGTGGAGCCATTCAGGAAGCTGGTATGGTCAAGGGTAAACAGCGTATGCGCCATGCTGTATCAGACTGGATGGAAATTGAAAAACAGCGTGGTATCTCTGTAACTTCATCAGTCCTGCAGTTTAATTATCAGGGCTACTGCATAAACATCCTGGATACACCAGGTCACCAGGATTTCTCAGAAGATACTTATCGTACATTAATGGCAGCTGATTCAGCGGTCATGGTCATTGATGCAAGCAAGGGTGTTGAGGCACAAACAAGAAAGCTTTTTAAAGTTTGTGCTATGCGTCATATCCCAATCTTTACTTTCATCAACAAGCTTGACCGTGATGCAAAAGATCCTTATGAATTAATGGAAGAAATTGAAGCGGAATTAGGTGTTGAAACATGTGCTGTGAACTGGCCAATTGGTGCAGGCAAGCAGTTTAAAGGCGTATATGAACGTGCAACAAAAAAAGTCTTAACATTTGAAGCTGTTGATGGTTACAAGAAAGAAGTAACTGAGAATGTCTATCATGTTGATGATGAAGCACTCAAAAATGTCATCGATGAAGATCAATATGCGACATTAATGGATGATGTGGAATTACTTGATGGAGCAGGTGCACAGTTTGATATTGTCAAGATTCATGAAGGGAAACAGTCGCCTGTATGCTTTGGTTCGGCATTAACAAACTTTGGTGTTGAACCATTCTTACAGCACTTCCTGGATTTCTCCATGCCACCACAGCCAAGAATGTCCGATCATGGCATGATTGATCCATTTAGCGAAGATTTCTCAGCCTTCGTCTTCAAGATTCAAGCCAATATGAACAGCCGTCATCGTGACCGCATGGCCTTTATGCGTATTACTTCCGGTAAGTTTGAAAAAGGTATGGAAGTCTATCATGTACAAGGTGGCAAGAAGATCAAGCTGAACCAGAGTAAACAGCTTATGGCTGATGATCGTGAAGAAATAACTGAAGCTTATTCAGGGGATGTTATTGGTGTCTTTGATCCAGGTATCTTCTCCATTGGGGATACGCTGACAACATCTAAAGAAAAGTTTGCCTTTGAAGGCATTCCAACATTTGCTCCAGAACACTTCGCATCCATTCGTAATAAAGATACAATGAAGCGTAAGCAGTTTGTCAAAGGTATTAGCCAGATTGCTCAGGAAGGTGCTATTCAGATCTTTACAGCTATTGGTGGCTCATTTGAAGATATTGTTGTTGGGGTTGTTGGGGTATTGCAGTTTGAAGTACTCGCTTATCGCCTCAAGAATGAATATAATGTTGAAATTGAAAATACACCACTTCCTTATCAGTTCATTCGCTGGATTGACAACAAGGATATTGATTTAAATAGTCTTAATCTTTCAAGTGATACAAGAAAGGTCCAGGACTTACGTGGCAACAACCTCTTGCTTTTCTCAAATCAGTGGGGAATCAACTGGGCTACAGAAAGGAACAAGGGCTTAGAATTATCTGAGTTCAGTAAGAATGCCTAAATGAAAACAAAAAGAAATTGGCAATACTGGTGGACTTTGCTTTACTGGCCTATTTATTTAGCTGGTTTTGCGATTGTGGAAAGACTTGTACCATTAAGTAAGGCACATATTATTTCAACAAGCATTGATTATGCCATTCCCTTTATTCCCCAATTTATCATTTTCTATATCTTGTGGTTTCCTTTTATTTTCCTGACTTTCTGGATTTTATTCTTACATGACAAGCGAGAATATTTTAAGATGATGACTGTGCTTTATGTCGGCATGACACTCTTTATTGTTGTATCTGCTATCTATCCAAATGGCTTAGATATCCGTCCACAACATCTCGAAGTTAATAGCTTCTCGACTTGGGTTGTTTCATTGATCTATAACACGGATACGCCAACGAATGTCATTCCAAGCATCCATATCTATAATTCAATTGGCATGGCAATTGGATTGTGCAAGAGTGATTATGTCAAACCTTATATTAAGCGTGGCTCAGTTATTCTTGCTTTCCTTATTACGATTGCAACATTCTTTGTGAAGCAGCATGGTATTGTTGATGCAATTGCAGCTATCATTCTTGTTGTTGTGATGTATTTTATTGTCTATAAAAAGGATTGTTATTTCTTAAAGGGAGAGAACGTATAGTTCTCCCTTTTCAATTATGTTAAGATAATGAGGAAATGAGGCGATTTGATGAATGTTTTAGCTTGTTTTGATTCTTTTAAAGAATCGATGAGTGCAAAAAATGCTGGTGAAGTTGTAAAAAGAGCGTTGGATGATGATGTAGAGATCATCCCCTTAGCTGATGGGGGCGAAGGGACGCTTGAGGCTTTAAGTGATGGTTTAAAGGGGACTTACTATCATGTTGAAGTGACCTCACCCAACTTTAAGCGTGTTATTGCAAGATATATGATAGCTGATGATTTAGCCGTGATTGAATGTGCTCAGGCTTGTGGGTTAGATCTTCTTGAAGAAGAGGAAAAGAATGCCCTTTATACCACAAGTCTAGGTGTTGGTGAGATGATTGTGGATGCATTTCATCATGGAGCAAGACGATTTATGATTACCCTTGGTGGTTCGGCGACAAATGATGGTGGAATTGGCATGCTTACTGCCTTAGGCATATGCTTTCTTGATGGCCATCATCAGCCTGTATCACCAAATGCACAAGGGCTAGGTGAGATTGTTTCTATCGATAGAAGCCATTACCTATTTCAAAATGAAGATGTGAGCTTTATCGCTGCCTGTGATGTCGAAAATCCATTATTAGGTCCTCATGGCGCAACCTATGTCTTTGGTCCACAAAAAGGCTTACAAGAAGAAAGGTTAGAATGTGTTGATCAAGCCATGGCACATTATGCTTTATTAAGTGAAGAAGCGCTTGGGAAGTGTTATCGTGAGATACCTGGAACAGGGGCAGCAGGCGGTTTAGGCTATGCGATTGTTAGTTATCTAGGTGGACGTTTAGAAAAGGGCTTTGAGATTGTCAGTCAGATGGTTCATCTTGATGAGGCGATTAAGAAGGCGGATGTTGTTGTGACAGGCGAGGGCAGCATAGATCAACAGACACTCTCGGGAAAAACACCTTATGGTGTTTTGATGCATGCAAAAAGATATCACAAACCGGTTGTGGTCTTTGCCGGTAAAGTGAAAGATGTTGCCTTGCTTAAGGAGGCAGGTTTTATGGATGTTATTTGTATTAATGAGGAAATAAAGGATCTTGCCACAATGCTGAAAGAAGGTCCAATGCATCTAGAAAGGGCTGTAAGAAGGTATTTTGATGAAAATTGTTAAAGAAATGATATTGATGGATTATTTATTACAGAACTATAATCGTACGAAAGCTAAGAATCTGCTTAAATATAAGGAAGTTCAAGTTAATGGCAAAATTATTACGCAATATGACTATGTTCTTAAGATAGGTGATGATGTTTCCATCAGCAAGATAGCACCTTCTTTACTGCCTTTTGATATCATCTATGAAGATGATGAAATCATCGCCATTAATAAACCAAGTGGATTATTATCAGAACGTACAGCTAAAGAATCCAAGCGTACAGCCTATATGATGGTCAAGAACTATGTTGGCAAGAAGCATGAACAGCTCTATCTTGTTCACCGTTTAGATCAGGATACTTCTGGTGTCCTGATGTTTGTGAAGAACAAGAAGCTCTATGAATATCTTACTCATCATTGGAATGATTGTGTGACAATGCGCAGTTATTATGCTGTTGTTGAAGGAAAGATGATTGGGCGAGGCACAATTGATAATTATTTAGCAGAAAGCAGAGGGCAGGAAGTCTATATAACGAAAAAGGGTGGCCAGCGTGCGATTACCCATTATGAAGCAATAGCTTCTAACAAGCATTGTTCTCTCGTCCATGTTCTTCTTGATACAGGGCGCAAGAATCAGATTCGTGTGCATATGGCTTCATTGCATCATCCTATTATGGGGGATAAGAAATATGGGGCAAGAAGCAATGAACTCAAAAGACTAGCCTTGCATGCAGATACATTTAGCTTTATTCATCCCTTTACACATCAGAAAATGACATTTACGACTGCTATTCCTGATTCGTTCGAGAAAGTTGTAAAAAAGCATTGACATAGATTAAGAAATTTTATAGAATGAGCAAGTAAATAAAGTAGTGGAAAGAAGAAGTGCTCGCTTCTCGCCTGACTGATGGATGTTGGTAGGCAAATGTCACTGAAGATATTAATGTATTAATTCTTTGGGATGTTTATGCGGGTGCTTATGCACCTGCTTTTTTATTGTTAAGCAATGGAGGTGGCTTTTATTAGAAAATACGATAGAACTAAACCAAAACCAAATGATGATTTAGTTAATGGAAAAATTCGCTTTAGAGAAGTTCTTGTGATTGACCAGAACGGAGATCAGCTTGGAACTATGAGTAGCAGAGATGCCCAGAACAAGGCAAATGATGCAAATTTAGACTTAGTGTGCGTTGCGCCAAAAGCAAAACCACCTGTATGTCGAATCATGGACTATGGTAAATATCGTTTTGAGAAACAGAAGAAAGAAAGAGAACAGAGAAGAAATTCTAAGGTTGTCTCTCTAAAGGAAACTCAGCTTTCTCCAACTATTGATGTCCATGACAAAAATGTAAAACTGAAGAGAACTCTCAAATGGCTGCAAGATGGCGATAAAGTCAAGGTTGCAGTAAGATTTAGAGGAAGACAGATGGCACATATTGAAATTGGACAGAAGATTCTTGATGATTTCGTTGAAGAATGTAGTGAATATTGTGTTATCGAAAAGCCAGCTAAAATGGAAGGCAGAACGCTTATTGCGATTCTAGCCCCTAAGAAGAATAAATAGGAGGAATTTAGTTATGCCAAAAATGAAAACACACAGTGGCCTAAAGAAACGTTTAAAGAAAACAGGTTCAGGTAAATTCAAAAGATCTCATGCTTATGTTTCACACTTATCACACAACAAAACTCACAAGCAGAAGAAGCATTTAGCAAAAGCAACTTTAGTGCATCCATCAGATATGAAGAGAATTAAATCTAGATTAGGTAAGTAAGGAGGACATGTAAATGGCAAGAGTAAAAGGCGGTTACACAACTAGACGTAGAAGAAAGAAAACATTAAAGCTTGCTAAGGGTTATTTTGGAAGTAAGCATGCTTTATATAAAACTGCTCATGAGCAGGTAATGCATTCATTAAAATATGCATATAGAGATAGAAGAAACTTAAAGAGAGAAATGAGAAAGTTATGGATTGCTCGTATTAA
>ODAJ012187663.1_pt1 | contig 13020 bp, 7 predicted proteins | sample 1539241 | NCBI WGS metagenome assembly ODAJ01 (sample SAMN02144231, study PRJEB22623) | gut metagenome | biome: sheep rumen | host: Ovis aries | place: New Zealand | reverse complement strand
TGGGGAAGCACCACGTAGAGCATCGTCTTCATGGGGGACATCCCCATGGAAAGCGCACCCTCGCGCTGCCCCGCGTCGATCGATCCGATGCCGCCGCGTACCGTCTCGGCCATGTAGGCACCCGTGTTGAGCACCGTGACCACGATGCCCGCGACCACAGGAGTCATCTCGAAGCCCGCCTGTCGCACGCCGTAGTAGATGATCATGGCCTGCACAATCATGGGCGTGTCGCGAAACGCCTCGACATACAGGGTGGTCACGAGCTTGACCAAGTGGATGGCTGTCCGTTTTGCCAGCGGGTCCCCCGCGTTGCCGCCGAGGTCCTGAATGATGCCCGCGACATAGCCCAGCACGAAGCCCAGAAGCGTGCCGACCGTGGCTATGTAGAGGGTGTACCCCGTTCCCTCGATGAACATCCCGAGATACTTGTTGGTCAAGAACAGCATCCACTCGAGGGAGCTCTGGGGATCGGTGATTTCAAAGAGTCTCAATGCATGCCCTCCTCTGCCGAGCTCACCCGATGGGTCACGTGGGTTCATGGGATGGGCTTCGGCGGCTCTGTTCCGAAACTGCTAGTTTGCTGCCGGTTGCTGGTCGATCACGCGCTCCATGAGTTTGTCCATGGCGCTCTTGTCATCCCAGCCGAGGGCATCCATCGCCTCTTGGAGGCTGTCGCGTAGCTCGGTGTCATCCTTGCGCGTGGCGATGCAGACGTTGACCATCTCCTCGTCGCCGCTGAAGGTGTCGTCCTCCGACAACGTGATGATCTCGAGGTCATCGTTGGTGAGCAACGCAGACTGGGCTGTGGGGACGTCGACGATGCAGACGTCCGCCACGCCATTGGACACGGCCATGAAGCACTCTGAGGTGGTCTCGTAGTTGCTGCCCGTGTCGGCGCCCTCGATCTGGTCGAGCAGGGGGATCCAGCCGGTGCCCAGCTGCGTTGTCACCTTGCAACCGGTTCCCGCAAGGTCGGATAGCCCCCTGACAGAGTCATATGCCCCACCCTTCTTGACCACGATGCAGTTGTCGCGATAGTAGTAGGGCTCGGTGAAGGCGTAGGCCATCTCGCGCTCGGCGGTGCGGCCCATGCCTGCGATGATGCAGTCATAGTCGCCCGAATCCATGGAAATGCCGATGGAGGACCACTCCACCTTGTGAATCTCCAAGCCCATGCCCAGCTCGTCAGCGAGCATCTGGGCGACGGCCACGTCATAGCCATAGGCGTAGAAGTCGCTGCCATAGATGGGGACGGCCTCGCTGCCGTCGGGCGTGGTCGGTTCGTCCTGCGTCCAGTTGAACGGTGCGTAAGCGCACTCCATGCCCACCCGCAGGACGGACGTCTCGTCAGTCGTGGCGGCTGCGTCGGCCTGGCCTCCGCATCCGCACACGAGCGACGCCAGCGCGGGGCAGGCGAGCCCAAGCCTGAGAAACGATCTGCGATTCATGTCCTTCTCCTTGTCTTTTCGCTCCTAAAGGACGAGGGACATGTTCGCGAAGGGGGGTTGCCTTGGCGTAAGCCGTTCGTTGCGAGAGGAGTCTCGTTTGGTTACGCGTTGCCTTCCAATAGCTTTCGCCTGCGCTCAGCTGTGTTGACGACTGGTTTCGAGAAGTTTTCGCCGACCATCGCCGCAGGCAGATGCCCCGACGAGAAGAAACTGCCCCAGGCGGGCGGGCCGCCTGGGGCAGGGGTGACGCTCGATCGCGCTCGTCAGCCCAACAGCGCAAGAAGTCGCCGGGCGGCCTCCTCGGTGTCTTCGCGACTGCCGAAGGTCGAGAAGCGCAGGTATCCCTCTCCGCTGGCGCCAAAGCCCGCGCCTGGGGTGCCGACAATCTGCGCCTCATTCAAAAGCAGGTCGAAGAACTCCCAGCTGCCCATGCCGTCCGGGCACTGCACCCAGAGGTAGGGAGCATTGCGCCCGCCGCAGTACCACGTGCCCGTCTGGTCGAGGGCCCTCATGAGCACCTTCGCGTTCCCCTTGTAGTAGGCCAGATTCTCTCGCACCTGTTGCTGGCCTTCCGGCGTAAAGACGGCCGATGCGCCGCGCTGGATGACGTACGAGACACCGTTGGTCTTGGTGGTGCGGTTGCGTACCCACATGTCGTGCAGGCTCATGCCCGCGCGTACGAGGCTTTGCGGGATGACGGTGTAGCCCAGGCGGGTGCCCGTGAACCCGGCGGTCTTGGAGAGCGAGCAGATCTCGATCGCGCAGGTCCGGGCACCTGGCAGCTCCATGATGCTGTGGGGGAGGGCAGAGTCCTCGATGAAGGCCTCGTAGGCTGCGTCAAAGAGAATGATCGAGCCATGTGCGTTGGCAAAGTCGACCCACTGCTGAAGCTGGCTGCGGTTAAAGACGGCCCCGGTTGGGTTGTTGGGCGAGCAGAGATAGATGAGGTCTGCCTGCGCCTCGTTGCTGGGTTTGGGCAGAAAGCCGTCCTCGCGGCTAGCGGGCAGGTGCACGATGCGCCTACCTGCGATGATGCTCGCGTCCACGTAGGCTGGATACGCCGGCTCTATGACCAAGGCCGAGCTGCACGGGTCAAAGAGGTCCAGGATGTCGCCCAGCTCGTCGCTCGCCCCGCTGGAGACGAATACCTCGTCGTCGGTCAGAGTCACGTCGCGGCTGCGATAGTGCTCGGCAATCGCCGCGCGCAGGAAAGGGGCACCGCATTCGGGCAGGTAGCCCTGGAAGCGCTCGGGACTCGCCTGGTCGTCGACGGCCTGATGCAAGGCGGCAATGACCGCGTCGCAGAGGGGCAACGTCACGTCGCCGATGCCCAGGCGCAGAAGGTGTGCCTCTGGATGCGCTGCCTGGTACGCCTCGACTCGCTGAGCGATGTGCGTGAAGAGGTACGAGTCCTTGAGCTCGGCGTAGTGTCGGTTGGGTGTGATCATAGCCGTACCTCTCCCTCATAGACCGTCTCGGCAGGGCCGGTCATGGTCATGGCAAAGTCCTCTCCGACCGCGATGGCGAGGTCTCCCCCGTCAAGGTGCACGGTGATCGGTTCACCAGCCGGACAGCATCCCTTGGCCACCGCCGCGGCTGCTGAGGCGCAGGCCCCCGTGCCGCACGCCATCGTGATGCCGCTGCCCCGTTCCCACACGCGCATGCGCAACTCGTGGTCGGACATGACCTGCACGAACTCGACGTTCACGCCTCCCGGGAAGAGCGGGTGTCGCTCGATGAGAGAGCCCATCTCAGCCACGGGGGCTGCCATCGCGTCGTCGACGAACAGGACCGCATGGGGATTGCCCACCGAGACGGGCGTGCAGGTGACGTCCGAGAGGAGCGTGCGGACGACGAGGTCCTCACCCACCTCGGCCACACCCATGCTGACGGTCGCGGCAGACACGCTCCCACCGTCCACCTGCAGCCGCAGCTCCCTTACCCCCGAAAGGGTCTCTATGGCAAGCGTCGTCTTGCTGGTGAGGCCGCGGTCATAGACGTACTTGCCCACACAGCGGATGCCGTTGCCGCACATCATCGCCTCGCTGCCGTCGGCGTTGAAGATGCGCATCCCAAAGTCCGCCACCTCGGAGAGGCCGATGAAGACCATGCCGTCAGAGCCCGCGCCAAAGTGACGGTCCGAGAGCCTGCGCGACAGGTCTGCGACGTCTGGCGGCACCTCCCCGTATACATAGAGGTAGTCGTTGCCCAAGCCGTGCATCTTGGTGAAGTGCATGCGTTCTCCTGTCGGTCGTCGGTGTGAGATGTCATGCGCGTTATGGGCGCTGCGCGCCGAGCGCCGCGGCGACCTCGGCTGCACAAGCGAGCCCGTCGGCGATGGCGTTTACTACCAGCGAGGAGCCGCTGCGGCAGTCGCCGGCTAGCCAGACCTTCTCGCCAGCCTGATGGGTCGCGCCTCGCTCGGGCGCCTCCACGCCCAGAGCATCGAAGACCGCAGCTTCCGGCCCTGTGAAGCCCATCGCGATGAGCACCAGCTGTGCGGGCAGCACCCGCTCGCTCCCCTCGATGCGCTCCGGTCGGCCTCCCGACCAGTCGAGCGAGGCTACGCGCAGTCCTGCGACCGCCCCATCGGCCACGAGGACCTCCAAGGTGTCGACACCCCACTCACGGGGATCGCGTCCGAAGACTGCAGCGGCCTCCAGCTGGCCGTAGTCGTCCTTGCGAACGTCAGGCCACTCGGGCCAGAGGTTGGTCTCGCGCCTCGAGGAAGGCGGCTCGGGCAGGAACTCCAGCTGCCGCACGCTGCGCGCTCCTTGGCGAAGGGCCGTTGCCACACAATCGGTACCCGTGTCGCCACCACCGATCACGACCACGTCGAGCCCCGCGGCGCTCACCGTGGGCTTTCCGCCGTCGAGCAAGGCCTTTGTCGCAGCGGTCAGGTAGTCCACCGCCAGCACGACGCCCTCGGCGTCTGCTCCAGGCACCGTCAGACGCCGGGCCTGCCGTGCGCCGACGGCCACGACCACGGCGTCGCTCTCTTCCAGCAGTCGCCCCGCCACCTGAGCGTCGGATGCATCGCAGCCGCAGCGCAGCTCGATGCCACAGGAGCGCATGAGCTCCGCGCGACGCTCGACCACATCCTTGGGCAGCTTCATGTTGGGGATGCCATACATGAGTAGGCCACCGGGGCGGTCCGCCCGCTCGATGACGCTCACGCGCATGCCCAGACGGACGAGCTCCCACGCGCAGGCCAGACCAGCCGGACCAGATCCCACCACCGTCACCTTTGGAGCGCCCAGGGCGGCCGACACCACGGCAAGCGGGCCGCCTTTGCGATTCCACGCATAGTCGGAGATGGCGCGCTCGTTGTCGCGGATGGTCATCGGCCCGTCGTGCAGTCCAAGGTTGCAGGCTGCCTCGCAGAGAGCGGGGCACACCCGCCCCGTAAACTCTGGGAAGGGGTTGGTGAGCGCCAGCCGCTCTGCGGCTTCGTCCCAGAGGCCCCGGTACAACAGGTCGTTCCACTCTGGGATGAGGTTGTGCAGCGGACAGCCCGAGGGCCGTGCACTGCCAAAGCTCATGCCTGTTTGGCAGAAGGCCACTCCGCAGTACATGCACCGGCTCGCCTGGACGCGTTGCTCCTCCGCTACGAGCGGGAGGGCCAGCTCGTCAAAGTCTGCCACTGACTCGCGTGCGTCACGCATGGCGTGCTCCTGCCGCGTCACCTCAAGATATGCTCCCGGCCTTCCCATGACCTAGGCCTCCTTCCTCAGCGACTCAAAGGCCAGCTCGATGGCCTCCTCGCGGCTCACGCCGCTAGCCTGCTCAACATCTGCACGTTCCATGACCAGGCGGTACTCGTGGGGCACCACCTTCACGAAGTGCTTCCGAGCCTCGGCAAACTGGTAGAGCAGCTTGATGCCGCGCGGGCTTTGCGTGCGCTCTACGTGCTCCTCCATGAGGGCGCGGATCTGCTCGAGCTCGGTGTCAGTGGGGGTCAGCAGCTCGACCATGTCTTTGTTGCAGCGCCCGTCGAGCGTGCGCAGCTCGTCGTACACGTAGGCGATGCCGCCACTCATGCCAGCGGCAAAGTTGGCACCTACTTCGCCGAGGATCACGGCGATACCTCCGGTCATGTACTCGCAGCCGTGGTTGCCCACGCCTTCCACCACCAGGGTGGCGCCGGAGTTGCGCACGCCAAAGCGCTGGCCAGCAAGCCCGTTGACGAAGCCCTTGCCACTCGTTGCCCCGTAGAAGGCCACGTTGCCCACGCTCACGTTCTCGTCAAACTTGTAAGTGGCTGCGCTGTGCGGTCGTACCGACACGATGCCGCCGGAAAGCCCCTTGCCCACGTAGTCGTTGGCGTCGCCCTCGATGTTGAGCGTGATGCCACGCGGGAGGAACGCGCCAAAGCTTTGTCCGCCGGATCCCACACAGTCGATGGTGATGGCTCCCTCGGGCAGGCCCTCGGGATGGGCCTTGGTCACCGCAGAGCCCAGCATCGTGCCCACGCAGCGGTTGACGTTGTCGATGTCGGCATGGAAGTGTACAGGCACCATGTGCTCGCGGGCGCTCGCCGTGTGCGGTACAAAGAGCGTGGCGTCGAGCGTCTGCTCTAGGTGCAGGTCGGCAGCCATCTGGGGGAGATAGCGCACTCCGTCTGCTCCAGGAATCGCCTCGGCAAGCTGGGGCATCGCCCGGTACAGCAGGGCGGAGAGGTCGCAGCTGTTGGCCTTGGGATGCCCCTCAATATCACGCTGACGCAGGCATTCGGGGTGGCCCACCATCTCGTCCACCGTGCGGAAGCCGAGGGCGGCCATGTGCTCGCGCAGGCTCTCGGCTACAAAGGTCATGAAGTTGACCACGTGTTCGGGCTTGCCGGCAAAGCGGCACCTCAGGCGCTCGTCCTGGGTGCAGATGCCCACCGGGCAGGTGTCCTGATGGCAGTCGCGTTGCATGAGGCACCCCAGGGCCACGAGCGGCATGGTGGCAAAGCCAAACTCCTCGGCACCCAGGAGGGCGGCCACCGCTACGTCGCGGCCGTCCATGAGCTTGCCGTCGGCCTCGAGCACCACGCGCGAGCGCAGGCCGTTGGCGAGCAGCGTCTGCTGGGCCTCGGCCAGCCCCAGCTCCAGTGGGAGTCCGGCGTGGTAGATGGAGTCGCGCGGGGCCGCGCCGGTGCCACCGTTGGAGCCCGAGACGAGGATCTTTGCGGCCCCGCCCTTGGCTACGCCGGTGGCGATGGTACCAACGCCCGCCTCGCTCACGAGCTTCACGCTGATGCGTGCCTGCGGGTTGGCGCACTTGAGGTCAAAGATCAGCTCGGCCAGGTCCTCGATGGAGTAGATGTCATGGTGCGGCGGGGGCGAGATGAGCCCCACGCCGGGGGTCGAGTGGCGGATGCGTGCCACCCAGGGCCACACCTTGCGGCCGGGCAAGTGGCCGCCCTCTCCCGGCTTGGCACCCTGGGCCATCTTGATCTGGATTTCGATGGCACTGGAGAGGTAGCGGCTCGTCACGCCAAAGCGCCCCGAGGCCACCTGCTTGATGGCGGAGTTCATGAGGTCGCCATTGGGCAGGGGCGTCTCGCGGGCGGGGTCCTCGCCGCCCTCGCCGGTGTTGGAGCGCCCGCCCAGGCGGTTCATGGCGATGGCCAGACACTCGTGGGCCTCCTGCGAGATGGAACCAAAGCTCATGGCACCCGTGTTGAAGCGCTTCACGATTGCGGAGGCGGGCTCTACCTCCTCGAGGGGCACCGGACCCGAGGGAAGCGGCACCAGCTCGAGCAGATCGCGCAGCGACACGGTGCGCCCCGACTGGTGGACCTCCTCGCCAAAGCGGCGGAAGAGCTCGTAGTCACCCTCGCGGCAGGCACGTTGCAGCAGGTAGATGGCCTGAGACGAGATGAGGTGCTCCTCGCCGGCGGGGCGCCACTTGGTGAGGCCCGAGCTCGCCAGCTGCGCGGGGGCGGCGCTCTTGGCAAGTGAGCATGCCTCGTGGTAGCGCTGGTCGGTCTCCTGCTGCACGCCCGCGAGGTCGAGGCCGCCGATGCGGCTCGTCGTGCCGGCAAAGCAGCGGGAAACCAGCGTCTCGGCCAGACCCACGATCTCAAAGATCTGCGCGGAGTGGTAGCCCTGCATCGTGGAGATGCCCATCTTGCTCATGATGGAGACGATGCCCGCCGTGACGGCACGGTCGTAGTTGCTGCGGGCTTCGCGGGCGTCGACCTCCAGCATGCCCCGCTTTGCGAGGTCGGCGATGCACTCGTGTGCCAGGTAGGGATGGATGCCGCTGGCGGAATAGCCCACCAGCGCCGCAAAGTCGTGCGGCGAGATGGCGTCGCCCGCCTCCACAATGAGGTCGCACTTCATGCGCACGCCGGCACGGATGAGGTGGTTGTGGACGCTGCCAAGGGCGAGCAGCGATGGGATGGGTACCTGCCCCTCGCCTGCCCGGTCAGAGATGACCACGATGTTGGCACCGTCGCGGACGGCGGCCTCAACGGACTGGTCGAGCTCGCCAAGCGCCTGCTCCAGTGCGCCGGCCTTTGCGTTGGCGGAGTAGGTTGCCCTGAAGCTCGCCACGCGGAAGCCCACGCGGGCGACGCCCTTGATGCGCGCGAAGTCCTCCTCCGACAGGATGGGCCCCGAAAGCCTGAGGAGCCGGCAGCTGTCGCGGCTGTCCTCCAGCAGGTTGCCGTGGTTGCCCAGGTAGAGCACGTTGGAGGTGACCATGGACTCGCGCAGCGCGTCGATGGGCGGGTTGGTGACCTGCGCAAAGAGCTCGTTGAAGTAGTCGAAGAACGAGCGGGGACGTCGCGAGAGGACCGCCGGGGGCACGTCGGAGCCCATGGATGCCAGCGGCACCGAGGCGGAGGCGGCCATAGGTCGTACGACCTCCTCCACGTCGTCGAAGTGGTACCCGTGGCGAGCGAGCCGCTGGGTGAGGCTCACGTTGCTATCAGCGGCGGGCTCGTCCTGCATTGGCAGCGGAAGGCCTGCCACGTCGATCGTCTCGGTGTCCAGCCAGCTGCGGAACGGCTTGGCCCGCGCGTACCCGTCGCGCAGCTCGTCGTTCCAGATCACCCGACCCTGGGCGGGGTCGACTACCAGCATCTCGCCCGGGCCCAGGCAGCCCGCCTGCAGGATGGCGGCGGGGTCGATGTCGATGGCGCCCACCTCGCTCGACAGGATGAGCCGGTCGTCGCGCGTCACGTAGTAGCGGGCGGGGCGCAAGCCGTTGCGGTCGAGTACCGCGCCCATGCGCACGCCGTCGGAAAAGGCGATGGCCGCCGGGCCATCCCAGGGCTCCATGAGCATCGACTGGTAGGCGTCATAGCTGCGCCGCGCGTCAGAGAGCTGGTCGTTGCGCTCCCAGGGCTCGGGGATCATGAGCGTCATGGAGCGGGCGATGTCGCGACCGTTCATCACGAGGAACTCCAGCACGTTGTCGAGGATGGCGGAGTCGGAGCCCTCGCGATTGATGACGGGGAGCACCTTGCGGATGTCCGAGCCGAGCGCCGGGGAGTAGAGGTGCGGCTCGCGCGCCCGCAACCAGTTGACGTTGCCGCGCAGCGTGTTGATCTCGCCGTTGTGGATGATGTAGCGGTTGGGGTGCGCGCGCTCCCAGCTGGGCGTGGTGTTGGTCGAATAGCGCGAGTGCACCAGCGCGAGCGAGCTCTCCACGGCGGAGTCGTTGAGATCGAGGTAGAAGCGCCGCATCTGCGTGGAGACGAGCATGCCCTTGTACACGATGGTGCGCGAGCTCATCGAGCAGATGTAGAAGATCTTGCCCCCCAGCTCTCGCGATGCGTCGCCGCGCTTCTCGATGGTTCGACGGCACACGTAGAGCCTACGCTCGAAGTCGTCTCCCGATCGGACGTCCTGTGGGCGTGCCACGAAGGCCTGCAGGATGGTGGGCATGCAGGCGCGTGCCGTGGCGCCCAGGTCGTGGTCGTCCACGGGCACCTCGCGCCAGAAGAGCACGGGCAGTCCCTCGGTGGCGCAGCCGTCCTCGAAGATGCGACGGGCATCGGCCACCCCGCGCGCGTCCTGCGGGCAGAAGAGCATGGCAACGCCATAGTCCCCCTCGTCGGGCAGCAGGTGCCCGCACTTCTGAGCCTCCTTGCGAAAGAAGCGGTGCGGCACCTGGAAGAGGATGCCTGCGCCGTCACCGGTGTTGGGCTCCAAGCCCTTGCCGCCGCGATGCTCAAGGTTGACCAACACCGAGAGTGCGTCGTCGACCATGCGATGCGAGCGCTCGCCCTTGAGGTGAGCCAGCGCCCCGATGCCACATGCGTCATGGTCAAATTCCGGTCGATACAGCCCGCTTGTTGTTTGGTCTGTCATGGCCGTCCTCTCCTCCCATTGTCTGAGTCGTCCCAGTTGTCTTGCTCGAGTTCCTAAGCAGGGACAACGGGAACCTCGTCCACGTTGTCCGGCACGATCTGAAAGACGAGGGTCTGCTCGTTTACAAGCGGTGTTCGCGCCTGGTAGAAGATCACGCCGTCGCAGGGCGAGACCACCCGCGCCGTTACACGGCCGCAGAGCAAATCCCTGATCGTCGCCAGTGGCTGGCCTTTCTCCACGACGCTCCCCACGCGGACTGCCGAGCAGCACACGCCGCCCGCCGGGACCTGCACGGGCACCAGTGCACGCTCGGCCAGCTCAAAGGACTGGCTTCCGCCGTGAGCCCTGTGACGCGTGAGGCCGCGTGCTCCCATGAACCTCAGCAGCGAGCGGACTGCGTCCCGTGCGATTCCCTCGTCGGCCACCGTCGTCTTGCGGGTGTAGAAGGAATAGGCCTCCGTTCCGCAAAGGCGCCAGTTGTAGTGCAGTGTTGTGGTATCAAACGAACCGGGCTCGTAGTGGGTCACAAATGGCATGCAAAAGTCGGCGCCATGGTTGCCCTGCTCGCCAGGGCCATGCATCACGCGCACGTGGGGCATGAAGTCGCCCTCTAGGTAGAAGCTGCTCAGGTGGATGCCAAATGCGAAGCCCCGTATCCGCTCGAAGAGCCCCGCGGCGATGCGCTGTGTTGTCTCGCCGTCAGGCGATCCTGGGAACGACCGGTTGATGTCGGTCTTGTCGAGTGGCCAGAACCTGCGGCCGATGCCCATGGAGGCGGGGTTGGCGCACGGGATGACCTGCACGAGGTGCTCGGGCATCAGCTCCTTCAACCGCTCCATCTTCTCGAGACGCTCCACCAGCAAGGCACACACGAGGGTCTGCATGACCTCGTCGCCGCGTATGCCGGCAACCACGCAGAGCGATCGCTCGAGGGTGCTCGCGTCGCCGCCCTTGCCCAGTGCCTTGCCCGACGCATCGATTCCAAAGGAGAAGGCGCGCACGTCAAAGGGGTCACGGTAGGGGAGTTCGAGAGACAGAATGCTTTCCTCTAGCATGGCGAACCTCCCAACACGCGGGCGATGAGGTTGCCTGGGTAGACCAGCGGGTACTCGCGCAGGGTGAAGAGCAGCCCGCCAACAGGCGAGCGCAGCTCCTGTAGCACCGTTGCGGAGCCGCAGTCGAGAATGTGCCCAATGACCTGCCCCCGCTCGACCTTCCTGCCAAATGGAACGCATGGGACAAACATGCCGGCAGCCTCGGCGTGCAGGTAGCTCACCTCTCCGTCGGTGCCCACCATGGGCGTTCGCACAAGCGGCAGCAGTCCCGTCCACACGCCTACCTGTGCCAACACCGACAGTATGCCAATGGCCAGCTGCTCGCCCACCTCGGGCGTGATCCGCATACCGACGCCAGCCTTTGCCACCAGCGTTGGAACCCCCAAGCTGTTCATGCTGTAGGCAAAGGTCCCATTGAGCACGACGGCGCTCTCGTGGACCCACACGTAGTCGACGTTGGCCTGCCGCGCGAGGGGCAGCAGGCGCTGCGCCGACTCCTCGCTGACGCGGATCTGAGGCAACTCCTGAAGATATATGTTGCTGGCGTGCAGGTCGAACGCCACCTGTGCTCCGCGGACGTCCTCTACCAGGTCGGCCGCCATCGCCTCAAAGGGAGAGGCGTCGAGACTGCCGGGAAAGATGCGATCCATGTCGAGGTCAAACTGCGGTATGCCCCGCTCGATGGCCCCAATCCCCATGGGGTTGACGGCCGGGTACACGTCGACCACGCCTGCCAGGTGCTGCGGCTGGCTCCGCAGGCGGCGGACCAGCTCGTAGAGCACATACTGGCCCTCGAGCTCGTCACCGTGCATGCCCGTGACGATGCAGGCGCGGGGAAGGTAGGATACCTCGGCCTCGCTCAAGCCGACTGGCATGTAACGATGCTTGACGATGCGCATGCGCTCTCCGGTGGGGAGCTCGCGAACCGACACGTCCTTGCGCATGGGACCCCTCTCGCTGCGTCGACGATTTTGTCGACATGGTAGGGAGGGGCGGTGTCGGCTCCGTAACCCTTTTATGTCGGGTTGGTTGAGCCAACGTGTCAACAAGATTTTGCCAAGGTGTCGCGCGTAATTCCGTCGTGTGGCAGGCGTGTTAATTCGGGCACTGGCTACAAACGCGCAGGTAAAAGCGTAATTTGGCGATTGTTGGCCATACGGTTGACGCAACACGAACGTAACGTGGCGGCACTCAGAAGCACACAACCCGGCGCAAGGACGCGAAACAAGGCAGCCTTAAGGTCTCTTCCCATGGGTTGCATCTGCGCCCATGCCAGCTGCCCTGTTTGGCACCGAGGTCTGCAAGCGCGTGCGGACGCCAACCAGGGCAGGACCGAGGCGAGCCGATCCCTCAGAGAGGAGATACATCATGGCAAAGGACAAGGTAAGCGCCGAGTGGGGAGAGCTGCTCTTTGACGACCGGGACATGCAGGAGCGTCTTCCCAAGCCTACCTACAAGGAGCTCAGGCGCGTCATCGACGAGGGGGCGCCGCTCGATCTGGGCATTGCCAACGAGGTCGCCCATGCTATGAAGGACTGGGCGCTGGAGAAGGGCGCCACGCACTTTACGCACTGGTTCCAGCCGCTGTCGGGCATCACGAGCGAGAAGCATGACGGCTTCCTCACCCCCAAGGGGGACGGTACGATTCTCATGGCCTTCTCGGGCAAGGAGCTCGTCCGCGGCGAACCCGATGCCTCGAGCTTCCCCTCCGGCGGCCTGCGTGCAACCTTTGAGGCGCGTGGCTACACCGTGTGGGATCCCATGAGCCCTGCCTTCATCAAGGACGAGGTGCTGTGCATCCCCACGGCCTTCATCTCCTACACCGGCGAGGCGCTCGACAAGAAGACGCCCCTCCTGCGCTCGCAAAACGCGCTGGAGGTGCAGGCCAAGCGCGTGCTCGCCCTCTTTGGCAGAACGCCCCGCCGCGTCTATACCACCATCGGCCCCGAGCAGGAATACTTCCTCATCAGGGAGGAGGATTACAAGGCAAGGCCCGACCTAGTGCTCACCGGACGTACGCTCTTTGGCGCCGAGCCCTCCAAGGGCCAGGAGCTTGAGGAGCACTACTTTGGCGCGATCCGCCCCACGGTGAGTGCCTTCATGAAGGAGCTCGACGACGAGCTGTGGAAGCTCGGCATCCCCGCAAAGACCAAGCACAACGAGGTGGCGCCCTGCCAGCACGAGCTGGCGCCGGTCTTTGAGGCGGGG
>ODAJ011452274.1_pt1 | contig 13020 bp, 13 predicted proteins | sample 1539241 | NCBI WGS metagenome assembly ODAJ01 (sample SAMN02144231, study PRJEB22623) | gut metagenome | biome: sheep rumen | host: Ovis aries | place: New Zealand | reverse complement strand
CCCCGAGCGATGTTAAACGCTATTTCGTGAGCCCCGAGGAATCTGGCCAAATCTGTATGCTGGCCTGCATCCTTGGCCGTCCTGGGGAGGTGTTCTTCCCGAAGCTTGGCGAGGACCAGATGCTCACCTTTAGCAGTATATGCGATGAGTTCGTAAAGGCTGAAGGATTCACCAAGAAAGAATGCGCCAGCGATGCCGATGCCAAGCAGTATGCCTCGGCGATGGATTACGATAGCGAGACATATCCTGTTGTGTACTTCAAGTCAGACACTACCGGTGAGAAGGCATATGAAGAATTCTACGTCCCAGGAGAGAAGATTGACATGCAGCGCTTCCAGGCGCTGGGCGTCGTTGAGCAGACCGCACGACACCCTATGGATGAAGTGAATACGTTCTTCCAAAAGCTGGAGGATATCTTTGAAAAAAACGACTTCACCAAAGCTCAAGTTGTCGAAGCTATCAAGACTTTCATTCCAAACTTTGAGCATGAGGAGAAGGGAAAGAACCTTGACCAGAAGATGTAGTTGACAAATCACACATAAGCCCCAACCCCCTATGTACACAGCGAAAGTCTACCGTTTGATGATCGGATGCCTCAGCGGCACTATGGAAGAGGTGTACACCGCTACCGAAGTTGTCCGCAAATGGAACCAGCAGAAAGCAGAGGCCACGGGGAAGCTATACCTTCCCGTTGTATGGTCTTCAAAGGCTGAAGAACTAGAGGAAGTTGATGTGATAATCGGGCTTGTTGGGAATTGGATATCCAATCCTGCTTTTATCCAGAAGTGCGTGGATCTCGGTAAGAAGGTAGTACTACTGTTCAATGATTTCCAGGACCCTCGCAATACCATTCAGGGCGAGTATGACGCAGTGGTGTCTTTTAAGCACAGCATCCATGGCCAGTGCGCTATTGCCGATTATCATGATAAGGATAGCCTTTCTGCATTGCTTAACGACACTCTGGATACCCTGTAATAGTTAATACATAAGAGTATGACTAACAACAAACCCATAGCGGTCGATTACTCCAACGCGAAGCTTCGCGTTCTCGTGGAGGAATATATCACCATGCAAAGAAAAGACTTCACCTTCAAAGGTGTATGCTCTTTCGTCCTCTACCGTGCTATGGAAGAGGAAAAGACCGTAGGCGCAGGCCTATATGAGAGCGACCAGCTGGCTCCTGCAGACTGTGATCGAGTTCGTGTAGTCTTGGAGAAGATTGAGCATGAAGGCAGGCTTTCAGTCGCGGGTGAGGATTGTTATACTAAAATAACGAACTAATAAGGCATACCTCCAATGAATTGGAAAGTCCTCAATAGCTCTTACTCGTTTGCGTGTCCTTGGCTCAAGATCCGAAAAGACCATGTTCGGATGCCTTCTGGCCAGGAGATACCTGATTTTTATGTAGAGGAGCTTCCAGATTGGGTGAATGTCATAGCAATAACAGAAGACGGCCATTACATCCTGGAAGAGCAGTACCGTCATGGAATAAAGAAGGTTTGTTTCGAACTCCCTGCTGGCGTTGTTGAGGCTGGAGAAGATCCGCTAACGGCAGCTAAAAGAGAGCTTGAGGAAGAAACGGGTTACACGGGTGGTGAATGGGAACCGTTTGGCTCCTATGTACCAAACACCAGCGGCTGTAACAATTACTGTCATTCTTTTATCGCAACAGGTGTCAAAAAAACCTCGGAACCTAAGATAGAACCTACTGAAGATATAAAACTACACTTGGTTACAAAAGCGGACCTAAAGAGATTGCTTTTTAACAATGAAATAACCGAGAGCGTAATGCAAGCACCTCTCTGGCGATATTTAGCTGAAAAATAAATACTTATATATTATGGCTTACAAAATTCCTCTTTTTAATTTGAACTTTGACGACCGCGAAGCGCAGGCCGCCTATGATACCATCAAATCCGGTTGGATCTCCACCGGTCCCAAGAACGCTGAGTTAGAACAGATGTTTATTGACCTCTGGAAGGTAAAGTATGCAGTGAGCATGTCGAACTGCACAGACGCCCTCCATGTCTGCTGCATGGTGTGTGGCTTTGGCCCTGGCGATGAGGTGATTTGCCCGTCCCTTACCTTTGCGGCTTCATGCAACTGCATCCGATATGTGGGTGCGACCCCTGTGTTTGCTGATATTGTTGGTCCCGACCACATCAATATTGATCCCGCTGACATTGAGCGCAAGATAACGCCCAAGACAAAGGGTGTAGTTGTAGTTCACATGGCTGGTTTCCCTGCCAAGATGGATGAGATTATGGCCATTGCCCGTAAGCATAACCTCAAAGTGGTTGAGGATGCTTGCCACGGTCCGTTGTCAGAATATAAAGGCAAGAAACTTGGAACTATTGGTGACTGTGCTGCATTCAGCTTCTTCTCCAACAAGAACATCAGCACAGGTGAAGGCGGTATGTTCATTACCAACAACGAAGAGATGGCACAGAAGGCTCGTCTTATCCGTTCCCACGGTATGAGCACTATGAGCTACCAGCGTGCCAGTGGCCATGCTACGGAATACGACATCACCTGCCTAGGCTACAACTTCCGTATGGATGATATCCGTGCCGCTATTGCCATTGAGCAGCTGAAGAAACTCCCTGGCGACTTGGAGACTCGTATAAAGGTGCGCAAGCAGTATGTTGACCGTCTGAGCAAGATTGAAGGTGTAGTCGTTCCTTTTGCTGACAACACCGAGTTTGTAAGTAACTACATCCTTCCTGTTGTTCTACTGAACAGCAACAAGGAACGTCGCAACAAGATCCGTGAATACATCCATGCCGCTGGCATCCAGACCTCAGTTCACTATCCTGCAGCACATAAGTTCTCCACCTACAAGGAGCTTGGTGCTGTGCTGCCGCAGACGGACTATGTGACAGATAATGAGATTACCCTCCCGATGTATGCAGCACTGACAGAAGAGCAAGTCAACTTCATCTGCGACACATTTGAGAAAGCCGTAAAGGAAATCAAGTAAATGTATCAGAATAAGAAATCAGTTCTCATATTTGGCGTAGGCCCTCTTCAGAAGTCCATAATCAATAGGGCTAAACTGATGGGGCTTTACACCGTGGGTATTGACCCTGCTAAGGATGCTACCTGCAAGGATGATGTGGATGCCTTTGAGATAGTTGGTGGCCAGGACTATGAGGGTACGTGTTTAGTTGTAGAAAAGTATGGCATTGATGCTATAGTTACTGCCGCCACGGATAAGCCACTTGTAATGATGGCTCGTGTAGCGGAGAAGTACGGCTTCCCGTTCTACTCCGTAGAGACAGCACAATGGAGCACCGACAAGTTCCAGATGAAGCAGCGCTTTTTGGAAGCAGGTGTGCCTTGTGCCAAGGGTCGCTTGGTGAAGTCTGTGAGCGAAGTTGAGGACTTTGAGTATCCAGTTATCATCAAACCCCGTGACAATTCTGGCAGCCGTGGCGTAAAACTTTGCCGTAGTAAAGAGGAATTGGATGCCTCCATGAGCGAAGCTTTTGAGGTTTCCAAATTGGACACGGTACTCGTTGAGGAATTCATCGAAGGTCCTGAATACAGCATAGAAGGACTTCATTATGATGGCAAAGCAGATGTAATTCAATTCACGGAGAAGAAAACCACAGAGTTTCCATACAATGTAGAGCTTGGTCATATTCAACCCGCTAATATCTCCGATGATGTCAAACAACAGATCAGGGGAATCGTTTCGAGAATCGGAAAGGCATTGCACTTTGAGAACTGCCCTTCGCATACTGAGTTGAAGATTAATGAGCGAGGTGTCTTCGTAATCGAGACCAGCCCCAGGTTAGGTGGCGACTATATAACTTCAACTCTGACACCCCTCTCAACAGGAGTTAATCTTGAAGACCAGTTGTTGCATATAGCCCTTGGTGATACAATACAGATAGAACCTAAACCGGTGCAGTATTCTGGTGTCCGTTTCTTCGCTTTCGAGGAAGGTAGTGTCATCAAGCACGTACCTGATGATAAGTTTGTCAAGGCCTGGCCGCATGTGGTAGATTTTTCGTTTAACCTCAAAGAAGGTGATAAGGTGAATCGCATTACATCTAGCTTAAATCGTTACGGCCATTTGACACTTATTGCCGGCAACAGATCTTCTATCGAAGAAGCATTTGATAAGTATGAGAAGGTAATCAAACAGTCAAGTATAGAATAAGATTGACCATGAGTGATAAAAAGAAGTTGCTTATCCTAAATTCGAATATATCGAGTAAGGAGATTATTGAATATGCCAAATCGATAGGTGTTTATACTATAGTCGCGGACCGGAAAGATATGCATCCTCTCTCTGCGAAACGTTATGCTGACGAATCATGGAAGATAGACTTATTGGATTTGGTTGCATTGGAACAGAAGTGTAGGGAGGCAGAGATTGATGGTATTATATGTGGTGTCTCAGAGTTTACCTTAGACATTCTATCTCCTCTATGCGCACGTTTGAACAAACCGTGCTATTTCACCCCTGAAGCCATGCACTATTCTCGTGATAAGGCCGACTTTAAGAAGGCCTGGCGAGAAAAAGGTGTGCCACTGGCCGACGATTATTTCATATCTCCAGACCTGCGAGATGATGAACTTGAAGGAATCAAATATCCAGTTGTTGTGAAACCTGTTGACTGCTGTGCAAATACAGGAATCTCGTTTTGCTACAATAAAGAGGAACTGAAGAAGGGCTACAAGTATGCATTGTCGGTCTCAAACAGTACAAAGATTGTCGTGGAGAGGATGCTTAAAGGCAAGGAATGGTATGCATTCTATGCGATGGCTGATGGAGAGTGTACGTTGTTGGCTTTGAATGCTATGTATTCACAGCCAGGTTATCCTACCAACTGCTATACTATCACCACCACGATTTCCGATAATGTCGATCGTTTTATTAGAGAAGCCAACACTCCGATAATCGAAGCATTAAAAAGTATCGGTTGCCGCGAAGGAATAGCATGGGTGCAATTGATGTTAGATGAGGATAATCACTTCTATGTTCTTGAAATGGGCTACCGCGGTGATTCGGAAATGCTTTTCCTGCCCTATAAAGAACTTCTTGGCTTTGATTCTGTAAAATTGTGGGTTGACTATGCCCTAGGAATACAGCACGATTCAAGTATATTGCCTCCATCTCAAACCAAGGCATTCAAGAAAACGGCAACCAGCTATATGCTATGGACAAAGAAGAATGCCGTAATTAGGGAAATAAAAGGTCTAGAAGAGATTGAGAAGATGGAACATGTTTATGTGGGCCAGTGGAAAACAGAAGGTGATGAAGTACACCAATTTACCAGTATGGCAACCATCTGTTTCTCAAACAATAGCATAGAAGAAACCTGTGAGATGATTGACAAGATTAATCGCACAGTGAAGTTTATTGACGAGACCGGTGAAGACATTATAATAAAATACGACCAGTTTGATTATTTAAAGGCAATCTATCAAGCAGGGTTGGACGGAAAGTAAATATTGTTTCTATGAAGAAATGGTATCAAGAGAATAGTGTGTTCTTCTGGACACTGGTAATTGCTATAGGAGTTATCATCTTCGGTTCTGTCTATAGCAAGACGCTAGGTGAACTATCATCCGCGTTTATGGCATGGGTGAGCAACTACTTTGGTTGGCTTTACATCCTTTCCATCGTGGCTTTCATAGGCTTCTGTGTTTGGATTTCACTCAGTAAGTATGGAAAGGTGAAACTAGGCAAAGAAGATGATAAACCGGAGTTTAGTACATTCAGTTGGTTCGCTATGCTGTTCTGTGGAAGTACTGGTATTGGGCTGGTGTTCTGGAGCATTGCAGAGCCATTGTCTCACTATGCTGCGCCTCCGGCAGGCATAGAAGCCGGAACGATGGAGGCCATTGACTTCTCTGTTCGCACCTGTTATCTTCACTGGGGCATCACACAGTGGGTTTGCTTTGCTGTTGTAGGATTGGGAATTGCCTACTTTCAATTCCGTAAAGGGAAGAATGCCCAATTAAGTAATCTACTTACTCCTTTAGTGGGCGAGAAGATGACTAACGGCTGGTTTGGGCGGTTCATTGATAGTTTTGCCGTTGTGGTTTCTTTCGCTGGTGTGGCCACTTCACTTGGACTTGGTGTAAGTCAGATTTGTGGTGGATTGGAGCATCTGTTTGGTATTCCTAAAACTCAGGAAACCATCATGTGGATTATCATCTTTATCACGCTTGTATTCATCATCAGTGCCATCACAGGTGTTTATAAGGGTATCAAGATACTCTCTAATGTGAATACTTATCTGGCCCTGGCACTGCTGGCCCTTGCCTTTATTATTGGTCCTAAGGTAACCATTTTGAATAACATGACCAACAGCGTAGGGCAGCATATACAGTACATCTTCAAAGATCTGTTTATGATCAACGCCTTTGGAGATAACGAGTGGGTGATGAATTGGCGTGTGTTCTACTATGCTTGGTTCGTGGCGTGGGTGCCGTTCGTGGGTATGTTTGTGGCCAGAATCTCAAAAGGACGCACCATTCGTGAGTTTATTATGGGTGTTGTTCTGGTTCCGACGTTGTTCACCATTGTATGGCTGGCCGTGTTTAGTGCCATTGCATTGAGTACCGTACAGGGATGGAGCCTAGAGAATGTTCAGCAATTGATTGCTTCTCCAGAGACTGCTGTGTTTATAGTATTTGAGCACTACCCGCTAAGCAAGGTGATTTCTATGATGATAGTCTTGTTGCTTGCCATCTTCTTCATCACATCTGCAGACTCGGCCACTTATTCACTGAGTGTGATGACCTCGAGCGGCAAGATCAATCCTCCTACCTACAAGAAGGTCGTATGGGGCGTAGTGGTAGCAACGATTGCTTATGTTCTGCTATCTGCTGGTAGTTTGAAGCCTTTACAGACCATATCCATTGCGGCAACATTGCCTTTCTTGATTGTGATGATAGCCGTTATGCCGGCGTTGGTGAAGGACTTGAAGAAATCTAAAGAATAACGTCTTATGGGGCTTGACTACGTGATTTCTAACCATGAAGCTGTAGCCATCCTAATAGGAATCGCTATAGCAATTGTTGTTATAGCAGTATTCGTTCAAAAGAAAGACACGCATAAAGAACATGGCGGAATCTCTATTACAGAGATGAAGAAACCTAAGATTAGGCCGTGATGAAACGATTGTTATTTGTTTTAATGGCAACACTGTTTGCTGTTAATTTAAGTGCACAGGTGCCATATTTTGCCGGAACAGTAGGTGATGGTAATCTATATGGCTATACATCCCTGAAAGCCCGTCCTGGAATCAATGCCCAGGAAACCTATTCCTGCTTACAGTATGGTGTTGGTAACTCTGTGGCTGTTGGTACGGACCTTTACACTGGTGTTGGTTATGCATACTGGGGCTTTCTGGTGAGATATGGAGCAAAGCTTAGCCCTTGGTTTGGGATAGGTGCTCAGGTGACACCCTCATTCAATCTGCATGACAGTTTCAAATACAGCTACACCACAGGAGCAGTGTATATGAATGGCCAGTTGACCAGTGATGGAAAACTATTCTGGTGTTCCAATACTTGGTTGGGGTTTAATCGATGTGCGGAAAACACCTATACTAACTGGGAGTATTTGGGCTATACGTTTAATTTAAAGAACGGCCATGCCATTACCCCTATGGTGGGGGCCATCCATTCCTGGAAGTTTGACCAGGATGTGGATCTGGCTGCCGGTCTCTATTATTCAATTGGAAAGTGGAACATCTATCTCTGGGGCAATGATTTCTTGAAAGATAACCCAAGGATTGTTGTAGGAGTCGATTTTGCATTATAGTTTATATTGTATTGTATATGAATGAAGAACTCGTAAAGAAAAGGAGTATTTCTCCGTCTGCATCGTTGCTGGCTGCTATGAAGCAAATGGACGAAGTTAAAGTTAAGGTCCTTTTCGTCTTTAATGAAGGCAAGTTTGAGGGACTGTTAACCATCGGTGATATTCAGCGTGCAATTATTAAGAATATCCCATTAGGAGAACAGATAGGAAGAATCCTCAATAAGAATAAGATATATGCATCAGTTGACGACACTGAGGAGGAAATAAAGGAAAAGATGCATCAAATCTGGGCCGATTGTATGCCTGTGATTAATCATGACGGGAGTTTATATGATATTGTTTTCTGGAAAGATGTTTCTCGGAAAGAAGTATCCGCCGAACGAACTCCTATCAATCTGCCTGTAGTTATTATGGCAGGAGGGAAAGGAACTCGCTTGAAGCCTATCACTAACGTCATCCCCAAGCCGCTTGTCCCTATTGGTGAGAAGACTATATTAGAGACCATATTGGATCAATTCGAGAGTATTGGTTGCACAAAGTTTTACATGTCTGTCAATTACAAGGCTGATATGATGAAGTATTATCTTGGCCAATTACCTCACCAATATGATATTGAGTTCTTCCAGGAAGAAAAGCCATTGGGAACTATTGGTAGCGTGTCTTTATTGAAGGGTAAGATCAATACACCGTTCTTTGTGAGCAATTGTGATAGTATTAACGAACAAGACTATCGAGATGTATATGATTATCACGTGGAGAATCACAATGATCTTACTATTGTAACGATGGTTAAGACTTTTAAGATTCCATACGGTGTGATTGAGACTGGTGAGGATGGTTTGATGACGTCTCTGAGTGAGAAGCCCGAGCTGACCTATCAGGTGAATACAGGCGTGTATATCTTGAATCCTAGTTGTATCGAAGAGATTCCGGAAGGCGAGTTTTTCCATATTACTCACTTAATGGAGAAAATCAAGGCTCGTGGCGGTCGCGTAGGATGCTTCCCTGTAAGTGAACATTCCTGGAAGGATATGGGCGAATGGCCAGAATACTTAAAAATGATAGATGTATTATAGATATGACCAACAGAGAGAAATATCGCTTTGACGACTTTACGTTTGCAAATTACAAGCGACTGGTCAAATTAGCTAAGGAGAAGGGGTTTCAGTTCATCCTCCATAAGGATGAGTTTGTGCCAGAACGAAAAGATATAATCTGGCGGCATGATGTGGAGTTTGAGCCTGATTTAGCATTGAAGATGGCTGAGATAGAATATAAAGAAGGAGTAGTGGCGAGCTATTTCTTTCAATTGCATAGCGATTATTATAATTTATTTGATTGCCACTATCGAGCGGTTTTTCATCAGATAAGATCATTAGGCCATCATGTTGGGCTCCATTTTGATTGTGCATACTGGCATATTGCTGATGAGAAGCAACTCGATCAATATATTGGTCTTGATAGAGCATATTTTGAACGCAACTTGGGTGTAGAAGTCGATACGTTCTCTTTCCATAATACAACTCCGTTTACTCATAGTTGTTTAGAGTATAAATATGGTGGACTCATTAATGTGTATTCATCATTTTTTAAAGATCGTTATAACTATTGTGGTGATAGTTTAGGTTATTGGCGTTTCGATAGATTAGAAGATGTGCTGAATGATGATAGCGTTTGGCATCTGCAGGTTTTGACTCATGATGGAAACTGGAGTGAAGAGGCTCTATCGCCAAGAAAACGCTTCATTCAAGTGCGTTATAATCAGGCTGATAGGTTCATTAGAGAGCAGAAAGAGGAACTTCATGGGAATGGAATGCTCTTCCCAGATGATGACGAGGATTAAGATATAATGGCAGTTAACAGTAAGAGAATAGCAAAAAACACAGTGGCATTATATGTTAGAATGCTACTGTTGATGGCGGTATCGCTCTATACGTCAAGGGTGATACTTGATGTATTGGGTGTGGACGACTATGGAATCTACAATCTAATAGGCGGTTTCATTACGCTGTTCTCGTTTGTTAGCGGAGCTTTGGTGGCATCATTACAGCGTTTCTTTAATGTTGCATTGGGACAGAACGATGAAGAGCAATACAAGAAATTGTACTCTATGAGTATCAATATCTTTGCCATATTCTCGTTGTTTCTTATCGTAATAGGTGAAACTGTAGGATTGTGGTTCATAACCACCCAGTTGAATATTCCTGAAGGTCGAGAGACTGCGGCATTTTGGGTGTATCAATTATCGTTGGCCTCACTTATTGTCCATTTGTTTCGCTCTCCTGATAATGCGTCTATCATTGCATATGAGAAGATGTCCTTCTATGCTTATATCAGTATAGGCGAGGCCGTTCTGAAGCTTGCAATAGTCTTCATGCTTCGGTCTATAGGCCATGACAAGTTGATAGTTTATGTTATCTTGTATCTGGCTGCAACAGTTCTTATCAATGTCGTATACTGGCTCTATTGTAGGATGCGGATTCCTTTATGTCGCTTCACCTGGATGTGGGATAAACCCATATTCAGAAGTCTTGTGTCCTTCTCTGGTTGGTATTTGTTATCTGGAGGGGCACGTGTTCTGAAGAGTCAAGGCGACAGTTTCTTGCTTAACCATTATTACTCTGTAGCTGTCAATGCTGCCTTTGGTGTTGCTGCCCAGGTTTATAATGCCGTTAATATGTTTTTGACTAACTTCCAGACGGCATTCCGTCCACAGTTAGTACAAACATATGCTGCAGGTGAGATGAATGAGCATTACAGATTGCTCAACCGATCCGCGAAATTCTCGTATTATCTGCTACTTTTAATTGTTGTGCCAGTGGCGTTCAACCTGAATGGCTTACTCGGATTATGGCTAAAGGAGGTCCCTGAATATACTTCTCAATTCTGCTTGATTCTATTGATGGCTTATCTTGTAGATGCCATCGGAGCCCCTTTAGGTATTTCGGTAACAGCGCAGGGGAATATCAAAGGAATGCAAATTTGGTCCTCTGTTTTTTTACTGCTTGGACTTGTAGCGAGTTTCATCTTTCTGCGTAATGGTGCAGAACCGTGGATTGTTGCAGTCATAACATTTTTTGTTCATGTCGGCTTTTTTCTGGCGTATCTGTATTACGCGCGAAAGCTATGCCATGTCAGTCTTCGGGCATTGTTTCGTCAGGTTATTGTACCGATAATAGGCGCAACGATCCTGTCTATTGTCCTTCCTTTCGTTATTAGGGTGTATGGTGGACAAGGTTTTTGGGTAGTAGTAGCTAAGTGCTTTATAGATTTAGCGTGGGTTTCATTAGCGATATTTGCTCTTGGATTAGGCAAAGATGAGAGACAGTATATTAAGAGTATACTATTTGGTGTTTTGAAAAAAAGAGTATGAATGATAATAAGATTCGAGTCGCATTAGTCTGTAGTTTTTCTAATGCAAAAGTTCGCGAACATCTTCCTCTCGATGATCGTAGATTATATAATTTCGTTAGAGGCCTCTTCGGGCTCTCCAAAAGAAGTGGTAAATCATACGGGGATGTTGCCGGTTGGGACACGTATATGATAGATCTCCTGCGCAAACGGGACGATATTGACCTTTATGTCATATCTGCTCATAGCGGATTAAAACGAAGCAAGTGCAGTTTTGAACTGGAAGGGGTACATTATTTCTTCATAAAGTCCGAATTAGCTACGATGCTGAAGCATGTGATACCAAGCCCTTCATTGTGGCATCGGCTGAATCCTATGCGCCCGATTGTAAGAAGAATAATTAAGCGGACAAAACCAGATGTTATTGCGTTGATTGGAGCAGAGAATCCGCATATTTCTGGAACGGTTTTGGGGATTAAGGGCATTCCTCTCATTGTGAAGTGCCAAACTATCTATAATAACCCGGACCGTGGAAAGACGGGAATTGTTGATGAGAAGAATGCATATGTTGAAAGGCTGATTTTTAATGATTTGAGATATGTATCAGTTACTACAGATATGCACGAAAGGCTTTTCCGTACAATGAATAGGACTGCCATCAATTTTAAATGGGGTTTGGGCAACTTGCTCCCAGAGGTGAAGCCTTTGGAGAAAGAGTACGACTTTGTTTGTTTTGCTATGGGTATGAGTGATAAAAAAGGCTTCCCAGACGCAATCAAAGCATTGTCTATTGTTACAAAACAACATAAAGAGGTCAAATTGAATCTGATTGGTAATGCAACGAAGGAGCAGAAAGATGTATTAATCGCATTGATAAAGTCTCTAAACGTAACAGAGAATGTTGTGTTTACTCCTTTCTTCGAAAGCCAGGATGATCTGTTCCAGCATCTTCAACGCTCTCGTTTCGCTTTGTTGCCTTGCAAGTTAGATTACATCTCGAGCACTGTGCGACAAGCCATGCATTATGAAATCCCAGTTGTTTGCTATGCTACAGAAGGAACGATTACTCTTAACAAAGAGCAAGAATGCGTTTTAATTGCAAATAATAGCAATGTGGATGATCTAGCCTCACAAATGCTGGTTCTCTTAAGTAGCCCTCAAAAGGCAGATATTCTGCGCAAAAACGCAAAAGAGTATTCTTTGCGGTGGAGTAATGATGCTGAGAACTCTCAGCAAATGGCAGACAACTTTAGAGCTGTGGTTATGAACTATAAATATGGTACTCCAGTTCCGCAAGAACTGCTTTATACCCCGAATAAGAATGCATAAACAAGAGATTAAGATAGCAGAACTCATTGCTTTCCTGGGCGATGAATTGATACGAGTGGAAGGAACTATTAGTGATGCCTTCATTGATAATCTTGCCGACGTCGAGCATATAAATGAACATACGCTTGATTGGGTTATTCCTACAAAACAGGACAAGATCTCAATCATCGAGCGAAGCAGGGCCAAAGTTGTTCTCGTTGATCCGGAAGTGCATTATACTGAATCTTTGCGGCAAAAAGAGAAGATACTGCTTTGTGTTAATAACCCTAAACGCGCTTTGGCAAAAGTGGGTAATAGATTCTTTGTGAATAAACCTACTCCCTGTATTCATCCGACAGCGATTATTCATCCTGAAGCCAAATTAGGGGATAATGTGTATGTTGGTGCCTATACTGTTATTGGGCATGCTATAATTGGTGATGAGTGCATTATTGATAGTTGTGTCAAGATTAATGATAATGTCATATGTGGGAAACATTGCGTAATCAAGTCAGGTGCCGTCCTTGGTGGAGAGGGATTTGGCTTTGAAAGAGACGCAGATGGTAACTTAT
>ODAJ012179569.1_pt1 | contig 13025 bp, 14 predicted proteins | sample 1539241 | NCBI WGS metagenome assembly ODAJ01 (sample SAMN02144231, study PRJEB22623) | gut metagenome | biome: sheep rumen | host: Ovis aries | place: New Zealand | reverse complement strand
AACAAAGGTAACAAAAAAGGCTGAAACCCAAGCGAGGGATTCAGCCTAATTTTTATTTCATACTAAAATCTTTTAGCGGACAGCAATAAATTGAAATAGGGACGTTTGCTTTCAATCTCTAAAGACATCTTCGGTATAGTTGGCGTTTTATACTACGCAGAACTTCTTAGAAGATAAGATTGAGGATTTTGTTCCCCAATCTTATCCATAATATTCAAAGGTGTGCTATTGCTTTTTTTTACGTTCTACAATTTGAGAACCGTTTTACGCAATTGTTCATCGGATAGCTGGGCATAAACCTGAGTACTTGACACTGACTTGTGTCCCATCAGTTTTGCAATCGTATATATGTCAGTACCTTTATTCAATAACAACATAGCAAAGGAATGTCTAAAACAGTGAAAGGTAATGTGCTTTTTGATATTGGCTTTGTCTATCATCAAAGGAGTCTCTTTATTCAACATATATTCTGTAAGACCAGGAAAAACACGGGGACCATCTTTCCTGATAGAACGCAATAGTTTTGTTGCAGACATAGACAAAGGAAGGCTGACTGCTTTTTTTCGTCTTGTGTACAGTAAGACTGATGCTTGATTTGTTTTTGTACCGTAAATTGATGTTTTTCCATTCAAGATTGATTATATCAGATCTTCTTAGTCCAGTATATACAGACAAGAGTGCTGCTTGCTTAATCATTATGTTTTCCGAATAATCAAGTTTTTCCAATTGTTGTATTTCGTTCTCTTCAAGATATTCTTTCTTTGTGTCATGATTCCAGTGTATTCTCTTAACATCAACTGTTATGTTGTTTTGTAGTATTCCGTCCTTGTAGGCAAGTTCTACTACTGACAGGAATGCGTTTAAATATGCAGCCGCAGTATTTTGTTTAAGTTTGCTTTTCCTTTTACAGCCAGTCTCTTTAATCAGGTATTTTGAGTATTTTTCGCAGAGACTAACGGATAAATCTTTGAAACTGCATTTGTTGTTGCAGAATTTTTTGAAGTGTTTATAACTGCAGATGTACTTAATGCCATAGTATTTGCAGCAATTTCGGAAATAATCAAGAAAGCTTCCGTTTAGTTGCCCTTTCAATATAAAGGAATAATCCTTCTTAACCATCCGCATATACCTGTCGCACCTAATAGCCTCTGCTATTTCATCAATCATGGCATTATGCTCTCTTTGGATTTCGTTAGCAGGATTTACATATTTTTCCAGATTTAAGAACTCATATCTGACTTCTTCTCCCTTTGGGTTGATGAACACAGGGTTGTATTCTAAAAATACGGACAGCAAAGTCCCCTTGCTTTTTTTCTTGGTTCGAATTGTTACCCTATTCATAATGTTCCTCCTTCCATCTGATTATATCACGTCTATTGAATAATAGAACTCCGTTGGCATGCTTTATGTGCACTATGTTGTGAGCAACAACATTAAACAGATCTGTCTTTTTCATTTTGTAGCCTATTTCAACCTCATTGATATTAAGCCAGGGCTTGATAAAACATGATTCTTCTGCCCAGGCTTTCAAAACGTCATCTTTTGAATAGCGTTTGAGCCAGCCAACATTGTATGACTTGATGTTATATCTCTCCACGAAACATAATAGCCAGCTCCTTCCCAAGCCTGTGTAATTCATTAAGCCATAGATGGAAAAGGATGACTCTCCGATAGGTGATGAGGGAGTTTCTGGTAGATGTGAATACCAGTGGACAAAATCAGTCCATTTGACTTGCCTGCCATCGTTTTCAATTAATGATGGAATCACGCCGTTTCTAACTAAACGGTAAATGCGGCTTTTAGTGTACCCTGAAAGACGAACAATCTCACTAATTGTGAGATAGCCCTTGGATACAACATACTGCCACTCTACATCCAAACTATCGTATGGATTGTAGTAATGTTTGAAATGCTTGTAATTACTCATAATTATTAATGTCACTTTTGTGTGACAGTAAATATATATGGTCTACAAGTGGTAAAATGAGTATGAACTGGGTCGATAAAGTTTTACATAAACTAGAATATTATACGTTTGTTAACAAAAATTCCATATCAATTAACAATAATTGTGCACTTTTATCGGCTATTAATGGGTTTTTGAGACATAAATCGTACTTTTTACGGTAGAAATACGGTAGAAAATAGAAAATAAAAAGACTCGAATAACTTGAAATGAAAAACGTAAAGTCTTGATAGTTAGCGATGTAAAAATTGAAGAATATATCTCTATTTTCTTTTTAAGAAAATTGCAACTAATTATAAATCAATGACTTACAGAGGTCATTTGCCGACGCAGAAGTGTCTGAAGATGTTTCCAAGGACTTCGTTGGGGGTGATTTGGTTGCCGGTAATTTCGGCTAGGTGGTTGATGGCTTGGTGGAGGTCTTCGCTTAGGAGGTCTCCACTGAGTTGCATGTCGAGGCCTTCGAGCACGCGGGTGATGCTTTCGTGGGCTTGCAGGAGGGCGTTGTAGTGGCGGGCGTTGGTGACGATGATGTCGGAGTCGGAGAGGGTGGGGATGTTGGCCGATTGATAGATGGCTGATTCGAGTGCTTCGATGCCTTGGCCTGTCTTGGCGGAGATGAGGAGGGGGGGCTGCTGTAGTACAGCAGCATACTGAACTGCGGTGGTGGAGGGGAGGTCTGTCTTATTCAGGATGATGAGCAATGACTTGCCTTGGCAGCGGTTTTGTATTTCCTGGTATTCTTCCTGAGTGGGATTTGTGTCGATGAGCCATAGCACGATGCGGGCTTTGGAGATGGCCTGGTAGGTGCGGTCGATGCCTATCTGCTCGATGGTGTCGGTGGTTTGGCGGATGCCTGCCGTGTCGATGAATCGGAAGTTGACGCCTTGGATATCGATGGTGTCTTCGATGGTGTCGCGGGTGGTGCCGTGAATGTCGGAGACGATGGCGCGGTCTTCGTGAAGGAGTCGGTTGAGGAGGGTTGATTTGCCCACGTTGGTCTTGCCGACGATGGCCACGGGAATGCCTTGTTTCAGGGCTTGACCAGTTTCGAAGGATTGTGCCAGGGAGGTGATGTGGTTGTCAATTTTGTGGGCAAGTTCTGATAGCTCTTTTCTGTCGGCGAACTCGAGGTCTTCGTGGTCGGAGAAGTCGAGTTCGAGTTCGAGTAGGGAGGTGAGGTGGAGCAGCTGCTCGCGCAGATGGGCAAGCTCTGACGAGAAGTGGCCGCGCAGCTGGCTCATGGCTATCTTGTGGGTGGCTTGGTTGGAAGAGGCTATCAGATCGGCCACGGCCTCGGCCTGCGAGAGGTCCATCTTGCCGTTGAGGTAGGCGCGCTGGGTGTATTCTCCGGGGTTGGCCATGCGGCAGCCTTTCTGGATGAGCAGCTCTAACACCTTGTTGAGTATGTAGCGGGAGCCGTGGCAGGAGATTTCCACGGAGTCTTCGCCTGTGTAGCTGTGGGGAGCACGGAAGATGGTGACCAGCGCCTCATCGATGACGTCTGTGCCATCAGTGAGGCGGGTGAAGTGAACCGTGTTGGCTTCGACGGGGTCGAAGCTTACGGGACAGATGGCGCTAACCACGCTGAAAGAGAGCGGGCCGCTGATTCGGATGATGCCGAGAGCTCCGCCTGGAGCAGTTGCGAGGGCGCAGATGGTATCGCTATTGCTCATTTCTTTTTTGCCCAAGTATTGGCGAAGATTACAAATACTATCATTACAAGAAAGAATGCAAAAAAAGCTCCAATCTGTACTGCACGGTCGTTTACAATGATGGGTTGGATACTCACATAGCCAGCGGTTATTACGCAAATGACAGCCATCAGTAAGCGCAACCGCTTGATGTTGACTTTGTTTTTTTCTTCTTCACTGGCAGTATTATAACCGGCAATGAGTTTATCGCCCTTACCCATCAAAAAGATGATGGCAAGGACGATAAATATGATGGACATAACGACGGAAAAGATCATATGCGGTCGAGCACTTTCTGTATGAGTGTGTCGATGGAATTTTTGTACTCGGTGTTCATCTCCTTGGCGTAGCGGTTGGCGATGACCATGCAGCAGGTCATGGCGCGGTGGCCGAGCAGTGAGGCCATTCCGGCTACGGCCGATGACTCCATCTCGAAGTTGCAGATACGCATGCCGTCGTATTCGAAGGCTTCAATCTTCTCGTTCTGTTTGGGGTCGGCAATGTCGGCGCGGAGTACGCGGCCCTGTGGTCCATAGAATCCGCCGCACGAGATGGTGTAGCCGCGCACCATGTCGTCGCCGGCTATCTGGTTGATGAGGTCTTCGTCGGCCACGGCCACGTAAGGCGCACCCTTGATGGGGTCCCATGCCATGTGCTCGGTGAAGGCGCGTTCCATCTCGACGTCGCACACCACGTTGCGCCCGGCGTAGTAGTTGAGCAGGCCGTCGAAGCCGATGCTCTTCACCGAAGCCACGAAGCATCCTGTGGGAGTGAAGGGCTGAAGCCCTCCGCAGGTGCCTATGCGCACCATGGTGAGTGTGCGGTGCTCCTCGCGCTCGGTGCGTGTTTGGTAGTCAATGTTGGCGAGGGTGTCGAGTTCGTTGACCACTATGTCGATGTTGTCGCATCCGATGCCGTGGCTCTGGCAGGTGATTCGCTTACCTTTATATGTTCCGGTGATGGAGTGGAATTCGCGGCTTGAAACTTCGCATTCGCGCGAGTCGAAATGGTCGGCTACGGTGTTCACGCGGGCAGGGTCGCCCACGAGTATCACTCTGTCGGCCAGTTGCTCGGGTTTCAGGTGCAAATGAAAGCACGAGCCGTCGGAATTGATGATAAGTTCTGATTCGGGGAAATGTTTCTGTGCCATGGTCGTAAAGAATTATTGTGTTAATAATAGGTTTTCTGAATTGCGTATGGAGATTTCTTGGTTGCGAATGTCGTTCTTCAATTTCTCCAGCGCGCGTTCGGCAGCCAGCACCTCGGCACTCATGCGTTCGCGTTGGGGGGCGTCCGCATAGTGATAGCGGTTGCGCAATGCTTCGATGCGGGCTTCGTCTTCTTCGGCTTGTTTGTAAAGCTGTGTCAACAGACGGTAACGCTCGGCGTTGTCAGAGGATCGAAAGTCGGAGATGGTGTTGTAGATGATGTTGTCGTTAATGACAAATCTGATGCTTTCGCCTTTCTTTGTTGACGTTTGGTTTCGACTGACCACCTGCTGCAATCGGGCGAGAGCTAGGTTCCGTTCGTTTTCAGAGGGCCATGTGTCGCTGATTTTGCTGATGGCTGCGAGTTTTCGCATGCGAGGTTCGGGGGTGTCGCTGAGGTCGTAGTTCTCGCGGGTGTCTGAGGGCATGAAAGTATAGATGCACACTTTTCCTTCGGGTTGGTTGCGATCAGTGACAAACCATGCCAAGCGGTCAAGGTCGTCTTCGATGTAAAGATAGTCGTTGGCCGTTGAGTTGAAAGGAAGTCCAATGTTCTCAGGTTTCAGATAACGTCCAGTTTCGGCACTGTAGCGTGTTACGAAGATGTCATATCCGCCCAGGCTTTCCTTGCCTTTGGCTGCGAAGTAAAGGGTGTTTCCATCAGACATCATGAAGGGAAAGCTCATGTCGTCAGAGAAATCGCTGATTCCCTCTAGCTCTTGAGGCTTGGCCCATTTCTCGCCCACTTTGTCGCGCGTGAGCAGTCTGAGATTACCCATGGTGTCTGGTTCGGCATAGAAACATTTGTTGTTGAACCCGTTTACGTAAACCATCTGGTCTGCGTTTTCTTCGGTATTGAAGAACTCGTTGTAGGGCAAAATGGCACCATTTTCGCGCGGTATGGGTATTGCACTGAGAATGTCTTGCTTGTCCACCACCAGGCTGTCAATGATGAAAACCTTCTGGGTGTTGGGCAACATGTTTTCGTAGAGTATTTTTGAAGGCGACGGCTGAACTGCCACCGTAGTTTTTGCGGTTGATTTTGTTTTTCCCTTCCTTCCATTGCGCGATTGGGCAGAGAGGTTCAGGCATGTTGCGGCAGCCATGGCCACTAGAAGTATCTTTGTTGCTTTCATTACCTTTTTTGTGTAGTGATGGTGTTAAAATTGTTTTGGCCGGGCTGTAGTGGTCCGGATAAGTTCGTTTGAACTAACAAATATACGAATAATTGTTGAAAAGCGGTGTGCTGAAGCGGTAAAATTAATTGATTTTAATATTCTCACTGGTTTTCTACAAGTTTTCCTTCACTTTCGAGTGCTCTCCAGAGACAGAATCTGGCTTCAGGATTGACGCTTTCAGCCTTTCTGAATATGTCGGCCACGTCTTGCCGGTGTGTTTCGTGTTCGTATGGACATAGCTTTCGTTGTTTCTGGTATTGCCGCTCCCGCGCAAGGGCAGCGATGTCGGCTTCATGGCAGAGGCAAAGAGGACGAATGATGGTGAGTGGCATCTTTTTCATCTTGAGTTTGACTGGCATCCCCTCGAATCGTCCTTGAAAGAACTGGTTCATGAGCGTGGTGTGGAGAATGTCGTCCATGTGGTGCCCAAATGCAATCTTGTTGCAACCCAGTTCTTGCGCGAGATTGAAAATCTGTTTGCGCCGGTTCCATGAACAAAGAAAGCAGGGCGTTTTCTGTTTGCGGAGGTTTGTTTTTTGCGAGTTGGCTTCTACCGCATGTTCGCCCGTTGAGAATTCTGCGTTGACGACATGAAGCACCACCCCCCGTTCACGGCAGAAGTTTTCCAAATAGGTGGTGTCCGTTTCGTAGCGAATGTTTTTCATTCTCACGTGTACGGCTTCCACACGGAAACTGGGACGAAAGATGCTTGCCTGTCGTGCCATCAGCTCTAGCAGACACAAAGAGTCCTTGCCACCCGAAAGCGCCACCAAAACGTGGTCGCCATCTTGGATGAGCTGATATTCAGAACATGCTTTGTGAAAGCGTTTTACAATGAGTTGTTCGAGCGTTGGTTTCGGCATTATTTCATGAATACCAAATAGACAGCACAGATAATCAGCAGGAAGGCCAGAATGTGATTCCAATGCAGGTTTTGGCCTTGGAACAGAATGTTCACCACGATGGCAAAAACGGCCAGCGAAATACATTCCTGAATGACTTTGAGCTGAATCAGGTTGAAAGGCCCACCATTTTCGACGAAACCCATGCGGTTGGCGGGAACCTGACAACAATACTCAAAAAAGGCGATGCCCCATGAGAATACTATCACTCCGAAGAGGGGCCAGTGGCTGCTTACCCCCGTTTCCTGTAATTTTAAATGCCCGTACCAAGCAAGTGTCATGAACACGTTGCTTAGTACGAGCAAAATGATGGTATAAAGTCCGTTCATCGGTTCGAATCTTTATTTGGCAGCGTCGGATTGTAATTGTTCGTCCATGCTTGCGGCAGCTCTCCGCCCGTCGCCCATGGCAAGAATCACGGTGGCTCCACCGCGAACGATGTCGCCGCCGGCATAGATTTCGGGACGGCTCGATTGCATTCCTTCGTTCACCACGATGGTGTTCTTGCGCCCAAGTTCCAAACCCTCGATGCTCTTGGGAACCAATGGATTGGGGCTTACGCCAACGGCAACAATCACCTGGTCAACATCCAACTCGACGGTCTTCCCCTCAACAGGCACCGGCGAACGACGGCCGCTGGCATCGGGCTCACCCAGTTCCATCACCTGCAGGATAGCCTTGCAAACGGCTCCGCTCTCATCGGCCTTGTATTCGATGGGATTGTGCAGGGTGAGGAAGTTGATGCCCTCTTCCTTTGCATGTTTCACCTCTTCGAGTCGGGCGGGCATTTCAGCTTCCGAACGGCGATAGACCAATGTCACGTTGCCGCCCAAACGCTTGGCCGTGCGGCAAGAGTCCATGGCTGTGTTACCACCGCCCACCACGAGCACATTCTTGCCAAGGTTGATGGGAGTGTCGGTAGTGGGATTGGCAGCATCCATCAAGTTTACACGGGTGAGATACTCGTTAGACGACATGATGTTGATGCTGTTCTCTCCAGGGATGTTCATGAAGTTGGGCAAACCTGCGCCCGAACCAACAAAGATGCCACGGAACCCTTGCTTTTCAAGATCGTCCACAGAGATGGTCTTGCCGACAATCACGTCGGTTTGGAAGTGAACCCCCATCTTGCGCAAGTTCTCAATCTCAACATCGACGATGGCATTGGGCAGTCGGAATTCGGGAATGCCGTATTTCAGCACACCACCAATCTCGTGCAACGCTTCGAACACATACACGTCGTACCCCTTCTTCACCATGTCGCCGGCAAACGACAGTCCTGAAGGCCCCGATCCAACCACTGCAATCTTCATGCCGTTGGCAGGAGCGATGTCGGGCAGGCTGATGTTTCCGCTCTCACGCTCGTAGTCTGCGGCGAAACGCTCAAGGTATCCAATGGCTACGGCCGGTTCGTTCATCTTCAAGTGGATGCAGCGGCTTTCGCATTGCTTCTCCTGCGGGCAAACGCGACCACAGACAGCGGGTAGGGCAGAGGTGTGTTTCAGCACTTTGGCGGCAGCAAGAAACTCGCCGCGTTCAATGTTCTTGATGAATGAAGGAATGTTGATGTTCACGGGGCAGCCCTCAACGCAGGTGGGCTTGGAGCAGTCCAGGCAGCGCTTGGCCTCTCTCAGGGCCATTTCCTTGGTCAGACCGATGTTAACTTCCTCTGTGCGCACAGTGGCACGATAGACGGGATCGAGCTCGGGCATTTGCACACGCTCTATCTGCGTACGCTCCTTGGGTTTCATGCTCTTGCGCAGTTGCTGACGCCAGAGGGCGTTGCGGTCGGTGAGCACCTCGATGCTGTTGTTGGTGGGGGGGGTATCGTTGACGAAGTCCGATGAACCGGAGTTTTCGGATTTGTCGGAATTTTCAGTATTGTCCGCGCCGGCGGAAAGATGCTCCTCGAAGTGTTCCATCTCTTCCTGTTCCTCCCGTTTGAAGGTGCCCATACGCTTGAACATCTCGTCCCAGTCAACCAAAGCACCGTCGAATTCGGGGCCGTCGATGCAAACAAACTTTGTCTTGCCGCCAATGGTGAGTCGGCAAGCGCCGCACATGCCCGTACCGTCCACCATGATGGTGTTCAGGCTTACTTCGCAAGGAATGTTGTGCTTCTGAGCCGTGAGGTTGGAGAACTTCATCATGATGGGAGGGCCAATGGCAAACACCTTGTCCACATGCTCCTGCTCGATGAACTTTTCTATGCCGACGGTCACCACGCCTTTTTCGCCGTAGCTGCCATCGTCGGTCATGATGATCACTTCGTCGCTCGACTGGCGCACCTTGTCTTCCAAGATGATCAGGTCCTTCGAGCGTCCGGCCATAACACTCAGCACACGATTGCCAGCAGCCTTCAGGGCTTGGATGATGGGCAACATGGGGGCAACGCCCAGGCCGCCACCGGCACACACCACGGTGCCGAAATTCTCGATGTGGGTGGGATTCCCCAACGGGCCAACCACGTCGGCCACAGAGTCACCCTCGTTGAGCAGGCAAAGTTTTTTCGACGACAAGCCCACTTGCTGCACCACAATCGTAATTGTACCCTTTTCAATGTCAGCACCGGCAATTGTCAGCGGCATGCGCTCGCCTTTTTTATCGACGCGCACGATGACGAAGTTGCCAGCTTTGCGGCTCTTGGCAATCAGCGGAGCCTCCAATTCGAACAGAAAAACCTTTTCTGAGAATTGCTCTTTTCTTACAATCTTGTTCATTTATTGCCCAATGTATGAAATAATAATTTCGGCCACCTCGTCTTCGGTTTTTCCGTCCATAGAGATAACCAAGTCGTAGTTTCTTGTGTCGTAGCGTGAAGTTCCGGCATATTTCTTCACATAGTTCTCGCGCATCTGGTCAACGCGCTTGATGGTTTTCTCGGCATCCTCGCGGCTCAGGTTCTGCTTCTTCATGACGCGCTCTACGCGGTGCTCCCACGAAGCCTGAATGAAAATGTTCAGGTGGTTGGGGTGATCGGCAAAAACATGGAACCCCGTGCGTCCGGCAATGACGCACGACTCTTTTTCGGCCACGTTCTTCAGTATTTCCTTTTCCACTTCGAACATCTCGTCGGTGGTCAGCATGTCGGGAATATCCTTGCTTTCTCTGATGAGACTCAGGTCGCCGGGCAACAAGCTCATGTCGTCAGAAGCGAACCCCAGGTCGCCCGTGAGATGGTTGAATGGCATCGTGGCGTATTGCGAATTGCTGAAGCCCTGGCCTAGCAGCACGATGCGTTTGAATTCGCTCCACCAGTCGTGCTTACGGCCTTTTTGCTTCTCAATTTCTTCCACCGAGAGGTTGTACTTTTCCTGCAGCGCCTTGATGAGCGCCTTGTCGAGGAAAGGCACTCCCAGTTTCTCAGCCACTTTTCTGCCTACGGTTCTTCCACCACTCCCCAGCTCACGGTTGATGGTGATGACAAATTGCTCGTTTCTGTTCATAAGTCTGTTGCGTTTATTTGTTGTTTATGCAGAACGGCGTGTAGTTAGCCCCCACCAAGCCTCCCCCGTGGGGAGGCTTCCTGTGCGCAGGGCTTCCGGTCTTTTCCCCCTACGGGAGGGGAGAGAATGCTTCCGATTTATTCACGCTTTGTCCTACATGTTTGCTAGTCAATCATTTCGAAGCCCGTGTAGGGGACGAGAGCGCGCGGAATGCGGATGCCCTCAGGAGTCTGGTTGTTTTCCAGCAGGGCAGCCACGATGCGTGGCAAAGCCAGCGCCGAACCGTTCAGGGTGTGACAGAGCTCGGTCTTCTTTGTTTCAGCATTGCGGTAGCGACACTTCAGCCGATTGGCTTGATAGCTGTCGAAATTGCTCACCGACGAAACCTCCAACCACCGTTTCTGTGCTTCGGAATAAACCTCAAAGTCATAGCAGATGGCCGATGTGAAGCTCTGGTCGCCACCACAAAGCAACAAGATGCGGTAGGGCAGTTCGAGCTTTTTCAGCAGTCCTTCTACGTGTTCGAGCATTTCCTTGTGGCTCTCTTTCGAGTGCTCAGGTTTGTCTATGCGCACAATCTCGATTTTCGAGAACTCGTGCAGGCGGTTCAGTCCGCGCACGTCCTTGCCATACGACCCGGCCTCGCGGCGGAAGCACTCGGTGTAGGCACAGTTCTTTATGGGCAGGTCCTTCTCGTCCAAAATCACGTCGCGGTAGATGTTTGTGACGGGCACCTCGGCAGTGGGGATCAGATAGAAGTCGTCCACCTCGCAGTGGTACATCTGCCCCTCCTTGTCGGGCAACTGGCCGGTGCCGTATCCGCTGGCGGCATTCACCACCGTCGGCGGCATCACCTCGGTGTAGCCGCTCTTGCGGGCCTCGTCGAGGAAGAAGTTGATGAGCGCGCGCTGCAAGCGAGCACCCTTGCCAATATATACGGGAAATCCAGCACCCGTAATCTTCACGCCCAAGTCGAAATCTATCAGGTTGTATTTCTTGGCCAACTCCCAGTGGGGCAGCGGGTTCTCAACACCAAGTTCCGGATTGGCATCCCAGTTGCCTACGGTGTCGTTCTCGCGACATTCGCGCAGGTTGCTCTTCACCACATGGTTGTCCTCGGCTGCGGCTCCCTCGGGCACTTCGTCATAAGGGATGTTGGGAATCTGGCAGAGCAGTGTGGTGAGCTCGTTCTCGGCAGCCGCCTTGTCGGCCTCCAGCTGTTTGTTGGTTTCTTTCATCTGGGCCACCGAAGCCTTTGTCTGCTCGGCCTCGTCGCGCAGCCCTTGTTTCATGAGCTGGCCAATCTTGGCAGCCATTTTCTTGGCCTCCGAAAGGTTGTTGTCCAACTTTTGTTGCGTCTCGCGGCGGCGCTTGTCAACGGCAAGAACCTCTTCAATGGCCTGACGGGCCCCTTTGAAGTGTTTTTTCTCCAAGCCGGCAATCACGCGTTCTGTTTCTTCTGAAATAAGTTTCAGTGTAAGCATAGTGTTATTGTTCTGTTTTTTAGATTTTTACTTTTCCAGATTGTTTTTTTATGTTTTCAACCTGCAAAATTAGCGAAAAAAATTGGAATAGCTCTTTCAATCCGTCGTTTTTTGTTGGTTTCAAGTGAGTTTCCGTCGTTTTTCCGCAAAAACAGGTATTTCGAGAAAACTCAAACGCAATTTCTCTGTAAGCAGAAATCCCAATTCTCGGCTGAGAATTGGGATTTCATGTGTTTGTTTGGAATAAGTTTTTTTGTTTGGGTATTTTTTTTGTGGCGGCCTTGTAAGTCCTGTACGGCCTGCCAACTTTATGCTTCAGCCTCGGGTACGACGCTTACGGTGCTTCTGTCCTTGCGGCCTTTGCGGAACTGTACGGTTCCGTCAACCAGCGCGTAGAGAGTATCGTCTTTACCCATGCCTACGTTCTCGCCGGCGTTGTGCTTCGAACCGCGCTGGCGAACGATGATGTTGCCTGCCACGCACTTCTGGCCACCGAAAATCTTAATACCAAGTCGTTGAGCTGCTGATTCGCGTCCGTTCTTCGAACTACCGACACCTTTTTTATGAGCCATTCTCTAGTCCTCCTTTAGTTTTAAGCGATTACTGATTTAACTTCTACCTGTGTGAACTGCTGGCGGTGTCCGTTCTTCTTGCGAGAGTCCTTGCGGCGCTTCATCTTGAATACAATCACCTTCTCGCCCTTCACGAGCGGGTTCACAACTTCTACTACTACCTTGGCACCTTCTACGGTTGGTGCGCCCACCGTGACTACGCCGCCGTTGTCAACCAACAGCACCTTGTCAAACTCAACAGTCTTGCCTTCCTCAGCATCTTTGATGCGGTTGACATAGAGCTTCTGTCCTTGCTCTACCTTAAACTGCTGACCCATGATTTCTACAATTGCGTACATTTTTTTGTTGAAAATTGTTTGTAAATAGGGGTTTTTCCGCCAGGCGTTTGGCCTCGTGCCAAAGCTTCCTTGAGCCCGGACGGACTAAATCGGCTGCAAAATTACAACAAATAGTTGAAATGGCAAAACAATTCCTTGATTATTTTAATGATTATCCGCAATCGTACCACCAAATACGTTGTTTTAGGGGTAATATACTAAAAGAGACAGTTGGTTGAACGCTCTGCGTCTTCATTC
>ODAJ011939576.1_pt1 | contig 13031 bp, 9 predicted proteins | sample 1539241 | NCBI WGS metagenome assembly ODAJ01 (sample SAMN02144231, study PRJEB22623) | gut metagenome | biome: sheep rumen | host: Ovis aries | place: New Zealand | reverse complement strand
GTTCTCCTGGATTCCCTGAAGTGTCTTCTCTTCCCCGTCTCTCTCGGATACTTCGTAGCAGAGGCAGGATCTCATGCCGAGCTCCTTAGCTACATCTTTGATCGCGAAGAGCGATCCCGGGATCTCGCAGAAGCTTGCGTGATGGTCGAAGATAGTAGTTACGCCGTCTCTGATGCAGTCGAGGATGGTCGCATATGCGCATGCCTTTGTTCCGTCTATAGTAAGGTGACGGTCAATAGCCCACCATGTTCCATCGAGGACCTCAAAGAAATTTGTCGGATTGTTGCCTGCTATCGAGAGGCCCCTTGCAAGGCCTGAGTAGATATGTGTATGTGCGTTGATGAGACCCGGCATTATGATGCCGCCCTTTGCGTCTACAAACTCAGCATCAGGATATGCTGCTTTCATGTCGGCAAATGAACCCACCGCTTTGATGACCTCACCGTCTGTAACGACCGCTCCGTCTTTCAGATAAGGGAATTCAGGATCTCTGGTTATAAGTTGTCCGTTACCTATTAAAAGCATGTTGCATCCTCCTTTTCTTTTATATCTTTCCAAGTGCATGAAGTATCTTCTCCGGAGTCATCGGCCAGCTTCTTATCCATACTCCGCATGCATCGTGAATAGCGTTTCCTATTGCAGGAGCTGCTCCGTTGCATGCGATCTCTGAGATCGACTTGGCGCCGAACGGCCCATCCGGATCGTCAACATCTATAAGTACAGCTTTGAAGTCATCAGGCTGCTCGCTTATCATCGGAACTCCGTAATCCGTCATGTTTGCGTTTACGCAGTGTCCGTCTTTATCGAGCTTCATGTCCTCATACAGCGAGTGGCCTATAGACTTTAGCGCCGCTCCGTACATCTGACAGAGCGCTGCCTCAGGGTTGATAGGCGTTCCCGCATCCTGTATTGCATAGAACTTCTGCACCTTGATTTCACCGGTTTTGATGTTTACCGCAACCTGTGCGAAGTGAGCTCCGTAAGGAACTGACGACGCTGCTGTGGTGAAGCTTCCCGGCGCGATCAGATGGCCGCGGCCTGTGCCTGATGTGGATGTGTGTATGATGTCATAGTACGATAACTTTTTACCCGTCTTCCTGGAAACAACCTCTCCCGGCCATTCTATTTCGAGATCATCCTGCTCTTCTCCGAGCTGGTATGCCGCCTCATCGAGTATCTTGTTCTTCAGATTAGTCGATGCTACCACAGCAGCATTGCCGCTGAAGAAGGTTCCTGATGAAGCATACGAACCTGTATCGAATGCGCCGGAGTCAGTATCGCCTGAGAGAACCGTGATTCTCTCCATAGGTACGCAAAGTATGTCGCTCGCTACCTTGGCTATGATGGTGTCGAGGCCTGTACCTATGTCTGCAGCTCCGGAAAGAACGATTATTGAACCATCCATCTCGAGCTTTGCAATGGCGTTTGCGTGATCGAGTCCCGGAAGTCCGGAGCCCTGCATGATCATCGCGAAACCCTTTCCTATCTTCCAGTCAGGATCGTCGCTCTCTACGCGCTTGCCCCACTCTATCATGTCGCAGCCCTTCTCAACGGCCTCTCTGAGTCCGCAGGATCCGACCGGAACCACGTTTCCTTCGCGGCCCTCGCCGAGTCCCTTCAGGATCTCGAGCATGTAGCCCTCTTCTACGTGGTTCTTGAGCACCATCTCCTTGTAGTCCACTCCCAGCTTGTCTGCCAGCTCACACATAGCCATCATGAGGCCATATGTGCCCTTAGGAGTACCATAACCCTGGTAAGCTCCTGCCGGCGGAGTGTTTGTGTAGTAGATCGTAAGATCGTATTTCATGTTGTCGCACTTGAACAGCGGCAGAGTCTTTGAGCAGCTGTTCATAGGCACTGTGAGTGCGTGGTTTCCGTAAGGTCCGGTATTGGCATCTACCTTCATGTAGATGGCAGTGATTGAACCGTCCTTCTTGCCGCCCATCTTTACATGGACACGCATCGGGTGCCTGGTGGAGTTGGCGATGAACTCCTCCTCTCTGGTGTTGTGGTATAAAACCGGTCTGCCGGTTACGAATGTAGCGTAAGCAGTCAGATCCTCAACAAGGATGTCCTGCTTGGAGCCATAGCCGCCTCCGACTCTGGTCTTTATAACGTGTATCTTGTTCTCTGAAAGTCCGGTTACCCAGCTTACGATACGGCGAACGTGGTAAGGAACCTGAGTGCTCGCATAGATGATGAGTCTTCCGTTCTCGATTTTAGAGAAGCAGATATGAGTCTCAAGAGGTGTGTGCTGGATCTGGCTCGTCTGATATGTGGCCTCAACAATTGCATCAGCCTCTTCGAATGCCTTGTCTACATCACCAATGCCGCCGTGGTTTGCCGCGGCAACGTTGTGGAGGATGTCGCCGTGCAGAGGGAACTGGTATACCACCTTGCCCTCTCTCTCGTCTCCTGAGAGCTTTTTGTTGTACTCATCAAGATCTGCAGGTGCTCCGGCATTGTACTGAACTCTGCCGTTATGGACCAAAGGAGCGCCCTCTGCCATTGCCTCCTCGACCGTATAAACTGCCTCAAGAGGCTCGTACTCCACCTCGATGAGGTCTCGTGCCTTTATGGCTTCTTCGAGTGTCTCAGCAACGATAGCGGCCACACGGTCGCCCACATGCCTTACCTTCTTGTTGAGAAGTCTGCGGTCGTGCGGTGACGGCTCAGGGTTACCCTGGCCTGCCGACATGTATGTGGCATCAGAGCAGTTATAAGCTGTTATTACCTTCAGAACGCCAGGCAGCGCTTCTGCCTTGGATGTATCGATTTTGTTTACATAAGCGTGTGCATAAGGCGAGCGGAGAACTACCATATAGCAGGTATCGCTGTCTACATAATCCTCAACGAATGCCCTCTCACCGGATACCAGCTGAGGAGCATCGATCTTAGGTTTCACCTTGCCTACTGCCTTGAGATGCGGCCTGAATTCAGGCGCTATCTCAGTTTTGTATTCTCCCGTGGCCAGCTTCTCTTTTATGAGTTCAGCAGCCAGATAGTAATGCTCGTAGCCAGCGTCTCTGATGAAGATTCCAGAAAGCACGTCCTTTACATCCTCTCTGGATGGATTTGGATTGTTCTGGAAAAGCCACGTCATCAGCAGCGCGGCCGCAGGAGCGTTGTATGCGCTCTGGACTACACCGGCATCTATGAGAGCCTTCTGAACAACCGAGAGGTGCATCGAATCGCCCAGACTGTCAGGTGTCACTATCTCACAGCCCTCTGCCTCACCTGCAAGCACCAGATTGGAAAATACCGGAATGCCGTTCAGCAGAACTGTATCGCTTCCGCAGAAACCCTCTGCATCATCGCTGTCTCTCACGGCGAAGTTGCCGTTCATGAGGAGCATCTCGCGGAGCCTCTTTGTAGGGTCGATATCGAATGACCGTTTTTTACCGTTTACAGTACAACTGATCATGTCTATACCTCCTTCCCTGTAAGACGTCTGTGAAGATCATATGCCGTCACAGCGATGAGATAACGCTTATATTTGTCGCTTCCGAACATGTCATCAGCCGTTTCGAGGCCTGTGCACTCTCTGACCATTTTTATTATGGCCTCCTCACTGATGTCAGGATCGTCCATGAATGCTTTCTCGAGATCGCAGAATTGGAGTATGCCGGCATTCTTTACGGCTCCACTCAGATGGAATCCGTCATCTGCAAGAGCAGCGCTCATTGTGATAACAGCGTGGCTCTGTGCGGTATTGGCATAGCGTTTCGAGATAACTTTTATGTCTGCAGGAACAACTGGTACAGTAATTGATGTGATAAGCGCATCCCCATACGAGTCTTTATTGTCGATATACTCATTGATCCCGATGCTTTTGCTCTCACCATCCTTAAAACATATGCACAGAGCAGCTCCTGCAGCGAGCAGCGTAGGAATGAGATACGAGTCACTCCTGCATGCTGCTATATTTCCGCCAATAGTGGCCATGTTGCGCTTGGTGCGCGATGCCATGAAGTGCGCCGCTTCTTTCAGGTATTCCGGCACATCCTCTGATTCTATCAGCTGCTGGAAAGTGCACATTGAACCGATAATTACGTGCCCGCCGACTTCTTTGATATCCTTAAGCCCGCTGCACTTTTTGAGTGATATAAGGGTTTCAGCTTTCTCAGCTATATGCGAACCGAGGCGGTTCACCTCAGTTCCTCCTGCAATAAAGGCAGCTGATTCTGTTTTGGATCCGATTGCCTCCGCAGGGCTTTTTGCCATTAACAGTTGAGTTGCCATAGTTTTTTCTCCTTACTTGAAAGGCATCGGTTCAGGATATTCTGTGATGCCCTGTGAGTTGACCAGCTCGGCCTCTTCATACTTTCCGAGATGCCTCAGCATGGTCTTCTTTACAGCACGGAATATGTTCTCATATCCCGTGCATCTGCAGAGGTGTCCGGAGAGAGCCTTTCTGAGTTCATCATCTGTATACTCTCTGCCGGAGTTCACTATCTCCCAGCTTGTCATGATGAAACCAGGAGTGCAGAATCCGCACTGGATAGCGCCTTCATCCACGAAGGCCTGCTGGATGTCCGAAAGCTCTCCTCCCGGACCTGTCAGGCCCTCGAGAGTCCAGATATCCTTGCCTTCCGCCCAGACTGCGAGATAGATGCAGGAGTTGAATCCCTCACCGTTGATGATAACCGTGCAGGCTCCGCATTCTCCTACTTCGCAGCCCTTCTTGACCGAGGTCAGATGAAGGTCGTTGCGCAGCATGTCAGTGAGTGATGAACGGACATCAACGACCTGTTCTATCTCTTTGCCGTTGACTTTGCAGTGTACCACTTTATACTGTTTAGCCATTTACCTCACCTCCTGCCAATGTTATGCACTCGCGCAGCGCGCGTTCTGCCATGACCACCGAGATGTGCTGACGCAGTGCCTTGCTTGCACGCCAGCTGTCACGCGGATTTATGTCCTGAAGCACCGTCTGTGCAAATGTCTTTATGTTCTCGTCAGTTATTTCTTTTCCGTTAATGAACGCCTCAGCGCTCGGAGCGCGGACCGGTATCGGCGATGCTACGCCATAGCCTATGCGCACTCTCTCAAATGTCTTTTTATCCTCGCTCAGTCTTACGTTTACGGAGCATCCTGTTGTAGCGATGTCCAGAGCGTTTCGCATCGAGTATTTGATGTAGTGACCGTAGCACCTGTCATAGGATTCCTTAGGGATCAGGATCGCGGTCTGGATCTCTCCCGGCCTGATGTCTACGACCTTCGCCTTGATGTAGAAGTCCTTGATCGGCACGCGCCTTACTCCGTCAGGACCGGTCAGTTCAATGATAGCCTCCCACGCCGTAAGAGTTGATGCGGAATCTGCGGAAGTTACACCATTGCAGGTGTTGCCTCCGATGGTTCCGATTGCCCTGATCTGTGGTCCGCCTACCATGTCTACAGCCTCACCGAGTACGTTTATGTATTTCTGAATGATAGGGTCTTTTGTTATGTGTGAGAAGCTTGTGAGCGATCCGATGCGGATATTCTCCTCTTCATCTATAGATACGCCTCTGAGCTCATCGAGCATATAGATGCTGACGAATTCGCATCCTGCTCTGCGGCCCTCACGTATCTGGACGAGCACGTCCGAGCCGCCCGCCAGAATCTGTGCTTCAGGGTGCTCCTGCAGCAGCCTGACCGCATCCTGTACGCTTTCAGCTTCATACAGTGCTTTTATGTCATACATACTACTTGCTCTCCTTTCCCTGCTCCTCTTGTCTCCACGGATCGTTTATGAGCCCTGCATCCGTGAATTCACGGAAGAGAGTGTGCGGCGACAGCGGAAGTTCGTTTATATAGAGTCCCGTTGCCTGACCGATTGCGTTTCTGATAGCAGGAGCTACAGGACATACCGGCGGTTCGCCGAGTCCTTTTGTTCCGTATGCGCTGGTTGGTTCGTAGTTCTCTACAAAGTCTGCTACCAGTCTAGGGTGATCCATGAATGACGACATCTTGTAGTCGAGCAGATTGTTGTTAAGAGGTCTGCCTGTCTTTGCATCCCACATGAGCTTCTCAGAGAGGGCGTATCCGATGCCCATGCTCTGGCCTCCGTGTACCTGGCCTGCTGCGAGCAGAGGGTTGATTACCTGGCCGCAGTCGTGAACATTCACTATGTTGAGGAGCCTTACGCGGCACATCGGGATGTCTACCTCTACCTCCGCGAAGCATACTCCGAACGAGTAAGCGTTCGACTTTATCTGGTATGTGGATTCAGCAGTCAGATGCTGCGATCCTTCAGTGGTGTAGAGCTTTGAAAGAGCAAGTTCGCCTATGGTCATGAGCTCGCGCCCGTCAGTCGTTCTGATGATCTTTCCGTCTACCAGGTCGAGGTTGTAGACCGGCATTCTGGTGAACTGATGCGCAGCCTCAAGGATCTTCTCCTTGAGGAGCAGTGCTGTCTGCTTAACAGAGAAGCCGAGTGTGTATGTTCCTCTGGATGCGTATACGCCTGTACCGAAAGGCGTGATGTCTGTATCCTGGCAGGATACCGGATGTACCATGCTGAAAGGAATTCCGACTGTATCTGCTATCATCTGAGCTGCAACTGTATCTGCGCCTTGCCCGATCTCGGTCTCGCCCAGCTGGAACTGTACCGAGCCGTCCTGGTTCATAACTATACGGCACGATGAAGTCTCAAGAGCGATAGGATAAACTGCAGTGTTGTACCAGAATGTGGAAGCAGCGATTCCCCTTCTGATGTCACCTGTCTGGTTCTTATACTTCTCTACCTTGTCGTAATATCCGATAATCTCAGCGCCTTTATCGAAGCACTGGTTGAACGTGTCTGAATACAGCTCGTTCTTCGAGAATGCGTGATAGTAGCCTACCGGCATCAGGTTTTTGCGTCGGAACTCAAGCGGATCCATCTTCATGGCTCTTGCGCAGTCTTCAGCGTGGCACTCAAATGCGTAGCTTGCCTGAGGCATTCCGTATCCTCTCATGGCTCCGGCTACCGAGCGGTTTGTGTATACCGTCCATGTCTCGCCATCGATGTTGTCGCACGGATAGAGCTGCGGGAACGCGTTGAGGCCCTTAGCCGCGATGGCATGGCCGTGAGAGCTGTATGCTCCGTTGTTGCACCATGCTTTGATAGTGCGGGCTGCAAAGCTGCCGTCCGGTCTCATCCATGATGTGATGTGGTATCTTATGGCATGCCTTATACGGTTGCAGATGAAGGTCTCCTCGCGAGGCACATCGAGCTTAACGAGTCGTCCGCCGAGCTGAATGCTGATCCACGCGCAGAGAGGCTCATACAGAACGTCCTGCTTGTTTCCGAATCCGCCGCCGACGTAAGGCTTTATGACTCTGAACTTACCCCAGTCCATGCCGGTCGCCTGACCGATTACGCGGCGCGCAATGTGCGGTATCTGAGTTGATGAAACTATTACGGTCCTGTCACCTTCTCCGTAAGCATAGCAGATGAAATTCTCAATATGGCAGTGCTGCACAGGCTGCGTCTCGTACCAGCCCTCTACCTTGGTGAGGCCCGGCTCCTTGATCGCTTCCGCTACGTTTCCCATGTGGATCTCTGTGTGGGCCAGCACGTTGTTAGGGAATTTCTCGTGCAGCAGAGGCGCGCCTTCTTCCATAGCCTCCTGGGCGTCAAGCACAAAAGGAAGCTCCTCATACTCCACACTCTTCTCAAGAACGCGGATAGCCTGCGACGCAGCCACCTCGTCCTCTGCAACAACAGCGCCGATATCGTCGCCGTAGAAAAGCGGGTGATCTGTCATTATGAGGCGGTCAGCGATATCCTGATGCGACGGATCAGTCGACCACGGATGCCCTGCTGTCGGGAAATAGTGCTTTTCTTTAAGGTCGAAGCATGTGAATACGCGTACAACGCCGGGGATCTTCTCGGCCTCGCTCGTATCTATCGATTTGACGATGCCGTTGGCGACAGTCGAATGCAGCACTCTTATCACAAGAGCGCTTTTATCGCACAGGTCGTCTGTGTATTTGATGCGGCCCATGGCTTTGTCGTGAGCATCGAGCCTGGTGACCGCTTTCCCGATATATTTGTTGGACATGCTCTGCCCTCCTTTCTGAGAATAGTGCCTAATCTCGGTTGATCTTGATCATTACTTTAGTTACGAAATTGTTTTTATCAGCTTCTATGAACTTGTCTATTACGTCTATGCAGATCTCCGTATCGCTGAGAGTGCATCCCTCATCGAGTATCCCTTCTGCGGCCTCGCGCATTTTTGCAAAGGTCTCCCTGAGTTTCTCATGAGGTCCCCTGTGGTAACCTGCAAGGTATTCGTCTGGCGCAAGCACTCTGATGCGGTCGCTGTACCTGTCGAAGTTTGCCGTTTCCTCACCGGGAATCATGACCGCAAATGTGGTTTTGTCGCCTTCGTAAAAGACCAGCGTCGGATACAGATAGAAGAGCTCATTTACAAAGACCTCTTCTATGCCGCCTATCTCGATATAGTAGATATCTTCTTCTGAACAAACAAAAACCTGATCAAACGCAGCGTATTTCATTTCACGGTTGACCATCGCGAATCTGTCGTTCATCACTGACTCCATTCTGAGCAGTTTCTCGTAATTCGCACGGACGATTTTCATGCGCTTTCTCAGGTATTTTTCTGTGCTGTCAGGATCCCTGTGCGGCATAAATTCCCCTATGTCTTCCAGAGAGCAGTCCAGCTGTCTCAGAAGACGGATCATGCCAAGCGGGTATATCTGATCATATCTGTAAGAGCGCCAGTTGTTGTCGGGATTTCTGTTTTCAGGCACAAACAGTCCTTCTTTGTCATAATGGCGCAGGAGCTGCACATTTACGTCGAACACTCTGGCAAGCTCGCCTATTTTCCATGTTCTGTCGTAGTAGTTTTTCATGGCTCTACCCCGCAGCTATAACACTAGAATATATTCTCTTATGCTAATTATAAAAGCTTATTTGTATCAAAACAAGAACATCCGGGCAAAAACCTAAAATAATTTTGGGTTACTTGTTTAACAGAGATTTCAGTACGCATTCTGCACCGCTTCAGGCACAAAAAAACCGGCAGTATCAGCTGCCGGTCCCTGCTTTTACTATTGTGTAACTCTTCGCTTTCAGCTTCTATTTGTCTGAATCCTCGCTCTTACGCTTATATAAGAGTGCCGGATCGAGGTCGATTCCGTCAATACCGCGCTCAACATAAGCCTCATATTTTGACGGATCCTTAGGCAGCAGGAGTTCCATTATGAGTCCTACAACAAACACTCCGGCTACCATGTTGCCCGCGAATATCTCGCCGAAAATCGATGGCAGATAGTCAAAGAATCCGTCAACCTGGGTAACACCTACTCCAAGGCAAAGTGCAGTCGCTGCTATCAGAGTATTGCGGTTATCAAGCCCTGCATCTATCATCATCTTTACGCCTGCCATCATTATGGAGCCAAACATGATGACTGTGCATCCGCCGAGTACACAATCCGGCAGTGTTGTAAAGAACGCTCCAATAGGCGGGAACAGACCGCCGAGTATCATGGCAAGAGCTCCGAACATTATGCAGAAGCGGTTTACTACATGTGTCATTGCTATGAGTCCTACGTTCTGGCTGAACGAAGTTATTGGCGAGCATCCGAATACTCCTCCGGAGATCGCAGACATGAATCCGTCACAGCAGAGAGATCCGGAAATTTCCTTTTCTGTGATATCTCTGCCAAGACCTCCGGTACAGGCCGCTGTCGTATCACCGATAGTCTCTACCGCAGATACCATGAATACCAGGCAGAACGATACTATTGCACCAGCCTGGAATTTAGGCTTGAACGCGAAAAGCTCAGGTACTGAGAACACTCCCATCTCTTTGATAGTGTCTCCCATTGCGCCGAAGTCTACCATACCGAAAAAGATCGAGATTATGTATCCGAAAATCAGGCCAAACAGAACGTACATCTGCTTAGCTACGCCTTTCATCTTTATATGGAATGCCAGAGCTGCAATCAGAGTGAGTGTGGCGACCAGAAGGTTCTGCCATGCACCAACAGGGTATTTGCCCGACGATGCATACGATGACACTCCTACATTAAGAATGCTGAGTCCAATTGCTACTACCACGCATGACGATAGCAGCGGAGATATTATCTTTCTCCAGTACTTTGCAGTAAGACCCAGAATACCTTCAAATATTCCTCCGACTATAATAGCTCCAACCATAATGCCGTAGTCTTTAGAGGCAGCTGACATCGCCGCTGCAAGGAAAGTGAATGACAGACCCATTACAATCGGCAGCCCTGATCCTATCTTCCAGATCGGGTAAAGCTGCACCAGTGTGCCTAATCCTGCAATAAGCATGCAGTTCTGGATCAGCCTTGCTGTTTCAACAGCGCTGAACGGCTGCCCGTCATACACAGCCACAGAGGCTATGATGATAAGAGGCGCCACATTAGCAACGAACATTGCCAGAACATGCTGAAGTCCAAACGGGATTGCTCTGCTTACAGGCACTCTCCCTTCAAGCTGGTAAACGTTCTGTACACTTACGCTTGTGTCCTTTTGTTTCTTTTCTTTTTTCATATGCTACTATATACCTCCTTCCTCATTCTCCAATCAAATCCTATACCCAATTACAATTCCATTATAGTACCGTTGACCATTCTTTTCCATACATGTAAAATTCAGGCATGGAATTATGGAATTTTAAAGGTAAACAAAGCTGTATAACTGACGCGCTTCAGGTCAGGCTTCCTGAGCATGCAGTAATAAGCATCGTAGGCGCCGGAGGCAAAACCTCGCTTCTTTTCGCATGGGCACGCGAGCTGTCCGCCGCAGGCAAAAGTGTTGTAATAACAACAACTACACACATGTACAGGCCGGCGCCAATGGATGATGAGAACATCCGTATCGTAGTATCAGATGATCCTGAAAGAGCCGACAAAGTCACGGCTCCGCCAGCCGATGTGCTGGAAGGTCTGCGTGAGACCGCCGATGTAGTCCTTATAGAGGCTGACGGCTCAAGACGCATGCCTCTCAAATGGCCTGCCCCATGGGAGCCGGTCGTGCCTGACTATACAGATTTAACAGTATGTGTAGCGGGACTGTCCGGTCTCGGTCAGAAAACAGCTGATGCCGTATACCGCGCAGAGGACCTTCCAGACGCGCTGAAACGCGATACCGTGGATTTCAACCTTATTCATGCCCTCGTGTCATCGCGCAATGGCGGTCAGAAAGGCGTCCGCGGAGATTTCCGCGTTTTCATGAATCAGGTAGATGACGATCTTGACAGGCTTGCAGCCGCTTACAGGCTGCAGCAGTTCTTTGCCGTGCTCGGGATCCAGAGCGCCTGGGGTTCTCTCAGGGCTGAGCCGAAGATCGCTGTCATACTTGAAGCCGCGGGCAACAGCAAGAGATTCGGAAGCAACAAGCTTCTCCACACCATGGAAGACGGTCGTCCAATGATAGCATCCATACTCGATGCAGTCCGCCCTCTCGACGTGTATAAGAAGGTAATGGTAACGCAATACAGAGAAGTCGCCGCGCTGGCTTCGAACCTGGAGATAGTGATGAACGATGAACCGGATCTCGGCATATCTCACAGCATGCAGCTCGGCATAGAAGCCGCTGGCGATGCTGACGCCTACATGTTCTGCGTGTGCGATCAGCCGGGGCTGAAAACAGCTACCATCAAGCGGCTTATTGAGGCATATAAAAAAGGAACTGCCGGCATCGTTTCCCTCTCCTGGCAGGGAAAGATGTGCAATCCCAAGATTTTCTCATCACGTTTCAGAGATCAGCTCATGAGCCTTTCCGGTGATACCGGCGGCAGACAGATCATTGACGCCAACAGCGCTGATCTGCTTCTGGTTGAAGCTGAAAGTGAAGATGAAGTAACAGACATAGACAGTCTGTGATTATACGACTTCAAGGAGTACTTCGATGACTCCTCCGCATATCATGCCGGATTCCGCAACGCTTTTTCCGGTCATGTCCACATCAAGCACCACGGGGCTCACATCCTCGTGTTTTTCTTTGCAGGCCAATTCACTGAGCACTTCCTCTGCGTAGCTGATAACAGTAGCCTCTGCGCATCCGCCTCCGATTGTACCTGTTATAACGCCTCCGCTTTCAACGAGCATGCGCGTACCGGCAGCCCTTGGCGATGAACCGTGCTTGGAGATTATAGTAGCCAGAACCGCAGGGTCTCTGCCTTCTGCAGTCAGCGCAGACATGAGAGCTGACGGTATCCCGGCTCCCCTTTTGTTATTATTTTTGACTTCTATGATCTCTGCCATTATAGAGACCGCTATCTCTTCCGGTGTCTCCGCTCCGATCGCAAGACCAATAGGCATATGCACAGAATCGATTATGTCCTCTGAAACACCAGCGTCTGCCATAGTCTGCCTTACCATGCCTATCTTGCGCCGGCTTCCGATCATTCCTATATACATATACGGTTTCTTCACTATACTGAGAAGGCACTCCGAATCGCTCATATGGCCTCGCGTGACTATTACGAAATATGTGTCCCTGCTTCCCGGTATCTGCTTCAGCGCTTCTTCAAAGCTCATGCAGAGGCCCCTGTCTGCGCCGCGATCAAGCGCATTCTGCACAAACTGCCTCCTGTCATCTATTGCAGTAACGCGGAAGCCCATCATTTTGGCAATGGTGATCACCGGCATGGAAACATGGCCTGCGCCGCATATAACAAGCTCAGGCTCATTGCTGAGCACCTCGCCAAACACCTTTGTGCCGTCAATAATCGATACACTTCCATACGGAGCTTCTGCAGCTTCAGCTGCGTGGGCAGCAAAAAAGCCCGCCTCATCGCTCATCCACACAGGTTCGCCCGAGGACAGTATCATCTTTTCGCCTGCATGCTCTCCGCCGCAGACGGTGAACATGCGGTTCTCCTTATTGATATTCAGATCACCAATGATATCGTAGAAGTTCATGTCAGTATGTGAAATCCCCACTCTTTCCGCCGCTCTTGCTGACCAGGTGAATGTCACTTATGGTCATGCGCTTATCTATCGCCTTGCACATGTCGTATATGGTGAGGAGAGCGACCGAAACGCCTGTGAGCGCCTCCATCTCC